>Ga0213861_10000186_pt1 | contig 50522 bp, 56 predicted proteins | sample PICome_4_FD_160110 | JGI IMG/M metagenome (GOLD analysis project Ga0213861, IMG submission 160110) | Coastal seawater microbial communities near Pivers Island, North Carolina, United States - PICO131 | ecosystem: Environmental > Aquatic > Marine > Coastal | place: USA: North Carolina... | reverse complement strand
CTTGGGCAGCAGGTCGCCCTTGCAGGCGATGAAGGATTGGTACACGCTCAAGCCCAAGCGGTTCAAGAAGCAGCCATACTACCCTCCGGGATGTGACAACTACCTGATTGACAAGGCTGACGCGCTTGTTGATGAAACAGTGTGAAAAAGATATTGTTCATCGCCGGGCCTGCGCTGGGGCATATCTCAAGGCTCCTGACGATTGCGTCTGCCCTTCGAGATCTGGCGGATGTTAACATCCGTTTTGCTATTCCAGATCGTTCCCGGTTTCTAAGCCTGATCCTGGAAAGTGGTTTCAGTCTATCCGCCATTCCGCATCAAGTGAACACTGCGTCTTTCGAAGGGTTTGCCGACGAAATTGAAAGGCTACTTTCTTCTGAGAAATTTGATCTAATCCTGTGTGACATTGAGCCGGTCGGTTGGCAATCAGTGATAGACTGGCCATCGATCCCTCGCATACTTGTGACCAATGTCTTTCTTGCACAGGCTGGTGCTCAAACGGTCCAGCAAAGAAAATTCTCAAATCTCAAAGAAGTAATCAATACAATCCGCCGAGCGAAGGGATTGAACGAGTTGGAATCGCCTGATCAGCTCTATGATGCAGATGAAGTTCTATTTGCTGATCCACAGCCTCTCGTGGACCAATTTCGGCTACAGAATGAGAAACAACAATCTTGCGGCGCCTGCTTTTGGGAGTTGCCAGGCGAACTTCCTGTTGATTTGCTAGCGATCCGAAATGTTTTGTTGGCGTCGATGGGTTCTACTGGTCGCATAGGGATGCTTCCAGATTTGATAAATAGGCTAGCCCGATTCTGCGGTGCTGTTGCGATGGTATATGTTGGACCCTGCGCTCCGGAAGAGAGCGAACTTGAGGTTAAATGCCACTCATATCAGCAACTTCCGTTTGCGCCTCTTCTTCAAAATGCTGCGTTGGCGATCACGCAGGGAGGTAGTGGCTCGACCTATCAGGCATTGTCCTACGGTGTGCCGGTGGTTGTGGTGCCAACACATCGGAATCACCAGATACTTGGTGAACTGATTGAGGAGTTGGGCGTTGGGTTGGTCATTGGAAATGATGACACGCCTGAAAAGTTGAAGAATTTTGATTTCCAGAAGATGCGAGCCAATGCTATTGTGTTCGCATCCAAAATGAGGGATCAAAATGGACCAAATTTTGTTACGAGAAGAATTCTCGAACAGCTGAGTTGAGTTATTTCAACAGCTTGGGACTGGCCCTTGTATTTATTACTTCACACATTGCCCGCTAAAAAGATATTCTAAGGATTGGAAAATTCATTGTGAAACGCAGAGAGTTTATGCACACCAGTTCTAGTACTGGGCCACTCGCGCAAAACCAGAGTCACAATTTTGCACTGGGCCAAACGATGAGGATATATTCGGCCTCAGCCTGCTATACTTGGATTCCGAAGAATGCCTGCTCAACCATGCGGTTTTCTGTTGCGGTCGCCAACGGCTGTATCTCGGATATTTCTGACATAAACTGGATTCATGCGAATAACAAATCCTTCAACGTAAACACGGAAACTGCCTTCCTGTCTGATTATACTTTTGTCATACTGCGTTGTCCCTATCAAAGGATATACAGTGCGTTCATGGATAAATTTGTCAATTTGGATATGCAGGCATGGTTGTTTGGAAACTTGAGGAACCGCTCGTTCCATCCTCACGACCTGACTTTTCGAACTCTTCTCGCTGAACTAAAGAAGACCCCAGTATCCCGATATGACATACATTTGCGCCACCAATCCGAATTCCTTCTGTACAAGGAATATGATGACTATTTTCGATTAGAAGACTTTCCGCATGCGGCATCAACTATTGAAAGAAAGACTGGGATTAGCATTATCGATACCCGCGATGCCTTGCGCCACGATACTGCCAAGCTCAAGGTGATGCCCGACTTCAAAGATCCAATGGATATACCGGTAGTCGAGCTTCTGGAGCAGAAGCGGCAGGGGAATATTCCTGATCCCAAAGCGATGTTTGATGAGCAGATAGCCTCGGAAGTGAAAGCGATGTATGCAGAGGATATTGCGCTATACGAGCGGAAATTTGGAAAATCTGAGTTGATGAATTTTTTTGATGCAAGGGCGGATTGATGCCTCGGACGATTTTTCTGCATGCTGGAAAACACAAGACAGGTTCAACTTCGATTCAACACTACCTTGCGGACAACGCAGAATATCTGGCGAATCTTGGATTGGTCACGGTTGAGAGCCTTTTTGAAGTAGTTCCCAAGAGGCGAGCAACGGCGTTGGTGAACTGCTTTGATATTGCTCATTGTATCATCAGGCCGGAACTGAACACGCCAATAAGGCTTCGCTACCCTGAATTGGCGGCACCTACTCTTGAGCAGCAGCGGCTACAGGCACTGCGCATAAATGAAAGGCTTATGGCGAAGCCTGGTCATGCTTTGATAATATCGGCGGAGGCGTTTTCATTTCTCAGACGCCCTTCCGAGCGCGAAATATTTGATTTGGTTTTCCAAGGGTTCGAGGTTCGCACGGTTCTATTTCTAAGAGAGCGCCAGGATTGGCTCGAAAGCTGGAAAAAGCAGACGGCTGGGGCCCTTGCAAAGTTTGGGCGGCCCGTCGGAGATGTCGAAAGCGTCTTTGACTATGAACTGAGTTCATGGCTGGCAGATGATGCCAGCATTGAGGCCTTCTTTCAGCCTGGCTGCCAAACGCTTTGCTATGAAGCCGCGATGGAGAAGCATGGCAGTGTGGTTCCGGCGTTTCTTGAGGCAATTGGCTTGGACCCGTCTGAATGTCCGCCGTGGCAGGAATATTGGCGAAACCGGTCTTGAACTGATTTGTCTTTGCCATGTCCGCGGTCGACGACAGCTGACATAAGAGTGGCCGGGTAGTGTCCAGAGCTTCTGAGAAGGTAGCAGATTGGTTCCCGGCTTTGTCGACCGCGCGCCTGACAGCCGCCTGCCTTGCATCGAGCCGGCCCTCCAGCTTTCGAGCGAGTGGACTTGGGGCTGACCATAGCCTACAGAAGTAAGTAATCCCCTTGAGCTAGGGTAATCCGGCTGAGCTCCGAAGATTGCCCAAGGACTGGTATCGATTGAGGGCTTTGACTGAATACAGGAGCCGCGGAATGTCCAACCTCAAGGAAAGCACAGAGCATGAGGTTAGGGCGAACGCGCGCTTGGTAGGGACGAAAACCAGCCGCCGCAGCCTATTGCTTGGCGGTGCGTCAACCGCGTTGTTGAGCGCTTGCAGCAGCGGACCAATCCCCATTGCACAAGCCAGCCTCTCTGACGCTGATCTTCAAGGGCTTGCGTACAATCCGGTCGTCTACAACCTGGACCTTTGTATTCTGTGCTATCAGCTTTGGGCGCAGACCCTCGTCTGGCCATTTGACCCCTTCTTTGAAAAGCATGGCAATGATGACGCCCGCAATGCGTTTATGGGCAAGGCGCGCGACTGGGCGCGCTTTTCCGTTGCCAGGTTGGCAGCGCGTGTGCCGACACCTGCGGGCTATCGTGGCCCGGGCTCTTTGGCGGGCTTTGCCAACAACCCCAGCCATGATCCGGTGCTCTATCGGTACGACACGCTGCGACCCTGGTTCCCCGCTTTGAGCCTGCTTGAAACAACCTGGACAGAACAAAAGCCATTGCAGGCAATCACCGGCGAAATCCGCGATGTTCTGATGTGCTACCGCCCGAGGAGTGGCGAAGAGCATGAGGTTCGGTTGACCCAAGTGGCAAGTGCGGGGCTGCTGGCAGCGCGAAGCGCGCGCGATGTCCTGATCGCATTTGAAGGCGGGACAGGTGACAAAGGTGAACCTGACCAGCCGGAATCGCAAAGTATGCTGGGGTTCGTCCTCAAACGGCATATTGCCGGTACCTCTGACTACGATATCCACATTGTTTTCCGGGGCAGCCGCTCGGGTTCGGCTGTGCGGGCCGCCTTACGGGCGCTGAGCACCGAGAACGCCGAGGGAAACCCCGACTGGATCACGGACTTTGGATATCGCCTGATCGGACCCGAGGTGTTTGGCGATATCTCGACGGTGGGCAAGGTCCACCGGGGGATCGCTCATTCATTGCGCAGCGCGATGCCAAAGATCCGCGCGAGCCTCATCCATTTGGCCCAAGGGACAGGGGGCCGTGCGCCCCGCCGTATCTATATGACGGGGCATAGTATGGGGGCCGGTCTGGCGCAGCATTTCCTGAGTGCAGTAATGCTGGGGGACCAGTTTGGTCCATCGGGTCATGGTCCGGCGATGCCTGCAGAACTGCGGCGCTGGCCGTGGGACAATGTCAAACTTGTCACCTATTCTGCCCCTGTCTGCGGTGATGTGGTTTGGGCAAGAACCTTGACCGAGGACATCCTGCAGTCCGAATTCTTTGACCACCCGACCCCCGGCATTACCTTGACCGATCCTAAGGCTTTGACAGTTGGGAACTCCGAGATTGCGTTGCGCCTTGCCGATCCCGACAGGCCTGCCGGATACCGTATCTTGCATCCGACAGATCCAGTCACGACGCTGCGTGTGTTTGCCGGCAAACATGTGGGCAAGACAGTTTATGTTGCAAGCGCCAGCCCGTTGGGCTTTGCCGATACGGCAGGACACGAACCGATTGATGTGCGCAAACGCATGATCGACACCTTGGCTGACCCCCGCTTGCCTGAAACGAGTTGGGTCTATCGCGATCTGGCAGAGCTCAGCCCAGATAGCCCGGAGGAGTTCACAGGTTCCCTTCCGGAGTTTGCCACCCTCGCCCGCGCGATTGAGCGTTATTACCGCACGAGCGGCTACCCCGTGGATGTTGCTAGGCTGGGACATGACTTTGCGGTCTTTGAGGGGCTGTTGGAAAGCAGTTAGGGGCCGGCACAGGCAGTCCCTGCTCATATTGCGTCATGGGACCCGCCCGTCAGGGACGCCAGCCCCTGCATCAGGGTTTCGGCCCCGCGCGCTGAACTGAAACCCGCAACGACGCGGTCGCGCCCTGCTGAACCGAGCCTTTGGCTCAGGTCGCTGTCCTCGGCCACTGATCGGATGGCGGCAGCGAGGCTGGACGGATCCCGCGGCGGCACAAGGATGCCGTCCTGTCCGCTTGTTATCAGCTCTGCCACGCCGCCTACGTCGGTTCCGATGACGGGTACACCGCAACTCATCGCTTCCATATAGGCCACACCAAGTGCTTCCATCCAGCTGGCAAGGACAAAGATGTGGGCGGACAAAAGTTTCTGACGGACAGTTTCTGCGTCGATTGCACCAAGGAGGGTTACGTGATCCTGAAGATCAAGGCGTTTTATCTCGTGCTCGATAACCCGTCGGTATCCGGCGCCCCCCTCATCGTCCTCTCCGGCCAGTTCTAGTGCGACGGGCTGACCGGTCTCCAGAAGCTGCTTGACCGCCTGAAGCAAGTCGACGTGCCCCTTGATGATATTCAACCGGGCGCAGCAGAACAGGCGGAGGGTCTCGCCGGGCGTATGGGGCACGTAGGGGCGATCGCGCGTAAGTGCATCGATGTCGACGCCCATGGGCTGCAAGAGCAGCGTGTCGGGCAACACCTCGGGCATTGCGGATCGAAGGTCCGCGATCAGCTTTCGGGTGACGGCTGTGGCAAAGCTTGCCCTTTGCCATTTGAACCGTTGCCCCGGTCCGTAGGCGTCAAGCTCACCATGAAGGGTCAGGGAATATGTTGGTCCTCCCATCGCGCGGGCGAGCGCTGCGATCAGTGCCGCCCGACCGCAGGAATGAACGTGGACATGATCAATGGCGTCGGCCCGGCAATGGTCGCAAAGGGCGCGCGCGGCAGGGATCGTTACGGCTAGGTCACGAAAGAAGCTGGCTGGTTCTGATCCAATGGCTTTGAGGATCTGTCCATAGGGCATCCGGGGCAGGGCGCGTAAACCGGCGATGGGACCGGCCTCACCCAAATAGGTTGTCCGCTCCATCGCCTCGGTCGACCAGGAATGCGAGATTAAGCCTGGCGGCGGTTTTCGGGTGCTGAACAAGCGGACCCTGGCCCCAAGCCTTTCCAGCGCGGCCAGTTCGCGCCAAAAGAAGATATGGGTCTGGCCCGGAAACTGCGGCACCAGGTATCCAATTTTCTGACCTTTGGATGATGCTTTCGCCACCACGCTGCGAAACCTCATGCGCTGTTTATCCAACAAGATTTGCAGCCTATGTCCCGAAGCCGGTGTCGTCAAAGTCGAAACCGGAGGCAACGGCAGTCAGTCGTTCCGGGCCTGCGCGCTTTCGGTCAGTTCTATGCAGTCAAACAGGCTGACCTCCCCTTCAAGAAACAGGGGTTTTCGGGGCGGTATGGTGTCCACAAGGGCACATCTGTCCGCCAACTCTTGGTAGAAGCTACGAAAAAGGGCTGAGGGCGTCACCCGCGAGAGGTAGTCAAAATCCTCGACCAAAAATAAGGTAAAGTCCTGATCAAGCCAGTAGTCCAACTGCCATTCCTGCGGTTGAAGCGGCCAGGCAAAGGGACGGATGAGGCCCTCCATGTCGTCTTCGGCAACATCTTCGAGGCCGAACATCCCACTGGGCATCTGCATGTGGAACAGAGCGTCCCCGCTCCCTTTACCGGTCGTGCGTTCGGGCGCAACATCGGGAAGGATGACGTTGTAACGCTCGGCCAGCCGCTCATTTCGTGTCCTGACCATGGCAATAGCCTCGGCCGCCTGAGGGACCTGAAAGCGGTCATACGAGATGATGCGGCGGTCCCGGTAGGACTTCATCAAAATCGCCTCGACCTCGGTCGCGGTCGGAACCGCTGTGGCCTGGGTGGCGACGGATACGACGCCCCACGCGGACAGGACAACGGTTGCACCAAAGGCGAGAGAACCTATCCACGCAAGGCGCCCTCGCATCAGATCCATGATCATAGCAGTCGCCAGCAATAGCAGGCAGGCAAGTTGCGGCAACCACAGGTGAACCGGTTGGCGGGTTCCGACAATCATCAACTCGATCAAGATTGACAGGATAATCGCCCCCCAAATGCCGGCAAGCAACCCGCGTTGAGGCAACCTGCAAAGCCCGCTTTGAAGGTAGATCGGAAAGGTCAGGGCAAGAAGGGCGCCCGTGATGGTGATCCCGCTGACCTGGCCTGCTGCCAGGGTGCCAAAAAGACGGACCGCCTCAAGAAAACTGCCGTCGGAATGAGACATCAGGCTCTGAATGCGCTGGTAGGCCAGAAACTCCTGAAAATCCAAAACAGTTCCGATGTTCAGGATGGGCCAAAGGAGGCCCACCGTCAGCATGGCCCGCAAAAAAGATTTGCCGGCCTCGGCCCCTGACCGCGAACGCCACAAGGCAATGATATGAACGATGACAAGCGGCAAGAGCAGGAACACGAACGAATGCTTGAAGCTGATGGCAATCGTTGCAGCAACGGCAAGCACGACATCCTCGCGACCACCTGCCTGCGGCTGATGTCGCCGGATCAGGGCGAGGAGGGTCAGGACGGCAAAGCTGGCAAGGGCCACGTCCGACTTGGCGATATGCGACTGATAGACCCCCAAGGGATACATCAGGCCCAACAGTCCAGCGCCCACCGCATACCATCCGTCGATCCGCAGCGCCCGCGCGACAAGGTAGAACGCCGGGGCTGTCAGTGCGGCCAGCCCGGCAACCACCACGCGGGCGGTGACGTAGAAGGGCAGAGGATCGGAAAAGTATTGCGCCCGGAACGCCGCCGTATCGGGCCAGACATCAAGGACACGCGCGCCTGCGTAAAGAACGGCAAAGGCAGCGGCGTTGATGTAATTAAGAAAGGGCGGATAGAAATGCTGGCCGGGGATCAACTGGCCAGTCATGGCCCGGGCCGCATCGTTGATACGTTCGTCGCCGAAAAAGTAGCCAACATCGACGCCGACAAGACGAACGCCCCAAGCCAGCACAAAAAGGATCAGCACCATCGGAATTGTCCGATTGGCCCATTCTTGGCGACGAGTTGTCATACGCTCTCCTGCCAGCGGTTGTCTTTGTCTGCGGTGCCGGTCGGGCCTGCCCGATGTCGTGGGGTCCTTATTATATGGTGCAGGGCTTGGCCCAAAGCCTGACCGATTACGCCATCATCCTAGGCGGTCAAACGTCCCCAAATGCGAATAAACCGGGTCAATATCGGGGCAATGTGACTGCCCAGCGGACAATTTTCGGCCTGACACAAGAATGACATACGGTTGCCCTGCCAAACTCATGTGTTGACGGTAGACGGGCTTCATCAGTGGCAAAGCATTGTGGACGGGTCCGGGTCCGGACCCGCAGGGGCAGGAAGACAACCGCATATGGAAGAGTCCATACCGCTCTACATTGATCTGGATGGGACGCTGATCCGGTCGGATCTGGCGCAGGAAATGTTGGTGCAGGCCGCCGCGCGGCCCGAGCATTTTGGCGCCCTGACCCGCCTTTTGGCCCAGAGAGAGTGGTCACGGGTCAAGCGCTATCTGGCCGAGCATGTCGACTTTGTGCCAGAAAGCTTGCCTTACGTTGCGGCGGTCATTGACCACGCCAAGGCCGCCCGTGCCCTCGGTCGAAGGGTCGTTCTGGCGACTGCAGCCGACCGGATCGCTGCCGATCGGATCGCAGAGCATCTGGGCATCTTTGACGCTGTCATTGCGTCGGAACCCGGCCGCAACATGAAAAGTAGGGCCAAGCTGGATGCCATCCGGCAGGACGCCGGCAGCGATGACTTTGAGTATATTGGCAATTCTAACGACGATATACCGATCTGGGACGCAGCTGCCGCCAGGGGCTATGTCAATCCGCCGATTGGCGTTGCGCCTGACGCCACCCACCTGTCCGACGGCGGAGTGTTGGTTCAGGATCAGGTTCCGACCGGTCGCGTCCTGCTCAAAGCGATGCGCCCGCACCAATGGTCCAAGAACGCGCTGCTGTTCGTGCCGATGATCCTGTCCGCAAGCTATGCCGAGCCTGCAAATCTGATCATGGTGATCATCGGGTTCCTGATGTTTTCGTTTTGCGCCTCGGCGATCTACATCCTCAACGACCTGGTCGACATAGAGGCTGACCGTGCCCATCGGACCAAACGGAACCGGCCGTTCGCAGCCGGGACCTTGTTGCCTATCACCGGCGTCAAGGCGGCGGCTTTCCTCCTGGGCGTTGGTCTTGTCGGCGGCTTTGGCCTGATCGGGTCCGCCTTTGGTCTGGTCCTGTTGGGCTATGTCGGGCTGACGATGGCCTATTCGCTGTACCTCAAACAGTTTTCGACTGTCGATGTCGTCACTCTGGCCCTGCTGTATTCCGTTCGCCTGTTGGCTGGCGCCGTCGCAATTTCGGTGCCGTTGTCGCCATGGCTTTTGAACTTTGCCTTGTTCTTCTTCCTCGGGCTGGCCTACCTCAAACGCTATATCGAGGTGGCGCGCAGCACCGGCACTGGTCGGATCGGAAAGCGCAATTACGAGACCGACGAAATCGACTTTATCGCCATGTTCGGGATCGCCAACAGCGCGCTCGCGATCCTGACGCTGTCCCTGTTTCTCAACAGCGACGCGGTGACAGAGACCTATGCAAGCCCCTATGTCCTTTGGCTGTTGCTGCCTCTGTTCGCCCAATGGACTTTTCGGACATGGATCTGGGCCAAGCGGGGCAAGATCGACGATGACCCGGTGGTTTTTGCCCTCAAGGACCGTCAAAGCCGGATGATCATCGGACTATGTGTTGTCCTCATCGTTGTGGCGCAACGCTTTCCCATAGGAGGGGCCTTGTTTTGAGCCTTCTGGGTTTTGCCCTTGTCTTTATAAGCGTTACGCTGTCGGCGGCTGCGCAAACGGCCTTCAAGTCGGGGGTCAACCGGCTGGACCTTGCCGCCGATGCGGGTGTCATGCAGCAGGCGATGGCCTTTCTGACTTCGCCGTTCGTCTTGACGGGCCTTGCCCTTTACGGCGTGGGGACATTGTTGTGGCTGTCCGCACTGCGGCATGCCGATCTGTCGCTGGTCTATCCCTTTGTCAGCATCAGCTTTGTCATGGTCAGCATTTCGGGCATCGTTTTCCTCAACGAACCAGTGCAGGCCCATAGGGTGATAGGCCTTGCCCTGATCATCGCGGGCCTTTTGGTGATGTCCCGGGGCTGAAGGCTCAGGGCATCCAGACAAGATGCGCCACATGGTAAAAGACCGGCGCCGCAAAAAGCACGCTGTCCAACTGATCGAGAAACCCGCCTTGCCCGGGGATCAGATGGCTCCAGTCTTTGACACCCTTGTCCCGTTTGATCGCCGCTAGCACCAGGTTACCGAACATCCCGGTGGCCGAGGCAAGGGCCGCCATGCCTGCCGCCCCCAGAACGCCAAAGGGTGTGAGCCAGGCAAACACCGCCCCGATAACAGCGGCAGAGGCGATGCCGGCCAGCATCCCTTCCCACGTCTTGGGCGACAGGCCCGGCGCGATCTTGCGCCGCCCGATCCGCCGTCCGAACCAGAAATCCAGAAGGTCGCCCAGCTGGACCACCATGATCAGGAAGGCAATCAGAAGGACCGATCGGTCGCCGCTGCTGGGAATATCAAGGGTCATCAGGGCAGGGACGTGGCTGGCGCAATAGACGCAGATCATCAGCCCCCATTGCGTCTCGGCCACGCGCATCAGGAACCGGTCCGAGTTGCCCCTCAAGACCGACACGATCGGCAAAAGAAGAAAGGCGTAGACGGGGATGAAAACGGTGAAAAGCCCGGTCCATCCAAGCCAGATAAAAAGAAACTGAAGGGGCAGGACCACGAAAAAGGCCAACGCCAGCGACAGGTGGTCGGCCCGCGCCTTGGTCGAGAAAGTAAGGAACTCTCGCAACGCGGCAAAGGCGGCAAAGGCAAAAAGAAGGGTCACCCCCGCCTGTCCCAAGATCAGGGCAAGGCCGAACAGGATGACCATCGCCCACCAGCTGTGAACGCGGGTCCGGTAGGTTTCCACCACCGGTCCCGGTCTGCGCAGGGCCAGCACTTCACCAAGAAAGGTCAGGGCTGTCAGCAGGGCGAAAGTGCCGATGACCAGCAGCGCAATGTCACCTGTCGTACTGGTCACGGCCGGGCCTCTTCACCCTTTGCCACCCGGTCGTGCGGCGGTGGGGCAAGGTCTGACAGCGCCGTGCTGGCCCGGGCCAGAAAGGCATCCTTGCCCTCGTCCGGCTGAATGTGGACCGGGCTGCCAAAGGTCACGGTGCAGATCAGGGGCAGGGGAATGACCTCGCCCTTTGGCAGGATGGCGTTCAGGTTGGCCACCCATGTGGGGACAAGGTCCACGTCGGGTCGCGCTTTTGCGATATTGTACAGGCCCGCCTTGAACGGCAACAGAGGGTCGTCGGTCATGTTCCGGTTGCCTTCGGGAAAGATGATCAGCGATGACCCTTCCTCAATTGCGGTCAATATCGCCTCCATCGGGTCCGAGGTGCGGGCCTCGGGTCGCCGGTCGATCAGGACGGCGCGGAACACCTCGGCCCCGGCAAAGGCCCGCAGAGGGGTCTTGAGCCAGTAGTCGGCCGCTGCGACAGGGCGGGTCTGGCGGCGCAGAGCGGCCGGCAGCACCGACCAGATCATCGGCATATCGCCGTTGGACACATGGTTGGCGTAGTAGACCCGCTGTTTTTGTTCCGGCGCAATGCCTCGCCAGTCGGCGCGAGGCGCTGCGATGATCCGGGCAAAAAGGGTGATGGCGTGTCCAGCAGCGCGGGCCGCCATCCGACGCACAAGGGAATTCCGGGTAGTCATGGCCCGAGACTGACCGAGCGCAGGAGAATAGGGAAGGGGCAAGTTACCAGCCTTCCCAGCGCCTTGCCTGCGCTTTGGCCGTGCCTATTCCGGGATTGAGGGCGCACCGCCTTCAAACACATTGACCTCGTGATAGCTGACCGGGGCCTCCTGCATTTGCAGATGCAACCCGTCGCCCTTGAAGGGATGCGCCCGTGCGAGCGCCTCGTCGACCTCGATCCCGAGGCCCGCGCCTTGTGGGACGGGGATATACCCCCCTTCGACCGTCAATGTCCCTTTGATCAGGGCGCTGTGGTACGGCGTCTCGATGGTCTCGGCCATCAGGAGGTTGGGCAATGAGGCGCCCAACTGGACGTTGGCGGCCCATTCGATGGGACCGGCATAAAGATGGGGGGCCATCTGCGCATTGTAGGCTTCGGCCAGAACGGCGATCTTCTTGCCCTCCCAGATGCCACCCGCCCGGCCAAGGGCCGGTTGCAGGATCGAGGTGCCGTGACGCAGGGCCTGCGCGAATTCTGCTTTGGTGCTAAGCCGTTCGCCAACGGCTACGGGGATGGGCACTCCGGCGGCGACCTTCTCAAGCTCGGCGGGGTTGTCGGGTGGGATCGGCTCTTCGAACCACAGCGGCGAATAGGGGGCGATTGCGGTCCCCATGCGGATCGCCCCACCGGTTGAAAACTGGCCATGCGTGCCGAACAAGAGGTCTGCCTTGTCGCCGACCGCCTCGCGGATTGCCTTGCAGAAGGCGACAGAGCGCGAGATGTCCGACATTGCAGGCATATGGCCCGCGCGCAGGGTATAGGGTCCGGCCGGGTCGAACTTGACGGCCGTATAGCCCTTTTCCACCATCGCGACCGCACTTTCGGCGGCCATGTCTGCATCGATCCAGAAATCGGGCAGCCGATGGCTGGGTGCTGTGGGATAAAGGTAGGTGTAGGCGCGCACCCGGTCTGTCACCTGCCCGCCGATCAGCGCGTGGACAGGACGGTCGCGGTCCTTGCCCAGAATGTCCCAACAGGCGATCTCAAGCCCGGACCATGCGCCCATGACCGTCAGGTCCGGCCTCTGGGTAAAGCCCGAGGAATAGACGCGGCGGAACATCAGCTCGATGTTCTCGGGGTTTTCGCCGGCCATGTGACGCCCGAACACGTCGCGGATGACGGCGTCCATCGCTTGCGGTCCGACCGAAGAGGCGTAGCATTCCCCCCAGCCGGTGATGCCGGTGTCGGTGGTCACCTTGACCAATATCCAGTAGCGGCCCCCCCAGCCGGGGGCGGGCGGGGCTGTCACGATGATGTCGAGATCGGCGAGTTTCATAGGGCATGTCCCATAAGTCGGAGGGTGTTTGCATGGAGGGGATCACGATACGGCAGCTTGGTCCAGCCGATCTGGACCTGTTGTTGTCCGTTCCCGACGGGTTGTTCGATGAGGCGATGATCCCCGAACAGGCCCGCGCATTCCTGAACGAGCCGCTGCACGAGATTGTGCTGGCCTTTGACGGGGACCTCGTGGTGGCCATGGCGACGGGCGCCATACTCCTGCATCCGGACAAGCCGCCTTCGTTTTTCATCAATGAAGTCGGCACCCGGGATAGTCATTTGCGCCGGGGCATCGCCAGCGCGCTGACCGCGCGATTGATGGAGATCGCGCGGGCCAAAGGCTGCAAGTGCATCTGGCTTGCGACAGAGCCTGACAACATCGCGGCCCTTGGCCTTTATCGGAAGCTGGGCGGACAGGAAGAACCTGTTGTCGCCTTTGGCTGGGACGACGCCTTCTGAGGATCAGAAGGTGATGACGTTGCGCCGGGCCGATCCGGTCTTGGTATCGGCGATCGCCTCGTTGATCTGCTCCAGCGTCCAGCGGCCGGAAATCAGCTCATCCAGTTTCAGCCTGCCCTGCTGGTACAGATCGACCATCCAGGGGATGTCCCGCTTGATGACCGTATCGCCCATCTTTGAGCCGATCATGCCCTGGCCGGCGGCGGCAACCATCACCGGCTCATAGGTCGACATCGCGCCCGAATGGGGCATGCCCACCATGATCACCCGGCCCCCTTTGGCCAGATACTGCGGACCCTGATCAAAGGCCGGGATGGCCCCAACTGTGACAAAGACCGCGTCCGCACCCCGGCCCATAGCAGCCTTGGCGGCCCTCCAAGGCTCTGGGTCCGTTGCCAGCACGCCGTCCGTCGCGCCGAACTCCTTGGCGATGGCCAGCTTTTCGGGGGACATATCCACGGCAACGATCCGGCGCGCACCGGCGATCCGGGCACCCTGAATGGCGTTCAGCCCGACGCCGCCGGCACCGATGACAACCACGTCCTGTCCGGCCCGCAGGTTCGCCGCGTTCACCACCGCCCCCACGCCAGTGATCACGCCGCAGGCCAACAGGGATGCCGCCTCCATCGAGATATCGGAGGGGATGCGCACAACCTGGCTTTGATCCACAACCACCTTTTCGGCAAAGGCGCCAGAGGCCATGGCCTGATGCAGCTTGCCCCCGTCCGCCGTCCTGAGCGGGCCGTGATCGCCATCATAGGAGGTGTCGCACATCACAGGCTTGCCCGAAGAACAGGGCGCGCAATGGCCGCAGGACCGGATCAGCGTCACGACGACGGCATCGCCAACGCTGATCCCCCGAACGCCGTCGCCCACCGAAGACACCGTTCCAGCGGCCTCGTGCCCGTAGACCGCTGGCAGCGACCCGCCCCAGCCACCGTCCAGATAGGTGATGTCCGAGTGACAGATGGCGACCGCGGCCAGGGTCACTTCGACCTCGCCTGCGATGGGGTCGCGAAGCTCAACCTGTTCAACAGTCAGGGGCTGGCCAAAGGCGTGACAGACAGCGGCGGTGATGCGGGCCATGACGGGCCTCCTTTATGTGTGCTTCGCGGCTAAGAATTGAGCTTGGCCAAACGGGTTTGCGCTTCTGAAACCGACCCCATGGGTCGGGATCAGGCGGCCGGCGGCGGTTGTGTGGCGACGCCCTGCGTGGCGGTCGGTCGGGCCATCAGGAACAGGCCGATGCAGACAACGGTCAGCACCGCAGACAGAAGAAATGGCGCACCTGGCGAATAGATTGGGGCGTTTTCCCGGGTAAAGAAAAAGAAGGTCTGGGTCATGATCAGCGGTGCAATAATCACGGCAATCGCGTTGATCGACGTCAGAATGCCCTGCAATTCACCCTGCTGGTTGTCCTGGGCGGTTCGGGACATGATCCCTTGCAGCGCGGGTCCGGCGATCGCGCCGAAGGCGGCCACAACCGTAAAGGCCAGCGCCATCCACCCGGCCTGGACAAAGCCAAGAAAGACGAATGCCGCAACCTCGACGATCAGGCCAAGGATCACCGCCTTCCGATCCCCGATCCGGGCGAGGATCGGACGGATGAGAACACCTTGCACCACAGCGATCGAAATGCCGTAGACAGCCAGCGAGACCCCGACCATGCCCGGCCCCCAGCCAAAGCGGATCTGGCCGTAATAGGCCCAGACTGCCGGGTAAACAAAGAAGGCAACCCCGTAGAAGAACATCAGCACCAGCATGGGTCGCAGCCCCGGCAAGGCACCAATATGCTTGAACGCGCCAAAAGGGTTGGCGCGCGCCAGCGAGAACGGTCTGCGAATACGATCGGTTACTGTTTCGGGCAGGACAAAGTAGCCGAACAGGAAGTTGGCGCCGGCAAGGACGGCTGCCGCATAGAACGGCGCGCGGGTTCCGTAGCTGGCTAAGAGCCCGCCGATCAGGGGCCCGAACACGAACCCGACCCCAAAGGCCGCGCCGATAAGTCCAAAGTTGGCTGCCTTTTCTTCTGGCTTAGAGATGTCCGCGACATAGGCCATGGCAGTCGATTGCGTGGCCGCGGTCACGCCACCCACGATCCGTCCTATGAACAAAAGCCAGATTGCCCCTGCCAAGGCCATGACGACGTAGTCGATCGCCATCACCACCAAGGATGTCAGTAGAACTGGGCGCCGGCCGAACCTGTCCGACAGGTTACCGACCAAGGGTCCAAAGCCGAACTGCATGACGGCATACACTGTCGTCAGGATGCCTCCCCAAAGGGCGGCCTGCCCCAGATCGCCGCCATTCACCTCGCGGATGAGGTCGGGCATGACGGGAAGGATAAGACCAATCCCCATGGCGTCGATCACCACCGTGATGAAGATGAAGGTGAGCGGCAGGTTCTTGGTCATGTGGGGGGCTCCGCGCCGGATGTCGGCACGTTTTAGACCGTTTGGTTTACTTTGCAACCCGCGACGCGGCGGCGGCAAAGGCCCGTGCCTCGGCAGGTGCCGTGCCAAGCTGGAACCCCGGGGCGAATAGGTTGGACAAATCCGCCTCCGGGTAGGCTGCTGCGGCCAGTTCCGGCAGGGGGCGGCCGCTTGTCAGGACCTCTTTGCACAGGGCCTTCACCACGCTTTGCGCCTGCGGGCGTGGCAAGGCGTTGGCAAGCCTGAACGATAGGGCCTCGGCATAGATCAGACCGGTTCCGTCGTCGATCTGGGCCAGCATTGCGGCGGGGTCGGGCGCGATCCCTTCAGCCAGTTCCTGCGCCAGAATAAGGGACCGGCCCAACCCAAGGCACATTTGCGGCAGGCTCATCCATTCGCTGATCCATGCCGCGCCGTCCCGCTGCTGGCGGTGGACGATGGCCCCCTGCATCACGCCGTTCAGACCAGCAACATGGCTGGCAATGGCAACCATGACCGAAGGCATCACCGGGTTTTGCTTTTGCGGCATGGTGGATGACCCGCCGGCGCTGGGCAGGCGGACCTCGCCCAGCCCGGTCTGGGTCATCAGCCCCAGATCCTCGGCCATCTTGGCAAGGGTGCCGGTCACGAGGGTGATCCACGCCGCGAGCCCGGCGATGGGATGGCGGGCAGAGTGCCAGCTTTGCCCCGGGTCTGACAGGCCAAGGCCCTTGGCCAAACCGGCCCGAACCGCAGGGCCCTTGTCTTCCATCGCAGACAGCGTGCCGGCGGCGCCGGAGAGGCTGACCTTCAACAGGTTGGCCCTGACCACGGCCAGCTGGTTCAGAAGCTCGATCAGCGGGCTACCCCAACTGGCCAACACGGCACCAAAGGTGGTGGGCGTGGCGACCTGGCCATAGGTCCGGCCTGCCATGGGCAGATCGGCATGAGCCTCGGCCTGCTTTCCAAGGGCATTGATCGTCGCGATCAGCCGGGTCTCGTATAGGGCGAGGACCTGACGCAGGCGCAGGACCAGCCCGGTTTCCATGATGTCCTGCGAGGTTGCCCCATAGTGCAGCCATTGCGCGTGCTCTGGTGCCTTCAGTTCTTCGCGAAAGGCGGTGACGAGGGCGGGGACAACGACGGCGTTTTGGCCCGTGGCCTTGGCCAGCGCGGCGGGATCGACCTGGATCTCCATCGCGGCCCGCTGGATTGCCTTGGCGCTGACATCCGGGATCAGGCCCTCAGCGGCTTGCGCCTGGGCAAGGGCACCCCAGACGAGCAGCATCGCCCGCAGCTCTGCCGTGTCGGTAAAGAGCGTGGCCATTTCGCGGTCTAGGAACAGGTCCCGGAACATGGCGCTGTCGTAAATGGAGGCAGACATGAGAATATCCCTTTGAAAGTCAGCGGCCGTCCGAAGCCTATGTCGCGCAAGCGAATGGCATTGCCGGTTCAGACATGACCGATCTCTTGCAAGAAGTTGATCAGATGTCTGGCATAGGCCTCGGGGGCCTCGACGCAGGGGAGGTGTCCGGCACGCGGGATCAGTGCGAACCGGCTGCCGGGGATAAGGTCAATGGTTTCGCGCACCAGATCGGGGGGCGTGGCCCCGTCTTCGGATCCGGCAATCCCCAAGGCGGGCAGGCGTAGGGTGGCGGTGGTTGCAAAAAAGTCGGTCCCGGCGATGGCAGCGCAGACCCCGGCATATCCCTGTGGAGGGGTAGACAGGAACAGCGCTTTCCAAGGCTCCATCGCGGGGGTGTTGAGGAAATCCCTGCCAAACCAGCGCGGCATAACGCTATCGGCGAGTGGTTCCAGCCCTTTGGACAGGACCGTGGCAATCCGGTCGTCCCAAAGCTGCTTGGTCCCGATCTTGGCGCCGGTGTTCGACAAGACAACAGCCCGCATCAGGTCAAGGCGTTTGGCGGCAAGACCTTGGGCGATCATGCCTCCGACGGACAGGCCAACAAAAACGGAATCGCGCACCGAAAGGGCATCGCAGACCGCCTCTGCGTCGGCGATCAGGGCCCCCATCGAATAGGGTGAAGCTGGGACGGATGAGCGGCCATGCCCACGCTTGTCATACCGTATGATCCGAAGCTCGGTCGGGAGCAGCGGCACCACCAGATCCCAAAGGGAAGTATCGGTGCCAAGCGAGTTTGCGAAAACAATTGTCGGAGAGTCCGCGTCGGTCGCGCCATCGACCCGGACATAAAGGCTGACGCCATCACGCTCTACGAATTGCTCGTGCATTGAAGTCTCGCTCCCGCGTCGAAGTGACTTGAGCGAGCTATCGTTCTTTGCCCCCCTGCGTCAACGGGCGCAGGGGGGATGTCAGGACCAGATGATGGCGGTTCCGGTCAGAACCAGTGCTGCCCCGGCAAGATCACGTGGCCCCAGACCGTCGCCGATCAGGAAAGCTACGGTCAGAACAATAAGGGTCTCTGCCCCGAGGATCGCGATGTAGGTCAACCCAAGAGAGTGCTGCCGCAAGAGCGCAACTTCGGCCAGCACAGCAAAGCTGAGGGCCACCCCTATGACGATCCAGATCACTCCGGTTGAGGCGATGGATGCGCTTTTCATGGCGAAGGTGGCACCTGCATAGGCCACGGCACACAACGCAATGAGGCAGACGGGCTTGAAAATGAAGTCTATCATTTGAATGGCCAGAAAAGGGTCCGACGGACCTCGACAACATGAAGCAGCAGTCAGGAATGACCAAAGCCTAGCCTGTTGACGTGCTCTGACTAAGTCAGGAAAGCCATACCAATGGTCACTTGGCCCCGGCCAGCACAGTAGCATAAAGTGCTGCGTCCACATTCCCCCCCGAGGCGACAGCGATCACGGTGTCTCCTTCGACCTCACTCCCATGGAAGAGGGCAGCGGCAAGGCCAACCGCCCCTCCCGGTTCCAACACCAGGTTGAGGTGCCGGAAGGCCGCAATCATGGCCTGTTTTGCCTCATCATCGGTGACAATGATCCCCGGTCCACACAGCTTTTGCAGAATGGGAAAGGTGATGTTGCCGGGACATTGGGTCAGGATGGCATCGCAGATGGACCCGGAGGTTGTCGCGTTCTTCTCGATCCGGCCTGAGATGAGGGACCGTGTCGCATCGTCGTACCCCTGTGGCTCGACCGGGCGGACCCTCATGCCGGGGGCGTCAGCCTCAAGCGCCAGCGCGATCCCAGAGGTGAGGCCGCCACCACCACAGCAGACCAATACGTCGGCTTGGGTCACACCAAGATCGGCCGCCTGGGCGGCAATCTCAAGCCCGGTTGTGCCCTGACCCGCGATGACCTGCGGATCGTCATAGGGTTTTATCAGGGTCAATCCCCGCTCCGTTGCCAGTTTATCGCCGATCGCCTCGCGGTCTTCGGTGGCCCGGTCATACAAGACAACCTCGGCCCCCAGTGCCTTGGTGCCCTCTATCTTGGCCTGGGGGGCGTCGGACGGCATTATAATGACGGCGCTGATGCCGTGGGCCTGTGCGGCCCGGGCGACACCCTGGGCGTGATTGCCCGACGAATAGGCGATGACCCCACGCTGGCGCACATCCTCCGGCAGGGCCGAGATGGCCGACCAGCCACCACGCCCCTTGAACGACCCCGTGACCTGTAGAGCCTCGGCCTTGACCAGAACCCGGCGCCCCGCGATGGCGTCCAGGCCGGGCGATGACAGCAAGGGTGTGCGTACCACGTTCCCCTCAAGCCTGAGGGCGGCGGCGCGGATCATGTCGATGTTCATTTGCAAAGCTCCAGCCAGGTGTTCAGCGCAGTCAACGCGCCGTGTTCATCAAGGAAAGGGACGTGGCCCCTGTCAGGGATTTCTGCCCGGATCATGTCAGGCCGCCTGCGTGACATCTCGTTCGCGGTGGCCAGTGTCAGAAGGTCCGAGTTTTCGCCCCGGATAAGGGCGAGGGGAAGGCCGGCCATCGCATCGAAGAACGGCCAGAGGTCAGGGATCTGCTGGGCACCGGTCGCGGCAAAGGTTTCGGCCAGCCGGGGATCGTAGCGAATGACAAGGCCGTCCGGGGTTTCCCTGTTCTGGGCACGCACCTCGTCCAGCCAGCGGGCATGGGGCACGTTGGGAAACCCCGTCATCGCCTTGGCCCGTGCCTTTGCGGCCTCTTCATAGGTGCGCTGGGCAGGGTTGCGCCCGATGTAGGTCGCGATGGTATCAAGGCCTTCCTGCGCAATCTCGGGCCCGACATCGTTCAATGCGACGCCGATCAGCCGGTCTTTGGCGGCGGCTGCGATGCCCATGGCGATCAGTCCGCCACGCGACGTGCCAAGAATGGCCGCGCGGTCGATCCCAAGATGATCCAGAAGGCCGAGGGCGTCCTGCGCCTCTTGCATCAGGGTATAGGTCGAGGGGTCGGCCCAGTCGGACAAACCTCTTCCCCGGTAGTCAGGTCGGATCAGCCGGACCCCGTTCAGATGCGGTGCGACGTGGTTGAAATCCTGACCGTTCCTGGTCAGCCCGGCCAGGCACAAAAGCGGCATGCCCGCGCCTTCGTCCAGATAGTGCAGGGCAATTCCGTCAGATGCGGTGTAGCTGGGCATCAGCAAAGCTCCGCAATGCTCGTAAGGTCGGGCAGAACATGGTGCGGTGTTGCGTAAAGGCGGTCCAAAGGCTCTTCCATCCGGTTGACCCAGACTGTTGTAAAGCCGTAGCCCGCCGCCCCCGCTGCGTCCCAGCCGTTAGACGAGACGAATAGAACTTCGGTTCTGGCGCAGCCAAAGTGCGCCTCTACAAGATCATAGACATCTGCATGGGGCTTGAAGACGCCCACGCTTTCAACCGATAGCACCGCGTCGAGTTGGGACCCGATCCCCGCACTCTCTACAGCCGAGGCAAGCATCTTGGGCGACCCGTTCGACAGGATTCCCGTCGACAGTCCCCGCGCCTTCAGGGTTGACAGCATGGCAGGGACTTCGGGGTAGGCAGACAGGGTTTGGTAAAGGTCCAGCAGCCGCTGGCGAAGTATCGGGTCTTCAAGGCCCGCCGCCTCCATCGCCCAATCCAGTCCGTCTTGCGTGACTTGCCAGAAATCGGTGTGTCGTCCCGCAACGGCGCGTAGCCAGGTGTATTGCAACTGCTTGAGGCGCCAGTCCCGGGCGAGCTGCGGCCAGATGGCGGAAAGTGCTTCTTGGCCCGGTTCCGATGCCGCTTCACGCGCCGCGGCGTTGACGTCGAAAAGGGTACCATAGGCATCAAAGATGCAGGTGGTGATCGGCATTGCAGGGTCCCTGAAAGTAGTCATTGTCCGGCACCTTGCCCTGTCCGGCGGGTGGGGGAAAGCCCGCCTGTTTGCACCCCCGCGCCAGCCTTGATAGGCTCAGTCCCATCCGACGGGAGAACACGCCCATGGGGCGGCCCGAAACCCATTCCCTACAAGCCAGACGGAGAAGATCATGACGCAAGTCAAGACGGGCGACACTGTGCGCATTCACTATACCGGAACCCTTGAGACCGGTGAAACTTTTGACACCTCCTCCGGCCGCGATCCGCTCGAATTCGTGGTGGGCTCGGGCCAGATCATCCCCGGGCTGGACAAGGCGCTGCCCGGCATGGCGATCGGCGAAAGCAAGACCGTCGCGGTCCCCTGTGCCGAGGCCTATGGCGAAACCAACCCCGAGGCCCGGCAGGACGTGCCACGCGATTCCATTCCCGCCGAAATCCCTGTCGATCCGGGCACGCAGTTGCAGATGCAGACCCAAACCGGCCAGGTCATCCCTGTCACGGTTGTCGAAGTGACGGATGAGGTCGTTGTTCTGGACGCAAATCACCCGCTTGCCGGCAAAGACCTGACCTTTCAGATCGAATTGGTCGACGTGATCGCAGCCTGATCACCGCGTCATCGCTGGCCCGCATCGTGACCTTTGGTTTTGGTGCGGGCCACTTTTCATGATACGATCCCTCCAGTCACATGGGGGGATAGACTATGTCCGATACGCATGGATCCGTCTGCTGGACGGAATTGATGACGCGGGATATCGCGGAGGCAAAAGCCTTCTACGGCGATGTTTGCGGCTGGGTCTTCGAAGACGTCCCGATGTCAGAGGGCACCTATACCCTTGGCATGATGCAGGGCAGACCCGTCATAGGAATGATGGACATGACTGGTGTTTCAGGCTTTGACGAGGTTCCCGCCCATTGGTTTTCCTACTTTGCCGTCGATGATGTGGACGCCTCGGTTGCACGGACCCGACAGATCGGCGGGCAGATCATCAGAGAGCCGTTTGACGTCCCCGGCACCGGTCGGATCGCCATCATACAGGACCCCACAGGGGCGGCTATGGGTCTGATGACCCAGGTCGAGATGACCTGATTGCGCCTAAGGGGTTTGGCCTGCCTCAAGCAGGGCACTTGGATATTGCCGGAGGCACGTCAGCGCCCACAAGGCGAGCCGTGTCGTTGAGGACGGCGTGCGGTGGCGGACCCCGACAGCCTCAGATGTTTTCTGACTGTGGCATCCCAAGGACGTGATAGCCGCCGTCAACCCGGACAATCTCGCCCGTCGTGCAATTGCCAGCGTCGGAGGCAAGATAGACGGCCGTTCCTCCAACGGCTTCCAGCGTTGCATTTGACCGTAGCGGGGCATTTTCGCCGGTATGCTTGAACGTTTTGCGGGCCCCTCCGATAGCGGCCCCGGCAAGGGTCTTCATCGGGCCGGGTGAAATGGCGTTCACCCGGATACCCTCTGGGCCGAGGTCGTTGGCCAGGTAGCGCACGGCGCTTTCAAGAGCGGCCTTGGCCACACCCATGACGTTGTAGAATGGGGTGACCCGGTTCGATCCCTGGTAGGTCAGGGTCAGGATGGTGCCGCCGTTGGGCATCAGGGGCCGCGCCCGTCGCGCCACATCGATCAGCGAGTAGCAGGAGATAGTCAGCGAATTGCGAAAGTTATCCCGGCTGGTGTTAATGAAACGGCCGGTAAGTTCGGCCTTGTCGGAAAAGGCGATGGCATGGACGACAAAGTCCAGCGTGCCCCAACGCTCTTCCAGCACCGCAAAAGCGGCATCCATAGAGGCGTCGTCGTTGACGTCCACATCGACCATGATGTCCGATCCGACAGAGGCTGCCAAAGGCTCCAACCGCTTGCCAAAGGCTTCGCCCTGGTAGGTAAAGGCCAGCTCGGCCCCGGCCTCGTGCATCGCTTTGGCGATGCCCCAGGCGATGGAATTGGCGTTTGCGACCCCCATGATGAGCCCGCGCTTACCCTGCATTGAATTGGTCATACCCGTCCCCTTGGCTTTGCAATCTAAGTGGACGGTTTGGGGCAGGAGGTCAAGTTTTGCTGGGGTTGCCCGGGTCCGGGCCAGCTTTTGCATTTGCAACGGGGAAGCCGGGGGACTCTGCACTGGGTTGGCCCCGCGTTGGGGCCTCGTTAGCACGGGGCTGGCAATTGATAGAACATCCAACTGCATGGTACCAAAACGCTGCGTTTGCAGCACTCGAGCCTATGTTAAAGGGTGACGCGGACCAGCATCGGCCCATGGCAAAGTTGTGCACTGGCAAATGGCTTTTTCACCCAGACGGGGAGACAAAACATGACACGGCAACCGTCCATCGCGACCTGCCTGTGGTTCGAGGCCAACGGCATCGACGCCGCGCGATTCTACGTTGACCTAATCGACGGTAGTCGGCTTTTGTCGCGGGTGCCCGAAGGCGCAAACCCGATGATCGTCGATTTTGAGCTGGCCGGCGTGCCGTATCGCATTCTGAATGGCGGCCCGCATTACAAACTCAACCCTGCCTGTTCGATCGCAGTCACGACACCCGGCCAGGCCGAGACCGATCGGATTTGGCACGCCCTGATTGCGGGGGGTGGTGCGCCGGGTCGCTGCGGCTGGCTGGTCGACCGTTGGGGGGTGTCTTGGCAGGTTTTCCCCGCCGCCCTTGCAACCCTGCTGGGTGCCGATGACCGGCAGGCCGCCGGCCGCGCTCAGGCGGCTATGATGAAGATGAGCAAGATCGATGTGGCCGAGTTACAGGCTGCGTTTGATGGCACTGGCGGGTGACCTAGGCGTCACCACGCCACCAATATCCACGGCGAAACCTCGCTCGGCCAGACCGTGGCTGCCGCTCGCCTGTTAGCCCGCGTATTTGCTCAGTAGCATCGACCCGTTCGTGCCGCCAAACCCGAAGCTGTTGGTCATGATGGTGTCATGTCCCGCATTCTCGACGAGGCTGGTCGCGATTTCTGCGGGAGCCAGCGCCTCATCCAATGTTTCGACGTTGATGGACGGTGCGATGAAGTCATCGCGCAGCATCAGAAGGCAATAGACGGCCTCTTGCGCTCCGGTTGCGCCCTGGCTGTGGCCGGTCATCGACTTGGTCGAGCTGATCGGAGGGGTCTTGCCTTCGCCGAACACCCGGCGGACCGCCTGAACCTCGCCCACGTCCCCGACCGGGGTCGAGGTGCCATGGGCGTTGATGTAGGTAACCTTGCGGCCTTCCGGCATGGTGGCAAGGGCCAGGTTCATCGCCCGTTCACCGCCCTCGCCCGAGGGGGCGACCATATCATGCCCGTCCGAGGTTGCTGCAAAGCCCGTCACCTCTGCATAGATGGTGGCGCCCCGTGCCAACGCCCGGTCAAGGGTTTCCAAGACGACCATACCGCCGCCGCCGGCAATGACGAAACCGTCCCGACCTGCGTCAAAGGCACGAGAGGCCTTTTCCGGTGTGTCATTGTACTTGGACGACATCGCGCCCATCGCGTCAAACAGACAAGACAATGTCCAGTCGAGCTCTTCTCCGCCGCCCGCAAACATCACGTCCTGTTTGCCCATCATGATCTGTTCTGCCGCGGCCCCGATGCAATGCAACGAGGTAGAGCAGGCTGAGGTGATCGAATAGCTCATCCCTTTGATCTGAAAGGCAGTCGAGAGGTTGGCCGCCACCGTCGAACACATTCCTTTTGGAACGGCAAGGGGACCGATCTTCTTGGGGCTGCCGGTGCGAAGAACGGTCTGGTGGGCGGTAAAGAGGGCAGAGGTCGAAGGGCCGCCAGATCCCGCGATGATGCCTGTCCGGGGGTTGCTGACCTCTTCCGGGGTCAGGCCGCTGTCGGCAATCGCCTGTTCCATAGCCAGATAGGCGTAGGCCGCGCCCGGACCCATGAACCGCATCCGCCGCTTGTCGATAAGTTCAACTGGATTGATCTTGAGGGTCCCGGCGATCTGGCTGCGAAACCCGTATTCGACCATTTCCTCGGAACGTTCCACACCTGAACGGCCGGCCTTCAAAGCCTCGGCCACTTCGTTGGCAGAGTTTCCGATGGGGGATATGATCCCCATTCCGGTGACGACGACGCGGCGCATTGGCGGTCCTTTCGCAGTTAGATCGGTCGTATTGGGGACTAGGCTGAGGCCTCTGCAACGGCCAGTCCGACTTTCATATCGTTGACCTGATAGATCACTTCGCCGTCCGCCTCGACACGACCATCCGCCACGCCCATCTTGAGGCGGCGGTCGATGACGCGGGTGAAGTCGACGTAATATTTGATCATTGTGCGGGTCGGTGTGACCATGCCTGTCAGCTTGACCTCACCGACGCCCAGCGCAAATCCCTGGCCTTGCCAGCCGCGCCAGCCAAGGTTGAAGCCCGTGAGTTGCCACAGGCCGTCAAGGCCAAGGCAGCCGGGCATGACCGGATTGCCGGGAAAGTGACAGGCAAAGAACCAAAGGTCTGGTGTAATGTCGAACTCTGCTACGACATGGCCCTTGCCATGCGCGCCGCCGTCCGCGCTGATGTCTGTGATGCGGTCCATCATCAACATCGGCGGCTCGGGCAGCTGGGCATTGCCGGGTCCGAACAATTCGCCTCTTGCGCATTTCAGGAGGTCTGGCTTGTCGAACTGGCGAGGAAATGATGCCATGAGCTGTGTATTCCGGTTGCTGGTTGCTGTCCTTTAGCCCTGTATCATTGCCGGTTGAAGGGGCGCAAGTCCGGCGGTCCGGACACGATCTGGGCCACAACCAGCAAGTTTGCTCCGTTTGTGATTGAAATTGGGGGCTTTTGGTCCATATTTGTCGTCATGGTAGCAGAGATCACAGTCAAGGACGCACAGAGCGCAGAGAGGGGTAGCCTTTGGCTGTCTGGAGCGGGTCTGCGTCCAACCCGGCAGCGGTTGGCCTTGGCGGCTTTGCTGGTCGGAGATGGGCAAGACCGGCATGTCACCGCTGAGAGCCTTTTCGATGCCGCGTCCGGCTGTGGCGAACGCGTATCACTTGCGACCGTCTACAACACCCTTCGGGCCTTTTGTGATGCTGGCCTTTTGCGCGAGATCACCGTTGATGGATCGAAGAGCTATTTCGATACCAACATGTCGGATCACCCGCATTTCTATTGGGAAGACAGCGCCACCTTGACCGATGCCCCTGTGTCCGAGCTTGAGATACGCAGGTTGCCAAAGGTTCCGGAAGGCGCCGAAATGACGTCGGTCGACGTGATTATCAGGCTGCGCCGTGTCTGACGGGCGTGTCTGGTAAGGTGGGTCAAGACCCACCTTACGAGTGACATTCCCCCTCCATCCCGACGATCCATCCATGGCCAAGGGTTTTTGAGCCTCGATCCTTAACCCCGCGTTTACCTTGCGGCGTCACGTTAGACGCATGTCACGATATGTCCGCAGACGCGTCCCCGGAGGGACCTACTTCTTCACCGTCCGGCTTCAGGACCGGGGCAGTCGGCTTTTGACAGACCGGATTGTCCTGCTGCGTGATTGCGTGCGCCTCTGTCGAAATCGCTTTGACTTTACCATCGAAGCGGCGGTCGTTCTGCCGGACCACCTCCACATGATCTGGACACTTCCGGCCGAGGACGACGACTACTCAGCCCGGTGGCGCATGATCAAAGCCACCTTTTCCCGCCATGTCGAACGGCCTGCAACCATCTGCCCGAGCAAATTGGCGCGAGGCGAAAAGGGAATATGGCAACGTCGGTTCTGGGAGCATCTGGTGCGGGATCAGGCCGACTTTGACTTGTACCGGGCTTATGCGCTGACAGCTCCGGTGCGCGCGGGACTCGTGCCCCGGCCACAGGACTGGCCCTACAGTTCGATCCATCGCGACCTTGCTCGCACCGGGCCTATGGCGCTGCAGCTGGGCGACAAGGGTGTTGGCGCTATGCGAGTTGCGTAAGGTGGGTCCGGACCCACCTTACCGGCCCATCGAAGGCTTCAGAACCACTGCCCCGGTTCCATCAGTCCAAGGTCCAGCAATTGCTGCGAATGCCAGTCGAATGGCGCTGAATTGTGCCAGCGGAAGGTTTCGATATCAAATGTGGATCCGGGGTTACGCTTCAGCGCCTTTGCGGTGCGAAACGAACAGATCGAGGCTGTCAGGTTGTTATGCCACGGGCAGGAGTATGTATTGTATTCCGGATCATTGAACGTGTGGTCCATCCTCAGTTGCAGCCCGCGCTTAACCCGAAAGAACCCGACCCGGTCGATCCGTCTGCGCGGCATCGGGATGTGTTCCTCAAACCGCCAGCGCAGGCCGCCAAAGAAATCCAGTTGCCGTTCCTTCGGATGGCGGGTGTCGGGGTCCTCGCGTGCGAGGGCATAGTAGCCGGACTTGTCCAGATGCGCATCGTCCAGAGAAACCGCTGTCGGATTAGCCCAAAGGTCTCCGGCATAAAGGTCGATCACATAGGTGAGGACACTGTCGCGCCGCTCTTCGGTGCAGAAGACCGCCATTTCGCCAACGGTCCGATGTTCGCAGAACGGAAAAAACAGATACTCTGCGTTGAAGCAATAGTAGAGCCATATCGGCTTGCTTGCCTTGATCACCGCGTTGACCACAGTCAGCATCGCGCCTTCGACCTGCATATCCTGATCGACCCGGACAACCCGATCATCCAGCCCCTTGGCCAAGGCCATGTCCCGCGCCGCAAAGACGATGAGCGCCTTGAACCCAAGGTCGAGGTGATGCCGGATCGTCGTGTTCACCTCAATGTCGTCTTCGGCTAGGATAAGCCCGACCGGCCCAACGGCCAGAATGTTGGCGCCCGTTGCCAGAAACGCGTCCAGTGACGGGAAATGCTTCACGTTCTTCTGACTCTCATTTGATGGACCGGCATTCTGGTGAAGAATCGGCTAATTCCTCATGCATTGCAAGTCAGCGGCATGGGCGTTAGCACCATTCGACAAATGTCTTCCCCACCCACCCCCGCATCAGACGCTTGCACGCGAGGACCACTGCCGATGACAACCGCGCCAAAAAAGCTCTATATCAAGACCTATGGCTGTCAGATGAACGTCTATGACAGTGAGCGGATGGCCGAAGCGCTGGGCAGTCAGGGCTATGTGTCGACGGACACCGCCGAAGACGCGGATATGGTCCTTCTCAATACCTGTCACATTCGGGAAAAGGCCGCGGAAAAGCTTTACTCCGATCTTGGTCGACTCAAGCCTTTGAAGGCTGCCCGCCCCAACCTCAAGATTGGGGTGGCTGGCTGCGTCGCGCAGGCCGAAGGCGAAGAGATCGTGCGCCGTATGCCCCTTGTCGACCTTGTTGTCGGCCCGCAAAACTACCACCGCTTGCCTGAGATGGAGGCCGCTGCCCACGGCGGCGCCCGCGTTGTGGACACCGATTTCCCGGTCGAGGACAAGTTTGATCACCTTGCCGCCCGCCCCAAGGCCCGGCGCGGGCCGACGGCTTTCCTTACTGTCCAGGAAGGCTGTGACAAGTTCTGCGCCTTTTGTGTCGTTCCCTATACCCGCGGTGCTGAGGTCAGCCGCCCTGCCGACCGCCTGCTGGCAGAGGCGCAGGGCCTGGTTGAGGCCGGCGTGCGTGAGATCACCCTGCTTGGACAGAACGTGAATGCTTGGCACGGCGAGATCGCCGGACCTGTCACCGGACTGGCCGGCCTGATTGGGCAGCTGGCCCAGATCGACGGCCTGGACCGCATCCGTTACACCACGAGCCATCCCAATGACATGGACGACGCCCTGATCGAGGCCCACGGATCGCAGGCAAAACTGATGCCCTACCTGCATCTTCCGGTCCAATCTGGATCCGACCGTATCCTCAAGGCCATGAACCGCAAGCATACCGCAGAGGCCTATCTGCGCCTGATCGAGCGTATTCGAGCAGCCCGGCCCGACATCCTGTTGACGTCGGATTTCATTGTCGGCTTTCCGGGTGAAACGGATGCCGATTTCGCCGACACCTTGGCCCTTGTCGAGGCGGTGGGCTACGGAGCTGCCTATTCCTTCAAGTATTCGGCCCGCCCCGGAACCCCGGCGGCCGAACGGGCGGAGGTGCAGGCTGATGTCATGGATGACCGCCTGCAACAGCTTCAAGCCTTGCTGACCCGCCAGCAGAAGGCGGCACAGGAGGCAATGGTCGGCCAGACGACGACAGTGCTGTTTGAAAAGCCTGGTCGGCTGGACCAGCAATGGGGTGGCAAGTCGGAACATCTCCATGCCGTCCATGTCCCGTCCGCAAATGACTTGCGTGGTCAGATCCTGCCGGTGCGCATTACAGAAGCTGGACCAAATTCCCTTGCTGGGGAACTTTGCCTGTAGGCAACTCAGGTTCAGCTACCTGTAAGATCAGGGTGGCACCATGCTCCAATATTTGGGGGAATCCGCTACATTTTGTGGGTTTTTTGATATTTGCCCATTTCTTGGCTTGCCTCCGAGTCGGCCGATCGGCAGAATCATCAGGTAATGGCGCGATCGGTCCGTCATTTTGTGTGTTTTGTAGGTGCTGGAGGTTTGAGCCGTGTGGGGATTCCCATCGTTATTTTCGAGAAATGTGGTGGCGGGGTTTACTCTGGCCATTCTTGCTACAGTGGTTTGGCAAACGCCTGCACAGGCGCAAGAAACATATCAGCCGGGCATCTGGATTGATCCGGATGGTTGCGAACATTGGGTTATGGATGACGGGGTAGAGGGCTATATGTCCCCCCGCCGCACCCGCGACGGCCGCCCCGTCTGCCGGAGGAGCGAAATCTGTGGCATTTTGCCGACGGACTGGATCTTCGCAACCAACAGCGTTGTCATAGCCCCAGCCAGCCGCGACGAAATCGCCCGGTTCTTCGAAGATGCGGATGCCTTTGGGTTTCTTGTCTACGGCCACACCGACAGTCGCGCATCCGACGAATACAACATGAGGCTGTCCCAGCGCCGGGCGGATGCGATTGCGTCGATCGGCTACGAAGTCGGTGCCCGCATCGTCGATGCAAGAGGTCTGGGCGAGCGAATGCCGCGCGCCTCCAACGCGACAGCCGCCGGGCAGGAACAGAACCGGCGCGTCGAAGTTTATTGTTTGCGGTGAGGGTAATGAGCATGAAGTATGTAAAAGGTGCCGTATTACTGGCCTTTGCCGGATGTGTTGCGGGCTGCGAGGCAGGGCCTGACAAGTCTGTGGACCGCGGGATCAATGCCCATCCGCTTAGTGACATGGTCGCCGGTATCTGGATTGACCCCGATGGTTGTGATCACTGGATCATCGATGATGGGGTCGAAGGCTACCTGTCCGAAAGGCTTGCCCCCGATGGACGCCCTGTCTGTTCGGGTGTTGGAGAGCCAACCCAAGTGATCGGGCCTTTTCAGGACGGATCGCCCTTTCCTGACGCGATCTGACCCATGCGTCATAGCCCAGCAAATGGACGGCCGCAGCGAAAGCTGCGGTCTTTTGCGTTCGTGTTACATCATTAAGTCACGCCTGTGCTTGCGCGTGAGCGCGCAAGTTGTCACGATAAAAACAGGTCTCGCACACAGGAGCATTGATTGGCCATCACCGAACTCCCCCCCGCGCCGTCCCAAAATGAGCTGTCGGAAACAACAATCGAGTTTGCTGACAACTTCCTTCTGATCGATCTTTGCGGTGAACATGACCGCAATCTGACCGCGATAGAAACAAGGTTAGAGGTCCAGATCCTGCGCCGGGGCAATCGCCTCGCCATTATCGGAGAGGCCGTGGGACGTGATGCGGCGGCGGATGTTCTTCAGGCGCTTTACCAACGCCTTGAGGCGGGCAAGTCGCTGGAACCTGGCGACATCGACCGAGAACTTCGGATGGGCGTCGCGGACCGTGCTGTTCCCGAACGCGGCGACCAGATCGAAATGTTCAAGGGTCAGGCGGATGCCAGCCGGGTAGAAATCAAGACTCGGCGCAAATTGGTCGAACCCCGGACAGAGGCGCAGAAGGCCTACGTCAAAGCGCTTTATGACAACGAACTGGCCTTCGGCATCGGTCCGGCGGGAACCGGCAAGACCTATCTTGCCGTTGCCGTGGGGGTGAACATGTTCATCTCGGGCCACGTCGACAAGATCATCCTGAGCCGTCCGGCCGTCGAAGCGGGGGAAAAGCTTGGCTATCTGCCCGGCGACATGAAGGATAAGGTCGACCCCTACATGCAGCCGCTTTATGACGCGCTGAATGATTTTCTGCCGGGCAAGCAGGTGGCCAAGATGATCGAGGAAAAGGTCATCGAGATTGCGCCACTGGCCTTTATGCGGGGGCGGACCCTCTCGAATGCATTTGTGGTGCTGGACGAGGCGCAGAACGCGACGTCGATGCAGATGAAGATGTTTCTGACCCGTCTGGGCGAAGGCAGCCGCATGGTGATCACCGGCGACCGGACCCAGGTGGACCTGCCGCGCGGCGTCTCTTCGGGCCTGTCGGACGCAGAGCGGTTGCTGAAGGGCATTTCCCGCATAAGCTTTAACTACTTCACCTCGAAGGATGTTGTGCGACACCCGCTTGTCGCTGCGATCATCGAGGCCTACGAGGCAGAAGGCTAGGCTATGGCGACGGTGGGACAGTGGCTCCGAAACAAGCTGACCCCACCGTCGCTTGAAGAGATTGAACACGAAACCCGCAAGTGGCAGATCGAGTGCAAGACCTGCGGCCGGTCCGCCAACCTTTGGGATGCTGGTGGCAAACGATACAAGGCTCATGGCAACAAGACCGTTCTGGGCCGCTGTGCTGGGTGTGACAACAAATTGAGAACCATGAAGATTTACCGGCCCAATGAATGACCTGAACGCCGATATTCTGATCGAAGATTCACGTTGGGCCCGGCTCGACTTTGAGGCCTTGGCCGAGGTTGCCTGCCAGGCTGTTCTGGACCACCTTGGCCAGACCGGCGAGGTCGAGGTGAGCATACTGGCCTGCAATGATGCCCGTATCGCAGTCCTGAACGCCGATTTCAGGGGAAAACCCCAACCCACAAACGTTCTGAGCTGGCCAGCCGAAGAGCGGGGGGCAAAGGTCGCAGGCGCCCATCCTCTCCGTCCCCGGCCCGGAGCGGACGGTACCATAGAGCTTGGCGATATCGCGATTGCCTACGAAACCTGCGCGGCCGAGGCCGAAAAGTCAGGCCGTAGTCTGGAACATCACGCCACTCACCTTGTCGTTCATGGGGTGTTGCACCTTTTTGGGTACGACCATGAGCGTGACCCGGACGCCACCCTGATGGAGTCGATCGAAACAGAGATACTTGGAAATCTGGGAATTCAGGACCCATATAAGCATCTAGAGTAACCAGCGGGGCGATTCCCGCGATGGAAGGAGACAATGGGCGACATCAATCTTGGGTCATCTAGTGCCGCGCAAAGCGCGCCACAGGACCTTGGCGACCAGGCGGCCGATGGCCAAAGTCGCGGCTTTTTCGGCAGAATTTTCGATGCTCTGACCCCTGCAGAGACTGTAAGCGACGAAGACGAGGACGCCCGAAGGCGTAGCACGACCTCAAGCCAGTCAAAACCGGGGCTTCTGAACCTGCGTCGCATGCGGGTTGAGGATGTGGCAATCCCCAAGGCAGACATTGTCGCCGTTCCCGTTGGATGCACCCGCGAAGAGCTTGTCAGTGTCTTTCGCGAAAGTGGTCTGACCCGCTTGCCCGTGTATGACGGTACCCTCGATACTCCGGTCGGCCTCGTGAATCTCAAGGACTTTGCACTTAGTCAGGGATTCAACGGTGACCTTGCCGAGTATTCTCTCAGCGCGCTGCTGCGCCCTCTGCTCTATGTTCCTCCCTCAATGCCATTGGGTGTTCTGCTGCAGAAGATGCAGGCAGAGCGTATACACATGGCGCTTGTCATAGATGAATACGGCGGAACGGACGGCCTCGTCACGATCGAGGATCTGATCGAACAGGTGGTCGGTGAGATCGAGGACGAGCATGATGTGGACGAGGTTTCGTCCTTTGTCCCCGAGAAACCGGGCGTCTGGCTGGCTCTGCCCAAAACCCCTTTGGAAGAGTTCGAGGCCGAGATCGGGATGGACCTCACCGCTCACGAAGAAATCGACGAAGAGGAAGTGGATACTCTGGGCGGTCTTGTCTTCATGTTGGCTGGCCATGTGCCGGCGCGTGGGGAAATCATCCGTCATCCAGATGGGCCAGAGTTCGAAGTGATCGACGCGGATCCGCGCAGGATCAAGAGGCTTCGCATCAGGCTTGCCCCTGCTACCCTCGTCGAGCCCTGAGACGTCCGGCGTGATCCGTCGGCCCGGCACGTCGGCCCGGCACGTCGGTATGAGCCTGCATCATAGGTTGATGCAGTACCGCTGGCCGGTCCGGATGGCGGTTCTGTTTGGTCTTGGGGTCGTCGCGGGCCTCGGGCAGGTGCCATGGTCGCTTTGGCCCTTGTCGCTGATGGCCTCCGCTCTTGCTATCGCTCTGGTTGGGGCGGTCAGGGGGATCCGGCAGATTGCCTTGGCGGGCTGGTTCTTCGGTCTGGGACATTTTGTACTTGCATTGCACTGGATTGTGCAGCCGTTCCTTGTCGACGTGGCCCGACATGGTTGGATGGCCCCCTTTGCCCTTGTCCTGATGGCTGGAGGGATGGCCCTGTTCTGGGCCGCCGGTTTCGGCATCGCCTCGGCCCTTGGGCGTGGGCGGGCTTCGCCCTTTGGGATCGTGGCCGGTTTGGGCCTGGCGGAAATCGCCCGATCGCTGCTTCTGACGGGGTTTCCTTGGGCGCTGCCCGGGCACATCTGGATCGGGACACCGATCTCTCAACTGGCGGCATATGTCGGGCCACACGGTTTGACCCTTGTTACCCTGGGCCTTGCCGCTCTGGTCGTTGTAACGTGGCTTCGGGTTTGGCTCTTGGCGCCTGTCGTTGGCTTTGTCCTGGCCTGGTTTGGGTTGGCACCCGGTGTTGCGCCGCCGGTGCCCCCTGATGCCCCGATCGTCCGATTGGTCCAGCCGAACGCCGCGCAGGACCAGAAATTTGTGCCGGGATTTGCCGAAATTTTTGTCCGCCGCCTGTTGGAGCTTACTGCAAAGGGCGGCGAAGATGCCGTCGAGGGGCAGCGACCCGACCTGGTGGTCTGGCCCGAAACCGCGGTGCCCTGGCTTTTGGAACATTCCGCCGGCGTGCTGGCCCAGACCGCCGCGGCGGCCGATGGGGCGCCCGTCGTCCTTGGCGTCCAGCGACGAGAGGGCGCGCGCTACTTCAATTCATTGGTCGTTACGGATGAGGGTGGGGGCATTGCTGCCCAATATGACAAATGGCATCTCGTGCCGTTTGGGGAATACATGCCTTTGGGCGAAATCATGGGCCGGTTTGGCATCCACGGACTGGCCGCCAGTGAAGGCGGCGGTTTTAGCCGGGGGCCCGGACCGGGCCTCGTTTCAATCCCTGGGATCGGCCAGGCCATGCCGCTGATCTGCTATGAGGGCATCTTTGCTGAAGAGGTGAATGCGGTACCCGAGCGGCCCCGGTTGCTGCTTTTGATCACAAACGATGCCTGGTTCGGTGGCTGGGCCGGTCCGGCGCAACACTTTGGACTGGCGCAGTTGCGGGCGATCGAACAGGGGCTGCCCTTGGTGCGCGTCGCCAACACCGGCATTTCGGGGATGATCGATCCCAAAGGGCGCGTGACGGGGCGGATGGCGCTGGGCGTTGAGGGGGCGCAGGACGTGGTCTTGCCGTCCGCCCTGCGGCCGACGGTTTATGCGCGGTTCGGGAATTGGCCTGTTTTCATATTGCTTTTTGCCCTCGCTCTAGTGGTTTTCCGTCGACCGGTTGGCGATTGAGGTTGACCTCGTAAGACCGGCAGAATAGCCCCTTTTGCAGTCTTTGTCACAACGGCTTCCTGGCGTGACAAGTAACCCAAATGGAGCGTCCCCCAATGTCCCGTCAAGACTATATCTTTACGTCGGAATCCGTATCTGAAGGTCATCCTGACAAAGTCTGCGACCAGATTTCTGACAGCATCCTGGATGCGTTGCTGGCACAGGAGCCGGAGGCGCGGGTCGCTTGCGAGACATTTGCCACCACCAATCGGGTGGTCATCGGCGGGGAGTTGGGTCTGTCTGATCCCGCCAAGCTGCGGGACTGCATGGACCGGGTTGAAGATATCACCCGGGCCTGTATCAAGGAAATTGGATACGAGCAGGACAAATTTCATCACGCAACATGCGAAGTGACGAACCTGCTGCATGAACAGTCCGCCCATATTGCCCAGGGCGTGAATGCCGGTGAGGGCAAGGACGAAGGGGCTGGAGATCAGGGGATCATGTTCGGCTATGCCGTTCGGGAAACACCCGAACTGATGCCGGCTCCGATCCACTATGCCCATGCGATCCTCCGGCGTCTGGCCGAGGTGCGCAAGGACGGCACTGAACCGACCCTGCGGCCCGACGCGAAAAGCCAGTTGTCGCTGCGGTATGTTGGGGGCAAGCCGGTCGGCGTGACCTCGCTGGTTCTGTCGACGCAGCACGCCGATGAAAGCCAGACCAGTGCCGACATCCGGGCTATCGTCGAACCCTACATCCGCGATGTCCTGCCCGAAGGCTGGTTGACGGAGGAGACACAGTGGTGGGTGAACCCGACTGGAACCTTTGTCATCGGTGGCCCGGATGGGGATGCCGGGTTGACCGGGCGGAAGATCATCGTGGACACATACGGCGGGGCCGCCCCCCACGGCGGCGGCGCGTTCTCTGGCAAAGACCCGACCAAGGTTGACCGGTCTGCGGCCTATGCCGCGCGCTACCTTGCCAAGAACGTGGTGGCCGCGGGTATTGCCGAGCGGTGCACCATCCAGCTCAGCTATGCGATTGGCGTGTCGCGTCCCCTGTCGATCTATGCCGATACCCATGGCACGGGCGAGGTCGACCCGGCGGCGATCGAACGGGCGATCGACCAGGCGATGGACCTGACGCCGCGCGGGATCCGCGAGCATCTGTCCTTGAACCGGCCAATCTACCAGCGGACAGCCGCCTACGGACACTTTGGCCGGGCCCCGGACGCCGATGGTGGTTTTAGCTGGGAACGGACGGACCTTGCTGAGGTGCTGCGGCGCAGCGTATAGTTGCGTTCATCCAAGCCCACCTGAGAACTTCTGATACGAGGCAGGTAAGGTGGGTCCTGACCCACCTTACGCGCGGGCTGGCCCATGCAGAGGATCATGATCATCGGGGGCCCCGGCTCCGGAAAGTCGACGGTGGCCCGAAGGTTGGGGGTGGCCACGGGGCTGCCGGTTGTCCACATCGACCCAATGTTCTGGGCACCTGGATGGGTGCAACGCAGCGTTGACGAGACCTATGCGATGATCGAACAGACGGTCCGAGGGCCGGCCTGGATCTTTGAGGGTAATAACACCCCGACACTGGCCATGCGGGCGGAACGTGCCGATCTGATCCTCTTTCTCGATCTGCCCCGGAGGCTACGCATGTGGCGGCTGGTCAAGCGGACCCTGCGGTATCTTGGCCGGACCCGCCCCGACATGGCGCCGGGCTGCCCCGAACGGTTTGACATCGCCTTCTTTCGGTTCGCCTGGGCCTATGACGATGGAGGACGGTTGCGAGCGCGTGCGTTCTGCACCCAGTGGCAAGGGCGGCGCAAAGTGCTGCGCCTGACCTCGCCGGAGGCGGTGGAGGCGTTTCTGAAGACCTGCGAAGGGTAAGGTGGGTCTTGACCCACCTTACGCGACACCCCGTCGTTGCGCGCCGGTGCAAGGCTTGCTAGAGGGCCGCGAATGACACATCGCACCCACCCCGACGGCACCCCCTGGCGCAACTTCTACGGACGTATCCGGGGCAAGACCCTGAACGCGGCCCAGGTCGTCCGGCTTGAAACCGATCTGGCGGACCTGTCCCCTGGTCCCGTCAGCCGCGAGGACAACCCCGATCGTCGCCCCCTTGATCTGGCCGCCCGCTTTGGCGACCGTCCGATCTGGCTCGAGATTGGTTTTGGCGGCGGTGAGCACATGGTGCATATGGCCAAAACCTGGCCCGACATGTCGATCATCGGAGCAGAACCCTTCGTGAACGGGGTGGCGATGCTTCTGGGCAAGATCGAGAGCGCGGGCGTCACCAACCTGGCCATCCACCCCGGCGATGTCCGCGACCTGTTCGACGTCCTGCCTGAGGCGAGCATTTCCAAGGCCTTCCTGAACTATCCCGATCCCTGGCCCAAGTCCCGCCATCACCGTCGCCGCTTTGTCACCCCCGGCTACCTGGCGGGCCTGCGTCGCGTTCTTGCCCCTGGGGCTGAATTCCGGGTGGCCACCGATATTCCCGACTATGTCCGCCAGACCATGGAAGAGGTGCCAAAGGCTGGTTTCACGGTTGAAGCCGGCCCAACGGACCGAGCCTGGACCGACTGGATCTCGACCCGGTACGAACAAAAGGCCCTAAGGGAGGGCCGCCACCCTCACTATATGACCTTTCGCCGGCCCTAGGGCCTCTAGGCGGTTGATTTGAGCCAAGTGGCCTGGTTTGACCGATGGACCCTCGCCGGAGGCTGGTCTAGAACCCTGCTGAAATCAGAGGCGAGGTTAGATTGATGTCTGGACACGGCACTCCTGTTCCGATGACGGCACAGCGCGGCGGCGCGCTTATGGGCGAGGCCCATGTGCCGGGGGATAAGTCGATCTCGCACCGCTCGTTGATCCTCGGCGCCTTGTCGGTCGGTGAGACCCGGATCGAGGGCCTGCTTGAGGGCGAGGATGTTCTCGACACCGGCAAGGCCATGCAGGCCTTTGGGGCAGAGGTCATTCAGCACGGTCCCGGTCGTTGGTCCGTCCACGGTGTTGGCGTCGGCGGCTTTGCCGAACCGTCCCAGGTCATCGATTGCGGCAACTCCGGCACGGGTGTTCGTTTGATCATGGGCGCCATGGCGACCTCTCCGATCACGGCAACATTTACGGGTGACGCGTCCCTCAACGGCCGCCCGATGGGCCGTGTCACGGACCCGCTGGCCTTGTTCGGTACCCAGGCCTATGGCCGCAAAGGGGGCCGTCTGCCCATGACGATCGTCGGTGCGGCTGATCCTGTCCCGGTCCGCTACACCGTTCCCGTCCCGTCCGCCCAAGTGAAATCAGCGGTTCTTCTTGCTGGTCTGAATGCACCGGGCCAGACAGTCGTGATCGAACGTGAGGCAACCCGCGATCATTCTGAACGGATGCTGGCAAGCTTTGGCGCCAAGGTGGCGATTGAAACGCTACCCGAAGGCCGGGTGATCACACTGGACGGCCAGCCCGAGCTTGTGCCGCAGGACATCGTTGTCCCGCGCGATCCGTCTTCGGCCGCATTCCCGGTCTGTGCCGCCCTTCTGGTCGAAGGGTCCGATGTCCTCGTCCCCAACATCGGCCTCAACCCGACGCGGGCAGGGCTGTTCACCACCCTGATCGAAATGGGCGCGGACCTGACCTACGAGAACTTGCACGAGGAAGGCGGAGAGCCTGTCGCAGACTTGCGGGCGAAGTTCTCGCCAAATCTCAAAGGCATCGAAGTCCCGCCAGAGCGGGCCGCCAGCATGATCGACGAATACCCCATTCTGTCGGTTGTCGCCGCCTTTGCCGAGGGTGAGACGGTTATGCGTGGGGTCAAGGAACTCCGCGTCAAGGAAAGCGACCGGATCGACGCGATGGCCAAGGGGCTTCGGGCCGCCGGCGTTACCGTGGACGAGGGTGAGGACTGGTGGATCGTGACGGGTCGGGGCCACGGCGATGTGCCCGGCGGCGTCACCGTAGAAAGCCGCCTTGATCACCGGATCGCCATGTCGTTCCTCGTGCTGGGCCTTGCGACGCAACAGCCTGTGACTGTCGATGATGCCAGCCCGATTGCCACATCGTTCCCAATCTTCGAAAGCCTGATGGCCACTCTTGGTGCTACCATCACCCGGAGCAACGGGTGAGCTTTACAGTCGCTATAGATGGTCCCGCGGCCGCTGGAAAAGGGACGATATCCAAGGCTGTTGCCCAGCATTTTGGCTTTGCACATCTGGACACAGGCCTCTTGTACCGGGCTGTCGGGGCAAAGGTGGCCGAAGGGGCCGAACCTGTGGCGGCTGCCATGTCTTTGACAGCACAGGATCTGGAGCGGGACGACCTTCGCACCCAGGTAGCAGCGGATGCGGCCAGCAAGGTCGCCGTGATCCCTGAGGTTCGCGCGGCGCTGGTGGCGTTTCAGCGCAGCTTTGCCATGCGGTCGGGTGGTGCGGTTCTGGATGGACGGGACATTGGGACCGTGATCTGCCCGGATGCGGCGGCCAAGCTCTTTGTTACGGCCAGCCCCGAATGCCGGGCCGAGCGGCGGTTTGCCGAATTGACTGCAAACGGTCATGACGTGACCTATTCCCAGGTCCTCGAAGACGTTATTGCCCGCGACCGACGCGACAGTGAGAGGTCAACCGCGCCCTTGTTGGCGGCCCCCGATGCCGTGCAGATCGACACCAGCGACCTTACGATCGAAGAGGCTGTGGCCCAGGCTATCGCCGTGATCCAGACTGCCAGGAATTAATCCCGGCAGGCGGTGCGGATCAAAGGGTGATCCCACCGAATGCAACCAGCTGCACGCAGGCCAGGATGGCGGGTGATCGTGCCAGCCATCGTTCCCAACTGACCGGCCGCCCTGGAGCCAGCAACAAAATGGGTATTGCGACGAGGCTGGCTGCGACCTGGAACAGGAAAAAGTTGGCGATGGGGTTCAGGCTGACGATGATGGACCAGCCATAGCCCGTTCGTGCAATCGGAGGGATTGTTGAAAGGGCGGTAAACAACGCCCAAAGGCCCACAAGGACCCAAAACACACTCAAGCGCATGATCATTGTACCGGGTTACTGGTTAACACGGTTCTACCTTAGCGATATGGACAAGGGCATCAATCCCCCTGAAGCCCCAAGGATGCATTCACCCTTGCCCAAAAGGGCCAAACGGCCTATAGACCGCCACGTTGAAACGGCGGAACAGCCGTGAGCGTGAGACTTGAGCAGGGTCGGTGGTTGCCGACCCTCTTTGTTTTACGCGTTCGACCAACTGAAACCCAAAGACCGGCGGAGACAACCGCAAGGCCAGTATAGCGACCGAAAAAGGAAACCGATTATATATGTGCGCTAAAGCATCCATGGAGGATTTCGAAGCCCTCCTGAACGAAAGCTTCGAAATGGACACGCCCGTTGAGGGCTCTGTCGTCAAAGGCAAGGTCATCGCGATCGAAGCGGGCCAAGCCATCATCGATGTCGGCTACAAGATGGAAGGCCGAATCGATCTTAAAGAATTCGCAAATCCCGGCGAGACCGCCGAACTGGTTGTTGGCGATCAGGTTGAGGTTTTCCTCCGCCAGGTCGAGAACGCCCGTGGCGAAGCGGTCATCTCGCGTGAGATGGCGCGCCGCGAAGAAGCCTGGGATCGTCTGGAAAAGGCATATGCCAGCGAAGAGCGCGTCGATGGCGCCATCTTTGGTCGGGTCAAGGGCGGCTTTACCGTTGACCTCGGCGGCGCTGTAGCGTTCCTGCCCGGCTCTCAGGTCGATGTGCGCCCGGTCCGCGACGCGGGCCCGCTCATGGGTCTCAAGCAGCCGTTCCAGATCCTCAAGATGGACCGTCGCCGGGGCAACATCGTTGTGTCGCGTCGTGCAATCCTTGAAGAGAGCCGCGCTGAACAGCGTGCCGAAGTCATTGGCAACCTGACCGAAGGTCAGGCCGTCGACGGCGTCGTCAAGAACATCACCGAATACGGGGCCTTTGTGGACCTGGGCGGTGTGGACGGCCTGCTGCACGTCACCGACATGGCATGGCGCCGCGTCAACCACCCGTCCGAGATCCTGTCGATCGGCGAGACCGTTAAGGTTCAGGTCATCAAGATCAACAAGGACACGCATCGTATCAGCCTGGGCATGAAGCAGCTTCAGGACGATCCGTGGGATGCCGTCGAAGGCAAGTTCCCGCTTGAATCGGTTCACACCGGTCGCGTCACCAACATCACCGACTACGGCGCCTTTGTGGAGCTGGAGCCGGGGGTCGAAGGCCTCGTCCACGTGTCCGAGATGTCCTGGACCAAGAAGAACGTCCATCCCGGCAAGATCGTCTCTACCTCGCAAGAGGTTGAGGTCATGGTGCTTGAGATCGACAGCTCCAAGCGTCGCGTTTCGCTTGGCCTCAAGCAGACCCAACGTAACCCGTGGGAAGTCTTTGCCGAGACCCATCCCGAGGGCACCGAGGTCGAAGGCGAAGTCAAGAACATCACCGAGTTCGGTCTGTTCATTGGCCTTCCCGGCGACATCGACGGCATGGTCCACCTGTCCGACCTGACCTGGGAAGGTCGGGGCGAGGATGTCATCAACGACTTCCGCAAGGGCGACATGGTCAAGGCCAAGGTCTCAGAGGTCGATGTCGAGAAAGAGCGTATCTCGCTCTCGATCAAGGCGCTGGATTCCGATCCCTTTGCCGACGCCATTGGTGGCGTGAAGCGCGGTTCGATCATCACGGTTGCAGTGACCAAGATCGAGGATGGCGGCATTGAGGTGGAGTACGAGGGCATGAAGTCCTTTATCCGCCGCTCTGACCTGTCGCGTGACCGTGCCGAACAGCGCCCCGAGCGTTTCGGCGTCGGTGACAAGGTCGACGTTCGCGTGACCAACATCGACAGCAAGACCCGCAAGCTGGGTCTGTCGATCAAGGCCCGCGAGATCGCAGAAGAGAAAGAAGCAGTCGAGCAGTTTGGCTCTTCGGACTCTGGCGCGTCGCTTGGCGATATCCTGGGCGCAGCGCTCAAGGGTAGCGACAACTGATCTTGTCGAACGTCTGAGAAGAAGACAAAGCCCCGCTGCCGGAAACGGTGGCGGGGTTTTTCGTTGTACAGTGTGGATATTGGACAGCGCCGGGCCGGTCATGCGATGGACTATGCTGTGACGGGCGCCCGAATCGCCTTGCATGTCCAAGGCACGTCTGGCCTGCGGCGGCGCCCTGAGGCGGTTCTTTGGCTGTGTTATTCTTGGAATTCACCCGCTTACCTGCCTCCCAAGTCGAAAACCGGCCCAACAAGGGACTCGTATCTATTCCTCATTCGGGCCTATCGTGCCTATACTGCTTGAACGTCTAGGCAAGACAGTCTGCTGCAATTGACCACTTGGGAGCCTGCTATGATCCGTTCTGAATTGATCCAGAAGATTGCTGACGACAACCCGCACCTGTTCCAGCGGGATGTTGATCGAATCGTAAGCACGGTCTTTGACGAGATTACTTCAGCAATGGCTGCGGGAAACCGGGTTGAGCTGCGCGGGTTCGGAGCGTTTTCTGTCAAACGCAGGGATCCCCGGATCGGCCGCAACCCGCGGACCGGGGAATCTGTTGAGGTCGAGCAAAAGCACGTGCCTTTCTTCAAGACAGGCAAGCTGTTGCGCGATCGCCTGAACGGAAACTAAGAGACGTCCATGAAAACCATCCGCTACGCCTTTTGGGCCATCGTCGCCATTTGCCTGATCACCGTTGGACTTGCCAACAGGGGTGATGTGACGCTTCGGGCGATGCCCGAGGCATTGGCCGATCTTGTCGGCGTGTCCCCCGACATTACCCTGCCGCTGTTTGTGGTGATCTTCCTGGGTGTGGCAGCCGGTTTGCTGATCGGCTTCTTTTGGGAGTGGCTGCGGGAGGCCAAACACCGGGCCGAGGTTCGCAACAAGTCTCGCGAAGTTGTTAATCTCAAGCGCGAGGTTGGCCGTCTGACCACCGAAAAGCATGAAGGTAAGGACGAGGTCCTGGCCCTTCTGGAGACCGCTGGGCCGCGTCGTTAACAGATGCCTGCCGATGTTCGGGTCAAGATTTGCGGACTGCGCGACGATGCCGGTATAGCGGCGGCGGTTGATGCGGGCGCTGCCTATGTCGGCTTTGTATTCTTTCCTAAATCACCTCGCGCCTTGACCATCGAGCAGGCTGTGCCCCTGGGCCTGTCGGTCCCGCCGGGTGTTGCCAAGGTTGCCCTTGTCGTCGATCCAGATGACGCCCTGCTTGACGCAATTACCAGCGCAGTGCCAATCGACATCATCCAGCTTCACGGACATGAGACACCTGCCCGCGTGGCCGAGGTTCGCCGCCGCTTTGGCCTGCCTGTCATGAAGGTGGTCGGCGTGGCCGGACCTGAAGATCTGCCCGAGCTGGAGGCCCAGGGAAAGGTTGCCGACCAGCTTTTGGTCGATGCCAAGCCACCAAAGGATGCCGACTTGCCCGGTGGCAATGGCCTGACCTTCGACTGGCGCCTGATCGCGGGCCGTCGCTGGCCCTGTCCCTGGATGTTGGCAGGTGGGCTGACCGCCGAAAACGTGGCCGAAGCGATTGCCTTGACTGGCACCCGTCAGGTGGACGTATCGTCTGGTGTAGAAAGTGCGCCGGGCGTCAAGGCTGCGGCGCGTATCGCCGCATTTATCGCGGCGGCGAAGGCCTGACGCGGGACGATGGACGTGCCTGACTGCGCGAGCGGGAGGGCACGAGACCCCAGTGTCGCAACTTGCCTCTTTTCAAGCGCAGGATTCCCCCCTATACGCGCGACTTCATCGGACCGGACACCCTTGGAGGCCGGTCCCTAACATCGAAGGAATATTCCATGGCTGGTGAGATCCCTGATCTTCACGCCACGGTACGCGCGGGGACAGGCAAGGGGGCCGCCCGCCAAGCTCGCCGTGATGGCGACGTACCTGGCATTGTTTATGGCGGCGGCGCAGACCCGCAGCCCATCAACATCCCCTATAATGCACTTATCAAGCGGCTCAAGGCTGGCCGTTTCATGTCGACGCTGTTCAACCTCAAGGTTGAAGGCCAGGAAGACGTGCGCGTCATCTGCCGCGGCGTGCAACGCCACGTCGTAAAGGACCTGCCGACCCACGTGGACCTTATGCGTCTGCGCCGGACAAGCCGGGTGAACCTGTTCATCCACGTCGACTTTATCAACCACAAGGACGCACCGGGCATCAAGCGCGGCGGTGTTCTGACTGTTGTCCGTTCCGAAGTCGAACTGAACGTGCTTGCCGGCGATATCCCCGATCACATCACCGTTGACCTGACCGGTCGCGAAGTTGGCGACGTCATCCACATTTCCGACGTCACGCTGCCAGAGGGCGCAAAGCCGACGATCGACCGTGACTTCGTGATCGCGAACATCTCGGCTCCGTCCGGACTGCGCTCCTCGGACAACGAAGCCGGTGATGATGCCGAAGCGTCTGACGAATAAGCCTGATCCTCGGATCTGCGCATGACACTGAAACGGAGCCCCTCGGGCTCCGTTTTGCTTTTGTACCGGATCGGTGGGGCGGCAGTTGGCAAACTGTTACATTGGGCAATCATGACCATCTCTGATCGCCGTGCTGCCGCCAAAGGCCGTAATTGAGGGAAACAGCTGGAATGCAGCGTGAAGTGACATTGTCAGTGTTGACGCAGGTCTTTTTGCGGATCGGCCTGTTGTCCTTTGGCGGTCCTGCGGCCCAGATCGCTTTGATGCACCGGACCCTCGTGGATGAGCGCAAATGGCTGACCGAACGTCAGTTCCTCGATGCCCTTGGATTTTGCATGCTCTTGCCGGGGCCCGAGGCGATGCAACTGGCCACCTACGCCGGGTGGCGGCTGCGCGGCATCCCGGGTGGGCTGATCGCGGGGCTTTTGTTTGTTGTGCCGGGCGCGCTTGTCATCTTTGCCCTTGCAACGATCTATGCCGTAGCAGGTCAGGTTGATCTGGTTCAAAGCCTGTTTCTGGGGATCAAGGCGGCCGTTCTGATCATCGTCATTCAGGCACTTCTCAAGGTCGCGGGGCGGGCGCTGACCGGCCTCAGCCATTGGGTGATCGCAGGACTGGCCTTTCTGGGCATCTTCTTTCTGGCGGTCCCTTTCCCCCTGATCGTTCTGGCCGCTGGTCTTTGGGGGCTGGCCACGTCGGGCGCGCCTGACCATGCACCGGCCCCTGTCGCCGTCCGCTCTACCGCAACTCTGTCGGTCTTTGGGATTGGTCTTGCCCTGTGGCTCTTGCCGCTTGTCGGGTTGTCGTTCTGGGGGGCCTGGCCGATCCTTGGTGACATCGGCGCGTTCTTTGCCCGGCTGGCGGTGGTGACCTTTGGGGGGGCCTACGCGGTGCTGGCCTATATGGCGCAGGACGTGGTGACCGGTCAGGGCTGGATCACCGCAGGGCAGATGATGGACGGGTTGGGTCTGGCCGAAACGACGCCCGGTCCCCTGATCCTGGTGACCCAATTCGTCGGGTTCCTGGCAGGTTATGGCGCCGGAGGCATGGGACTGGCCTGGGCGGCTGCATTGGTCACATTATGGGCGACCTTTGTGCCTTGCTTTGTCTGGATATTCGCAGGTGCCCCCTACATCGACTGGATCGCCCGTCAGCCGCGGCTCAAGGGGGCATTGGCTGCGATCACGGCGGCGGTGGTAGGGGTGATCCTGAACCTGTCGCTTTGGTTTGCGCTGCACGTCGCTTTTGCCACCGTCACGCGTGAAATGATCGGCCCGCTGACCCTTTGGGTGCCGGAGTGGGCGACCCTCGACCTTCGGGTCTTGGCCATCGCGGTTCTGGCCGCTGTCATGCTCTTGCGCCTGAGGCTGGGGCTGGGCTGGGTTCTGGCCGCATCTGCGCTTGCAGGCTGGGCACTGGTGGCTTTGGGGGCCTGACCCCTCTGGCTCTGACCGTCAGGGAAAGGTATCAAGAGGGCATGAAACTATTTGCTGGCCTTGGAAATCCCGGCGCGAAATACGCGCAGAACCGACACAACATCGGCTTTATGGCCGTCGACCGGATCGCGGCCGATCACGGCTTTTCGCCCTGGCGGTCGAAGTTCCAGGGTTTGGTCTGTGAGGGTCGTTTGGGGGCAGAGAAGGTTATCCTTCTCAAGCCCGAAACCTTCATGAACCTGTCCGGTCAGTCTCTGGGCGAGGCTCTGCGATTTCACAAACTGACCCCTGCCGATCTTGTGGTGTTTCATGATGAGATCGATCTGGCCCCGGCCAAACTGCGCCTCAAGCAGGGTGGGGGGCATGCCGGTCACAATGGCCTACGCTCGATCCACCAGCATATCGGGCCGGAGTATGAGAGGGTCCGCATGGGGGTGGGCCATCCGGGGCACAAGGACGCGGTGCCGGGCTATGTCCTGCGCGATTTTGCCAAGGCTGATCAGGATTGGCTGGACGACATGTTGCGCGGCATCAGCGATGGGGCGGTGTCCCTTGCAGAAGGGGACGGGCCAAGGTTCCTCAACGCCGTCGCCCTGCGCGTCGCCCCACCGCGGAGCGGTGGGGGCAAGGATAGCTCAAAGGCCAGTGGCCGCGAGAAGGCTCCAACGACGATGTCACAGGGGGAGCCAGCGCCGTCATCGGCTCAGGACGCACCGGATGGCCGTACCGCGCTTCAGCGGCTGGCAGACCGGTTCAGGTGAGCGTGGATCGCCTGGCCAAGGCCCTGCGTGGCCAGGCCGAGGCCTGTGCCGGGCTGAGCTCGCCCTTCATGGCGCAGTTATGCAGGGTTCTGGCGGACAGGCTTGAACCGGGCACCGCCCTCACAGACCGGTTGTTCGGCTGGGAGGGGGATCTGTCGCCCCGTGCCGAATCCGTGCCGCTGCGCCTTTGTGGGGCCTTGCACGCCCTGCGTCTGAAGGGCCACGCAGGTTTGGCGAAGGTCTATCCGCCCAATGCTGCCTCTGATGCAGACCTTTGGGCTGCGGTGGGGGGCGCCTTGCAGACCGAGGCCGCGTTTGTCGATGCCTGGATCGACAGTGCCCCACAGACCAACGAAGTCCGGCGGTCTGCTGTATTGATTGCAACGGCGCACTGGCTATGTGCCCGCCATCCAATGCCCCTCGTCCTGTCAGAGCTTGGGGCCAGCGGTGGCCTGAATCTGATGTTCGACCGGTTCGCTCTAACCGTCGGGGAAATGGTGCTCGGGCCAGAAGACCCGGCACTTGTGCTGAGGCCGGACTGGAGCGGGCCTGTGCCACAGGCGGCGATCGTTGAGGTGGCCGCGCGGGAAGGGGTGGACCTGAACCCGCTGGACCCACGGAACCCCGATGATGTCCTGCGCCTGCGGGCCTACCTCTGGCCCGATCAGCCACAGCGCCTGTCCCTGACCGATGCGGCGATCGCCACGGCCGGTCCCCCGGTGATCAAGGGCGATGCCATCGACTGGCTGGAAAAGCGCCTCGCTGCGCCGTTTCACGGCAGGCTTCACCTGATCTACACTACGATTGCCTGGCAGTACTTTGCCGCCGCCGCCCAGTCCCGCGGTAAGGCGATGATCGAGGCCGCAGGGGCAGTAGCGACGCAGGACAGCCCCCTTGCCTGGCTGGGAATGGAGAATGACGGTGGCGTGGGTGGACCGGGTGCAGCCGTGAGCCTACGCCTATGGCCTGGGGATCATAGCATCAATCTGGGCCGGGCCGATTTTCACGGACGTTGGGTGCGCTGGGATGTCGCCGACGAAGGGGTTGAGTGACGGTGCAGAAGCGCCTCTATTGTGCATGTTTGCTACAAACACGGAGGGTACCATGATCAAGGATGCATCGGTGAATGTGAGAGGGGGAGCGCTGGCCAGTTGCTCCATCGACCCGCTAACCGGGTTCTTTCGCAACGGGGCATGCGATACCTGTGCCGAAGATCGGGGGAGCCATACAGTCTGCGCCGTCATGACAGACGAATTTCTGGCGTTCTCAAAGTATGTGGGGAACGATCTTTCCACCCCTCACCCTGAATACGGTTTTGCCGGGCTCAAACCGGGGGATCATTGGTGCCTGTGTGCCGGTCGTTTCATGCAGGCCCACGAAGAGGGCTGTGCGCCAAGGGTCAACTTGGACGCAACTCACAAGGCCGCCCTTGATATTGTGCCGCTGGACGTGCTGGAAATGCACGCCCTTGATGCCGGAACACCCTAGGGGGCCGATAGGCTTACCTGGGCTGGCGTCGTGTCAGGTTGGGTTGGGGACTGTGAAATCGGTCCGTCCATCAGGTCTTCGATGAACAGACTTAGCAGCTGGGGGCGGCCCGAAACGCCAGCCTTTCGATAGATGGCATTGGTCTGGGCCTTGACTGTGCCTTCGCTGGTACTGCGTAGGCTGGCGATCTCCTGAGTGGAAATCCCCTTGATCGAGAACACTGCAACGTCCCGTTCGGCCGGGGTCAGTGACCATTCCGTGAACCGTTCTTCCAGCAGATCGTAGAATGCTCCGGTGGCGACCTTTAACTGGGCTTCCACCCGGGCCGTCCGTGCAAGGGTTCGACGCAAGGCAAGAAGGCCCAAGATGCTTCCCAGGACAAGCCCGAGGGCGGCGCCCAATTCGATAGCTTCGTAGGCGGACCAAGGCAGAGGAGGGAGGCCAAAGACGGAAACAGCGATATTGAACAGAAAGAAGGCGGCGCATAGCGCCTGCACAACCAGCACCGAAACGATGACCCGGCGACTTGTCACTGGCTGTCCTCAGGTTGACGGTCGGGCCGGTCAGCTTTCGTCGTCATCGCTGTCGTCGTCATCATCGCTGTCGTCGTCCTTGTCGTCTTCATCGTCTTTATCGTCCGCCTCGTCCCTTTCATCGTCATCCGAGCTTGCCCGTGGTGGATCACGGTCGTCATCGGATGCGGACCGCCGTGCATCGCGGTCGTCAGAATCGCGATCCCTTGGGTCAACCAGTCGCAGACCAGCCGGTCCGTCGCCATCCCTCTGTTCCCAAAAGTCGCGAAGGATTTCACCTGTGTTAGGATTGAACACAATCTCACGTCGCAGATCGTCGCTAAGGGCAACGATCCGGATACGGCCCAAAAAGGTTCGGTTGATGTTGAAGTCGTCAAAACCCTGGGCCTGAAGCTGGGTCAGGACGCTTTCCTGTGGCGTTTGCGCCTGCACCGCGAAGGGGGCCAGCAATAAGGCCGTGCAAAGCATGAATGGGCGAAGGGTCACCTTGACGTCTCCTGAAACGGGGGCGGTTACTGAAAAGCTTCCCCCAAAGTGGCTATCCCGCGGCAAAGCACATGTTGCCGCGGGAGGGTTTTGCACCGCTATATCGATGCCATTCTTTTACTGCTCGGACTAGACCGGATCAGTCGTCGTCGCCGTCGTCGCTGTCGTCGTCACCATGATCATCGTCGCGATCATCATCACGATCATCGTCATCATCGTCATGGTCGTCGTCGTCATCATGATCGTCATCATGATCATCGTCATGGTCGTCATCATCGTAGCTGTCATCATCGTCGTCGTCATAGCTGTCATCATAGCTATCGTCGTCGCGGCGGTTGCCGTTGGCGCCGACGAAGTCGCGCGACTCGCTGCGAACTTCGATGCCCGGGCTTGTATCGTCGCCAGCTTCGACAGTCTCGGTGCTTTGGTACAGAATATCACCGGAATTGATATCATAGACGTACTCGAGCTTGGTGCCGTCTCTCACGGCCTCTACTTTGACTTGAGTAAGGCCTTCTTTGATTTCGATACGGGTATAGCCTTGTTCTTGCAGCATTGGGATCAACTCGTCGCTGACCCCCTGAGCCTGAAGCAATGTTGTCGACAGCGTCAGGGCGGTCGTCGCAATCAGCAGTGTTCTTGAGAAACGCATCTTGTAATCCTTTTTTCAGATCGGGTGAGCCCACCCTGTGCGGGCTGTCCATGACAGTGACAAAGCCCGGAAAAACCATCGTGATCTATTGACCACGAGTTTATCACACCGTCGATAAACCTGGGGCCAAGTCGCATAAACCAAGGTTTATGTGGCTGTTGCCCAATAAAAAAGGGACATGCCAAAGCATGCCCCGTTTAACACGATCCCGCGAATTCCGGGGTCAAATCTTCATGTCAAAGCCAAGGTGCTTGGCCACGGTAAAGATGTCCTTGTCGCCGCGGCCGCACATGTTCATGCAGATGATGTGATCAGATGGCAGGGTCGGTGCGATCTTCATCACATGGGCCAGGGCGTGGGAGGGTTCCAGCGCGGGGATGATTCCCTCAAGCGCACAGCACAGCTGGAACGCCTCGAGCGCTTCGACATCGGTGATCGAGACATACTTGGCCCGACCGATTTCGTGCAGCCAGGAATGTTCAGGACCGATTCCCGGATAATCGAGGCCCGCCGAGATCGAGAACCCTTCAAGGATCTGGCCGTCGTCATCCTGCAACAGGTAGGTCCGGTTGCCATGCAGAACGCCCGGCCGACCGCCGGTGAGAGAGGCGCAATGCTCCATCTTTTCGTTCACGCCTTTGCCGCCGGCCTCAACGCCAATGATATTGACGCTCTTGTCGTCGAGGAAAGGGAAGAACAGGCCCATCGCGTTCGACCCACCGCCAATGGCGGCGATGATGGTGTCGGGCAGGCGGCCTTCGGCCTCCATCATCTGTTCCTTGGTTTCCTTGCCGATGATCGCCTGGAAATCGCGGACCATGGCCGGGTAGGGATGAGGGCCTGCGACAGTG
>Ga0213861_10000185_pt1 | contig 50805 bp, 53 predicted proteins | sample PICome_4_FD_160110 | JGI IMG/M metagenome (GOLD analysis project Ga0213861, IMG submission 160110) | Coastal seawater microbial communities near Pivers Island, North Carolina, United States - PICO131 | ecosystem: Environmental > Aquatic > Marine > Coastal | place: USA: North Carolina... | reverse complement strand
CATCAGACGAAGAAGAGTTGAATAAACATCTTCCTTTCCTAGCCAATGTCGGGTCTGTGAGCCCATACATAGGACTTTTGGGAACAGTTTGGGGAATTATGACATCTTTTCAAGGTTTATCTGATGCAACTCAGGCAACAATAAATGCTGTTGCTCCAGGAATTTCAGAAGCATTGGTTGCAACTGCAATGGGATTATTTGCAGCAATTCCAGCAGTTATAGCTTTTAATAAATACACATCTGAGCTAGAAACAATTAGTCAGTCAACATTAATTTTTTCTGAAGAACTAGCAAGTATTTTTTATAAACAATCAATAAAAAAGTAAATGATCTATAGATTGGCAAAGAAAAAGAACTTAAAAGCTGAAATTAATGTAGTTCCATACATCGATGTAATGCTTGTACTCTTAATAATTTTTATGGTCCTTTCTCCTTTATTAATTCAGGGCATAGAGGTAAACCTTCCAAGTACTGATACAACTAAAATGTCAGTCCAAAATGAGCCGTTAGTAATATCAATAGATGAGAGTGGAAAATATTATATAAATGTTGGCGATGAATCTTTGCCAATTGATCTTAATGAACTGAAAAGAAAATCAAGTATTATTTTTGAAGCAAATCCTGATATTGAAATAGTTTTTCAAAGTGACAAAGATGTCGTTTTTGATAGTGTTGCTAAAGCAATGGCTGCTGTACAAAGTGTGGGAATAACAAAAATAGGAATAGTAACAACAGGTTATGCAAATTAAGTCTGACTACTTTTCTGCTTCATTTATTTCATTTGTACTTCATGCATCTATTATTTTATTTTTAACTGATTTTTTTTATTTTGAAAAGCAACAAAGACCAGTTTTAAGTAAGCCTATAAATGTTAACCTTGTATTTAAAGAGGAAATAAAAAAACAAAAAGAATTTAAAACATCGCAATTAAAAGAAATTAGTAAATCCGAAGCTTTATATCTTAATGATAATAAGATTGAATTCGCACCTATAATTCCTGATATTAATATAAGTCAGTTAATACAAGAGGAAGAATTAATATCTCAAAATACTGATGATTTATTGGTTAGTGAGTACAGTGGTCTTATTATTCAAGCTATTCAATCAGCATGGATAAAACCAAAAAATATACAAGATGGCTTAATTTGTGATTTAAGAATGACCATCAATAAGAATGGAAGGGTTATTAAGGTCGATTTAATAAAAAGTAGTGGGAATATAAGATTTGATAACTCCGCCTTGAGGGCTATATCAAGAGTTGAAACGTTCTCTTTTTTTAATAAAATTCCTTTTAATATTTATCAAACCAGTTTTAAAAATATAGTCATAACATTTAATCCAATATGAAAAAATATTTATTAACACTATTATTAGTTGCTCAACCTATTTTTTCTGAATTAGTCTTAGAAATTACAAGGGGATCAGATAATCCATATTCAGTTGCGCTAATAAATTTTAATGGAAGCAACTCTGCGAAGTATCAAGTCACTAGTATTGTAAAAAATGATTTGGATAGAACTGGAGAATTTAGAATATTAGAAAATAACAAGCTTTTATCAATACCATCAAGTGAAGAAGAATTAAATTATAGTGATTTTAAATTATTAGGTGTTGATTTTATTGTTATGGGTTCTGTAGCAGAAGAAGATATAAGTAATATTGCAGCAACCTATAAAGTATTTAGTGTTAAAACAGAATCTCAAATAAGAACTTCAACAGTTTATGGTGTTCCAAATAAGATAAGACAATTATCTCACTACATAAGTGATGGAATCTATGAAGAAATTACCGGTTTACAGGGTGTAGCATCAACAAGGTTACTTTATGTTACAGAAGAGCGCTCAAAAGATCGCTCACTGTTTAAACTAATTGTTGCTGATGCAGATGGCTCAAATGAGCAAATACTTCTTAGAAGTACTGAACCAATTATTTCTCCATCATGGTCACCAGATTCGAAACAAGTAGCATATGTGTCTTTCGAGACAGGAATGGCAAAAGTTTTCACTCAATATATTGCAACAGGCAAAAGAGAGATTGTTCTAGAAAATCAGTTTCAAATAAGCTCGCCATCATGGTCACCAAATGGAAAATATTTATCATTGACTATGTATCAAGATGGCAATGCTGAAATTTATATACTAAATTTAAAGAATAAAAATTTAACAAGATTAACAAATCACTTTTCTATTGATACTGAATCATCATGGTCGCCAAATGGATCAAAGGTAATGTTTACATCTGGTAGATCGGGCTCACCTCAATTATATGAAATTAATCTAAGAAAATTTAATACAATGCCAAAAAGAGTAACATTTGAAGGAAATTACAACGCTAAAGGCTCATATCTTCCAAATGGCGAGGGAGTTATTTTTGTACATAGAAAAAATAGCAGTTTTCAGATAGCTCTGAAATATTTTAATGAAAACTTTGTAAGACCATTAACCAATTCAAAATTAGATGAGTCACCCAGTATTTCTCCTAATGGTAATGTGATAGTCTATGCAATATCGGAGAATGGAACTGGACTTCTTGCAGGCGTCACCTTAAGTGGTGCAAGATTTAGATTACCTATTCAAAAAGGTGAGGTTAGAGAGCCATCATGGTCCGGTTTTTTAAGATAATTTAAGTAAGGAGAAAATTAATGTTCAACATACAATCAAAAATTAACAAGAATTTATTTAACCTTTTCATTTTTGTTTTTCTGATCTCATCATGTTCTAGCATAAATGTAACAGAAGAAGTCGTATACGATGGTGGAATAAGTACTGTGGAAGCTTCAATAAGGGAAGAGTCCTCCTTGGATTATGAAACTAGAGCAATTTTTACGAATGCTACAGTTTATTTTGAATTTGATAAATTTAATTTAAATAGTAAATCACTTCAAACTTTAAAGAGTGCAGTTGCAGCAATGAAGGATAATTCTTCCATAAAAATTACAATTTCTGGTCATGCTGATGAAAGAGGAACTAGAGAATATAATCTAGCACTTGGACAAAGAAGAGCTGAGTCAGTAAGAGATTATTTTGCTGTAAATGGTATAAATGCAAACAGAGTAACGGTTAAAAGTTACGGTGAAGAAAGACCACTATCCGATGGCTCAGATGAGACTAGTTATGCAAAAAATAGAAGAGCAGAGATTAACTAATTGATGAAAAAAAATTTCTTAATTTTTTCTTTTTTCTTTTTTATTTCACCAAACTCTCTTTCTCAAGAGGAAGGTAATATTGAAGTTGATCTTTTGTTTCTTAAAATACAAGAGCTTGAAATAGAAATTGCAGATCTCAGAAATAAGCTAGAATCCCAAGATTACTTAATTCAAAAATTGATACAGGAATCAGTGCAAGAGGATAATAGTGCTAGCTTTGATTCAGATAATTTTGATGATCTTAATGCAACTAATACTATAAGGTTTGCCGGTGTTGATGATGCCAAAAGCAAAGAAGAGGTTTATAAGTCAGCAATAAATGCTTTAGCTGAACAGGATTTTATTAAAGCATCCTCACTCTTTAAATATTTTGTTGAAACCTTTTCAGACCAAGAGAAACTTCCGTTATCTTATTTTTGGCTTGGAGAGATTTCATACATCAAAGAGGAATACCAATTATCAAATCAGTACTTCTTAGAACTCATCACACTTTATCCAGAGCACTACAGAATTCCTTTAGCTCATAAGAAAATTGGAGATATTTTTTTGAAAAATAATGAGCTAGATAAAGCCAAAGATAAGTATAATTTTGTAATTAGAGAATATCCTAACAATACTGCATCATCTTTGGCCTTGCAGTTATTGAAAAATATGGAATAATCACCTTTTTTTATTATGCATTACCATGGGTCGCTAGCTCAGCTGGTAGAGCAGTTGGCTTTTAACCAATTGGTCACAGGTTCGAATCCTGTGCGACCCACCATTCATGAGGCATAATATTTCCATGCGATTAAAAAACACAGTCTTAACTAGTTTATTATTTTTTCTTGTTCTTTCATCTTGGTATGTTTTAAGAGCAGTTAGAAATGAGATGGCTGTTGAAAATTATGGCCAAGATTTTTTATTAATTTTATTATCTATTACAGCCTTAACAATGTTGATAATTAATCCAATTTATTCTTGGATTGCATCTAGAGCAAATTTTAAAAAGATAATAACCTATTGTTATTCTTTCTTAATATTTAACCTGTGCGTTTTTATTTTTTACTCTAGATCACTTGATGAAACAGATACTGCTCAAGCAATGTGGCTTGGTAGAGTTTTTTATGTTTGGTGTAATATATATTCTTTCTTTGTTGTCTCAATCTTTTGGGTTTTAGTAATCAATATTTTTAGAGATGAAAAATCAAGAAAGCTTTATGGTTTTATCATGGCTGGAGGATCAATAGGTGCAATCTTTGGCTCTGAGATTTCAGTTAGACTTTCAGAATCATTTACAAATTTTGGTTTAGAACTATTCGCATTTTCCTCATCTATTTTATTATTTACAGCAATACTGTTAGCTAGATATATAGTTAATTTTAATAACTCTATTGTGCTTGTAAAAGAAGTTGGTGGAAGATGGTCAGATGCAATTTCTAATATTATGACAGTAAAAGAAGTGAAATCTGTTGCCATATACTCATGGCTTTTCACCTCACTTATGACTATTCAGTGGATTAGTGCAATTCCCATTATTGAAGCATATTCTGACCTTGCACCTGATAGGATTGAACTATTTGCTCGCATAGAGCAATTAGTTTCTCCTTTAACTCTAATAACACAACTTTTTCTTACATATATCGTAATATCTTTTTTTGGCATTACATCAGTATTAATAGTTTATGGATTTTTATTTATTATAGTTTTTCTTCTTTATGGACTAGTACCTTCTGTCGGCATAGTCGTATTTGCACAGGCTCTATTAAGAGTTTTTGAATATGGGTTTAATAAACCCAGTAGGGAAATTATATATAGCCAACTTGAAAAAGAAGATAGATATAAATCAACGGTATTTATTGATACTTTTGTAACTAGATTTGGTGATTTAACAGGAAGCCTTTTTATGGGATTAGGTAAAATAGTAGGTATCAGCGTAAGCCTAATGCCAATGCTAGCAATACCATTTGCTGGATTATTTTCTATTACAGGCTATAAAATCTCAAAAAACTTTAAAAATAATTCTAAAGAGCTCTAGAAGCACCCATCGCTTTTTTAATTGAAATAATTTGATTCATGATTCTTTCGGAAACTTGGAAATTATTTTTAGTTAAATTTAAAGCAAATTCTAATTGACCCAATGCTTGCTCATTTTGACCAAGCAGAAGAAAGTATTCTGCCCTAGATTGATGATAGCCAACAATATTTTTACTATTTCTCTGTATTTCAGAAAGCAAAAGCCAGAGTTGAGGATCTTCATTTCTTCTAATAAGCTGATCCCTTATAATTTCCTCAGATTCAAAAAACCTATTCATTTCTAGAAGTAATTTTGATTTTGTAATTGTAAGCGGATAGTTTTTTGGCGATATTTCTAGAAATTGATTAGACAAATCTAATGCCTCCTTAAATTTTTGAGCTTTTGTTAGTATTTCTATTTTTGTTGTATTAAGAAACAAATTTTTTGGATACTTTGATAATAATATATCTAATAATCTTAATGATTCATTAAAATTATTATTATTATTATAAGATAAAGCTAGTCCATAAATGTTTTCATCAGATTTATCTTTTTGAACTTTAGATTTAAATAGTCTCAATGACTGCGATGGTATTTTTTCATAAAGCACAGTTAGTCTTGATTTAATTAATGAGTACTCAAGTGAATTTTTTTTAGTTCCTTCTTCTGAAATACCCTCTGCTGCATTAAATGCATCATTTATTCTCGAAGAAGAAAGAGGGTGGGTGAGTAAAAATTCAGGAGGAATTTCACCCTTAAGCCTTCTAAGGCTATTCATATTTTCAAACATTTCACCCATTGAATTAGGGTTATATCCAGCACGAACAAGATTTGCAAAACCAACTCTATCGGCCTCCTTTTCAAATAATCGACTGTATCTAAGGTTTTGAGTTTGCATTAAAGCTGGACCAACCGCAATTGCAGATGGATTATTACTTATTAAAGCTAATGCAATAGACGAAATCATTGTTAATGATGATGCAAGACTTCTATCTTTGGCACTTAATACATTTCTAGCGAAATGTCTTTGACTTAAATGAGCAAGCTCGTGAGCCATTACAGATGAAAACTGTCCTTCATCATCTGCATTTAAAAACAGACCTCCATTAACACCAATAATTCCCCCTGGCGCAGCAAAAGCATTTAGAGAATCATCATCAATAAGAAGAATAGTAAATTGCCTATCTTTTACTTCACTATATTCAGAAAGCCGATAAATTAATAATTCTGTATATTCTTGAATTAATGGATCTGAAATCAAGGGTGCTTGAAAATATATCTGCTTAAGAAATTCTCTTCCTATGATTCTTTCTTCCTCAGAAGAAACAGCACCAGAAACCCTATCCCCCAGTTCAGGCAAGTCTAGTTTATTACTTTCTTGGCTCATTAAAGCAAGAGTTATAAAGACTGTTATGATGAAAATGTATTTATTCATTATTTGTATAACCAGGCATTTCAGTTTCTCAAAAACTAACATAATGTGGTTTTTTAGATTAATATATCCCATATTAATGGGTAAACCTTATTATTTGACTATTTTTTTGCGACTATAGTTCAATTTTTTTAAAATTAAAAACAATAAGAGATAAATATGCTTAATGAATTAAATAAAGTATTAAAAAAAATATTTAGTAATGAAGAAACTATAGTTTTTTCTTTAGGAATATTATTATTTTTTATTATCATCTCTTACTTTGGATCAATACTAACGCCATTTTTAATTAGTGTAGTCGTAGCTTATTTACTTGTTGGTCTTCAGAAGAAGATACAGTCTTATAATGTTGGCGAGAATGTATCTTTAATAATAACTTTTTCTATTTTTATAATAACTGGAGCGGCTTTAATAGTGTGGCTGGTTCCTCTTTTGTATATTCAGCTTCAAGCTTTTGTTTTAGATGTCCCTAATTTATTTAATAATTTTTTAGATTTTATGTCTGATTTGCCTGCAAAATTCCCTGAATTAGTGTCATCTGAACAAATCGCAGTTTTTTTTCAGGCAGTATCGGAAGAAATTAGTGTCATAGCACAAAATATTGTTAAGTCTTCAATTTCTGGTATTCAAAGTACCATAACAATACTTTTATACATTATATTATTTCCAATATTAGTATTTTTCTTTTTGTTTGATAGAAAAAATATTATTAATGGAGCTCTTAAGATAATTCCCGGTAAAAGAGAAATGTTTTCTAATGTATGGTCTGAAATGGATATCCAGTTGAGTAATTATGTAAGAGGTAAGACCATTGAGATATTTATTGTTGGTATCGTTGCAGCAATTATATTTTCTTCTCTAGGATTGAAATACTCTGCATTATTGTCTGTGCTTGTTGGCTTATCAGTAATAATTCCTTATGTTGGAGCATTTTTAGTAACTATTCCAGTAGTAATTGTAGGCTTGTTGCAGTTTGGACTAGGCACTCAGTTTTACTTATTGGTTGGTCTTTATTTATTACTTCAAGCTTTAGATGGAAATCTTTTAGTACCTCTTATATTTTCTGAGACTGTCAAGCTTCATCCAGTTGTTATTATTTTAGCTGTATTTATTTTTGGAAGCATGTTTGGTTTTTGGGGTGTATTTTTTTCAATTCCAATAGCCACTTTTATAAAAGCAGTCTGGAATGCATGGCCTTCCTCTATAGAATAAATTAAGTCAGATTTTTTACTGAACTTAAAACATCATCTACGTGACCCTTTACTTTAACCGAACGCCATTCTTTTAAAACGACACCATTAGTGCTTATTAAAAATGTGCTTCTATCGACTCCAATATATTCTCTTCCATACATAGACTTTAATTTCATAACATCAAAAGCTTTACATACCTTTTCATCTGGATCAGACAATAATTCAAATGGAAATGACTGTTTAGATTTAAAGTTTTCATGCGATTTAACACTATCTCTAGAAACACCCAAAATTTCAGTATTCAATTTTTGAAAGGATTTAAAGTTATCTCTAAATTCTTGACCTTCCGTAGTACATCCTGGAGTACTATCTTTAGGATAAAAATATATAACAAGATTTTTTCCAATAAAATCTTTGTTAGAGAGTTTAAGTTCGCTTGTGCATTCAGCATCAAATTTAGGACATTTCTTACCTTCTAATTTTTTTGTCATATTTCTTACCTTAAGTTTTTATAATAAAATAGTGTATAGTCCTATTTTTTACTGAAAATTTTATTCATGCAAGCATTACAAGGAAGTTTAGTTGCCTTAGTCACACCGCTTAACAATAGTGGTGGTGTAGATTATGAGTCTCTTAAGAATTTAATTGATTGGCACATTGAACAAGGAACCGATGGTATTGTGTCTGTTGGAACAACTGGTGAATCTGCAACTTTAAATGTTAATGAGCATATTGATGTAATAGAGTTTACTGCTAATTATGTTGATAAAAGAGTGCCCGTAATTGCTGGTACAGGAGCAAATTCAACTCAAGAAGCAATAGATTTGTCAGAAGAATCAAAAAGAAAGGGCGCAGATTATGTACTCTTAGTAACTCCTTATTATAATAAACCGAACCAAAGAGGCCTAATTGCTCATTTTGAAAAAATAGCTGACTCAGTTTCAATAAATCAAATTTTATATAATGTCCCACCACGTACCGCATGTGATTTACTTCCAGAAAGTGTAAAGGTTTTATCAAAGCATAAAAATATTATAGGAATTAAAGAGGCTGTCGACTGTATGGATAGAATCAAATCATTAACTAATATTTCAAAAAATAATAGTGATTTTCTAGTTTTTTCTGGAGATGATCCTACATTTATGGATGCATTAAACCTTGGAGCTAATGGAGTAATTTCTGTTGCTGCAAATGTTATACCTAAATCAATATCTAATATATGTTCTTATATTCGTGAAAATAATAAAGAAGAAGCAAAAATTTTGAATGAAATTAATAATAATTTATATAAATTATTATTTGTTGAATCGAATCCAATACCTGTAAAGTGGATGCTTTATAAGATGGGACTAATAGAAAACTCAATTAGACTACCATTAGTTGAATTCGATGAAACTTTTCATGAACAAACAATGTCTGAATTAATGAGATTAAAATTATTATGATAAAAAAATTATTAACTATTAACTTAATATTTCTTACTGCATCTTGTTCGTATATTTCTGGTCCAGAAGGTTATTTTCCTTCAACTAAAGAAGACTTTTTAAAAGAAAAAGTAGAAAAAGATATAGATCTTCCTGAAAATTTAAAACTAAATTTTGTTGAAAATCATTATCCTGTAAATGGTTTAGAAGAATCTATTAATAATCAGGGAGTCCCTAAGCCTAGGCAAATTTTTGCAACTTCTGGCAATAGCTCTGTCCAACTTAGAAGATTGGGTGAATTAATGTGGATTTATGTTGAAACTCTTCCATCAACATCCTGGCCAATATCAAAAAGTTATTGGGATACATCGTCATATGAAACCATAGAGACTGACCCGTTAACAGGAGAGATCCAAATAAAATTTGATGATTTGTCTTTTCTAGAAATGAAAATTGAACATGGTATTAAAGAGGCTTCAACAGAAATATTTTTAAACCAAATTGATTTAGCATCAAATGAAATAATTAGTAATCCAGAATTAATTCAATCTGAGCTTAGTAATTTAGTTAATTATTTTGCTGAATCTGTTAGCCAATTTTCTGGAACGTCATTAGCAGCTCAAAATCTTAATGAAATGAAAAAAGCTAAAATTTTTGTAGAAAATGGACAAACAACTATAGAGCTAAATTTAAAATTTGATAGAGCTTGGTCTTCAGTTACAAAAGCCATGGAGGCATCTGAAATTTTTACTAATGATAAAGACAGGAGTAATGGAATTTTTTATGTTAGCTATGTCGAAGAAGAAAATGATGGTATTTTAAGTGATGACGGTATCTTTGCATTTTTAAAAATTGGTAGCACCAAAGATAAAAAAGTTAATTTTGATGATGCTCAATTTGAAGTAAAAATTACAGAAAAAAATAATAAAACCTATGTCAGAGCATATTCAAAAGATGGTAAAATCGAAGATGCTGAAAAGCTAATATCTAAAATAAATGAATCATTAAGTTAAGGTCAAATATGGAAAAAATTAAAGAATTAACTAAAGGTAAAGCTAAATCACTTTTTACTACATCAGATGATAATAGATTAATAATGCATTTTAGTGATGATACTTCTGCATTTGATGGAAAAAAGAAAGAAGCTTTGCTCGGCAAAGGAGCCGTTAACAACCAATTTAACGCATTTATAATGGATCATTTGCAAAATAATGGTGTTGAAACTCATCACATAGAAGTTCTTAACAATAATGACTCATTAGTATGGAATCTAAACATGTTCCCAATTGAGTGTGTTATAAGAAATAGAGCATCTGGTTCAATATGTAGAAGATTGGGAACAGAAGATGGCTTAATTCTTGAGAGCCCTTTATTTGAATTCTTCTTAAAGAACGATGAGCTAGGAGACCCATTAATCAATGATGAGCATATAATTTCATTTGATTGGGCAACTAAAGATCAAATAGACGAAATGAAGATTCTCACATATAAAGTTAATACAGTACTAAAAGAGCTCTTTATTAATTCAGGTTTAATTTTAGTTGATTTCAAAGTTGAATTTGGCGTAAATAGCAATGGAACAATACTATTGGCAGATGAGTTTACACCAGATGGTTGCAGGTTGTGGGATTCAGAGACGTTAAAAAAAATGGATAAAGATAGATTTAGACAAGGTCTTGGAGATGTCGTTGAGTCTTATCATCAAGTTGCAGATAGACTAGGCATGAATATAATAGTTGACTAAATTAGTCAGGTATTTATAATTCATGAGTGAAATTAACAACAAAAAGTAAATACGCAGTCAGCGCGCTTGCAGAGTTGCATCTGCTAGAAACCACTGGTCCAGTGGCATTATCAGATATATCAACCAGTCAGAATATAGAGCTTAATTATCTTGAACAAATTTTTAGAAAACTAAGAATTGCTGGAATAGTCCAAAGCTCAAGAGGAAGAAATGGTGGTTATACTTATGCAAGAGATCCATCTAGTATCTCTATAAGAGAAATCATGAATGCTGTAGAAGAAGATCTAGATGCTACAAATTGTAATGGGTTAAATACCTGTAAAGAAGGAAAAAAATGCAATACTCATAATTTATGGCATGAATTAAATCAAGTTGTAGATAATTACTTAAGTAAAATAACAATTAACAACCTTGTAGAATCAAACAAAAGCCCATATATAGAGTTAAGAGAAATAATATGACTACAAATTCAACAATATACTTAGATTATGCATCCACAACTCCGGTTGATCCGAGAGTTGCTTCTAAAATGATGCAGTTTTTAACGCCTGATGGAGAGTTTGGTAATCCGGCCTCACGTTCACATAGGTACGGATGGAAGGCTGATGATGCTGTTGAGGAAGCTAGATCTCATGTAGCAAATTTAGTTAATTGTGATCCAAGAGAGATTGTATGGACATCAGGAGCCACTGAAGCTGATAATTTAGCCGTTAAGGGAGTTGCAAGGTTTTATAAATCAAAAGGTAATCATATAATTACCTCAAAAATAGAACATAAAGCTGTTCTTGATCCTTGTAGGCAGCTTGAGAGAGAAGGTTTTGAAGTTACATACCTTGAACCGGATGAGGGTGGTATTATTCATCCAAATCAAGTAAAAGAAGCTCTAAAAGAAAATACAATTTTAGTCTCATTAATGCATATCAACAACGAATTAGGCACTCTTAATGATCTAAATGCTATTGGAGATATAACAAGAAAGGCGGGAGCTTTTTTCCATGTTGATGCCGCTCAAAGCACTGGGAAAGTTGAAATTGATTTATCAGTCTTGCCTGTTGATTTGATGTCTTTTTCTGCACATAAAACATATGGTCCAAAAGGAATTGGAGCATTATTTGTAAGAAGAAAACCAAGAGTAAGGATTGAAGCACTCATTCATGGAGGTGGTCATGAAAGAGGTATGAGGTCAGGCACACTTGCACCTCATCAAATTGTTGGAATGGGCGAAGCTTTTAGAATTGCTAAAGAAGAAATGAAAGATGATCTTATCAAGGTAGATAAATTTCATAAAAAGTTTCTTGAAGAAGCTATGAAAATAGAGCATGCATACATAAATGGAGATTTAAACAATAAAGTACCGAATATATTAAATATTAGTTTTAATTTTGTTGAGGGTGAATCGTTAATAATGGGGCTTAAAGATATTGCTGTTTCATCAGGATCTGCATGTACATCTGCAAGTTTAGAACCATCTTATGTATTAAGAGCTTTAGGAAGAAAAGACGAATTGGCTCATAGTTCTATTAGGTTTTCCTTTGGAAGATTTACAAATGAAAGCGAAGTTAATAAAACATTATCAATTTTACACAATGTTGTAGATAGATTAAGAGAGTTATCTCCGCTATGGGAGATGCACTTAGATGGAATTGATCTAGATACAGTCAAGTGGGATACCCACTAAATATGGAGGCACATCATGGCTTATAGTAAAAAAGTAGTAGATAAATTTGAAAATACATTAAATAATCCCCAAGCTTTTAATGTTGGAAGGTTCGATCCTTCTGAAGAAAATATCGGAACTGGGATGGTCGGAGCTCCAGCATGTGGTGATGTAATGAAATTACAAATTAAATGCGAACCTTCAGGTAATACTCATATCATTAAAGATGTTAAATTTAAAACTTATGGTTGTGGTTCAGCTATAGCATCGTCTAGTGAGCTTGTAGAGATGCTAATAGGCAAAACCTTAGAAGAAGCAAAAGAAATTAAAAATAAAGAAATCGTAGAAGCTTTAGAGCTGCCTCCTATAAAAATACATTGTTCTGTATTGGCAGAAGATTCGATAAAACAAGCCATTGAAGATTACGAGTCTAAACAGTAAAAAATCATCATGAAAACTTTCAGTTCATCAGATTTAAATTTTTCAGATGAAGCAATCGCTCATTTTGCATCTAGTCTTCAGAATAGAGGTAAGGGTGAGGGGATAAAAATTGGGGTTAGAAAAGCAGGTTGTTCAGGTTATGAGTATTATTTTGATTATGTAGATAATTTTGAAACTAATGGAGTAGTTTTTGATAAAAATGGCTGCAAGATCTATGTTGATAACGATAGTCTTAATTTTTTAAAAGGCAGCTTAGTTGATTATCAAAAAGAAGGATTGAATCAGGGAATTAAATTTATAAATCCAAATGCTAAAGCTGTTTGCGGATGTGGTGAAAGCTTCACAATATAAGCAATGACTAGAATTAAAATTTTACCTCATGATGATTTGTGTCCAGATGGAATTGTTATTGAAAGCCTGCCTGATGAAACAATATGCGAGGCTGCACTAAGGAATGGTGTCAAAATTGAGCATGCATGTGAAATGTCAGCAGCATGCACGACATGTCATTGTATTATAAGAAAAGGTTTTGAAAGTCTTGATGAAGCAAGTGATATAGAAGAAGATTTATTAGATAAGGCATGGGGCTTAGAACAAACATCAAGATTAAGCTGCCAGGCCATCCCAACAGATCAAGAGCTAGAAATAGAAGTTCCAAAATATAATATAAATATGGTTTCAGAAAATCACTAATGAATGATCTAACCTGGCTGGATACAAATGATATAGCAATAGAATTATGTGACAAATTTCCTGATATTGATCCGCAGTGGATTAGCTTTCCCGATCTTCACAAGAAAATATGTGAATTAGAAGGCTTTAATGGAGATCCAAAAAGCTCAAATGAAAAAATTCTTGAAGCTATTCAGATGTTATGGATAGAAGAATCTCTCTAAGTCCCATATAATAGCTAAAATTTTTTATAAGGAATCTAAAATGGCAATTGAAAAAACATTATCTATTATTAAACCTGATGCAGTTTCTAAAAATATCGTTGGAAAAATAATTTCAAGGTTTGAAGAAAATGGGCTTTATCTAGTAGCAGGTAAATTAATACAACTTGATGATGAAATGGCTTCGGGTTTTTATGCTGAACACGAAGGCAGACCATTTTTCAATGATTTAAAAACATTTATGACTTCTGGTCCTGTATTTGTTCAGGTTTTAGAAGGTGAAGGAGCTATTTTAAAAAATAGAGAATTAATGGGAAATACAAATCCTCAAGAAGCAGCTCCTGGTACTATTAGAGCTGATTTTGCAAAAAGCATTGATGCAAATGCCGTACATGGGTCTGATTCTGAAGCAAGTGCAGCGAGGGAGATTAATTATTTTTTCAAAGATGAAGAAATAGTATCTAAGTAAATTTTGTCTGAGAAAAAGGTAAATCTTTTAGGGTATTCACTTCATTCTCTCGAAGTTTTCTTTTCCGAAATCGGCGAACCAAAGTTTAGGGCCAAGCAGCTTATTAAATGGATTCATCAGAAAGGAGTTCTAGATTTTGAGCAAATGTCAGACTTCAACAAACAATTAAGGTCAAAGCTTAAATCTTTAGCTGTATTATTACCTCCAAAGATTGAAGAAGTTCATAAATCCCCTGAGGGAACTATAAAATATTTAATCAAGCTCGAATCAGGTTCTATGGTCGAGATGGTAAGAATACCTGAAAAAAAAAGAATGACATTATGCATTTCATCTCAAGCTGGTTGTGCTCTTCAGTGCACGTTTTGTGCTACTGGTGCTCAAGGTTTTGAAAAAAATTTAACTTCTGATGAAATAATAGGGCAGCTGTGGCTTGCAAATTTTGATAACAAAGAGGAGCCCTTAATTACTAATGTTGTTTTTATGGGCATGGGAGAACCATTGCTTAATTTTGTTCCAGTAATCGAATCAGCTAAAATCATGAAAGAACAGTTTGCATATGGCCTTTCTAGAAAAAGAATTACTATTAGCACTTCAGGCATCACACCTCAAATCAATAAACTTTCTAGTGAAATCGATGTTTCACTAGCGATATCATTGCATGCGCCAATAAATGAATTAAGAGATGAGATTGTTCCTATTAATAAAAAATATCCTATAAAAGAATTAATGAACTCATGTAATAAATACCTTGACTTCTATGATGGAAAAAGAAGTATTACTATTGAATATGTTCTAATAGACGGCGTGAATGACTCTGCAGATCTTGCTAAAAAGTTAGCAAAATTACTATCAAATATTTCATGTAAAATTAACTTAATACCCTTCAATCCATTTGATGGCTCTGACTACAAAAGATCGAATAGTAAAAATATTGAAGTATTTAAAAAAATTCTTATGAACAAGGGCTACATTACCACCTTAAGAGTCACTAGAGGTGATGCTGTCGACGGAGCGTGTGGACAATTAGTTGGTAAACTTTCAAAATCTGTAAAAGGTAAAAAACTTATATCTCATCAGTTGATATCATGATTAACGAATTAAAATCTGCAAATTCAGCTAAAATTGGAAAAATTTTTAAAGAAGCCAGAAATGATATAGGTATAAGCAAAAGAGATATAGCTGATTCTTTGGTAATGAGCTTAAAATATATTGAAGCTATTGAATCCGGTAATTATGCGGTTTTCCCAAGCGAAGGCTTTGCAAGAGCATATTTTATTAAGTATCAAGATTTTTTATCTATAAATTGTGATTTTCCTTCAATTTACAATGAAGACAATAGAAAAGACGAGATCATCAAAAAATCTATAACAAAATTCAACACATCACTAATACCTCTTCTAATAAAAGCTGGGATTACGTTGCTTATTTTATTTGTACTACTTATGGTTTATAAAAGCATTTTTATTAATAAATCATCTGATAAAGAAATAATTAATATTATAGATAATGCCATGAATGCTGAGCTTATAGCGGCAGATATAAAAAATAATTTGAAAGAAATTGATGAGCTTGAGATAAATAACCAAGAAGATCTTGGTGACATTAGCATTAAAAATGAAAAAATTAATATAGAAAATAATCTAACTTTAAATTTTTTAAATGAGTGTTGGATAGAGATTTATTATGAAAATGAATTAGTTGCAAATCAACTTTTTCAAACAGGTGATACTTATATCTTAGACATTCAAAAACCTTTTAAAGTTGTTGTTGGAAATGCAGACAATGTAGAGGGAACATATAATGGTGTTAGCATTGATTTTATTACTAATGCTAATAGACTTAGAGTAAATACTATTATTTTTAATGATGAGTAATTGGATAAAAAGAAAAGATACTAAGGTTATTAGTGTTGGCAATGTCAAAGTTGGTGGCATGAACCCAATTGCAGTGCAATCAATGACAAATACTGATACTGCTGATGTTATTTCTACCGTTAAACAAATAAATGATTTAGAGGCAGCTGGTGCAGATATTGTTAGAGTTTCTGTTCCAGGTTTTGAAGAGGCTAGAGCATTTAAAGAAATTAAAAATGCAGTTTCTATACCATTAGTAGCAGATATACACTTTGACTATAAAATAGCTCTAGAGGTAGCCGATAGCGCAGATTGCCTTAGAATTAATCCAGGAAATATTGGCAAAGAATCAAAAATTAAAGAAGTTATAGCAGCGGCAGAGCATAATAATGTTCCAATAAGAGTTGGAGTAAATGCAGGCTCTCTTGAGAAAGATCTTCAAAAGAAATATGGAGAACCCAATGCAGATGCTCTTGTTGAATCAGCATTGAGGCATGTAGATATATTAGACAGATTTAATTTTACTAACTATAAAATGAGTTTAAAGGCTTCAAATATAGAAATGACAGTTGAAGCATACAGAAAAATATCAAATATCATCAGTCAACCATTACACCTTGGTATTACAGAAGCCGGAAGTTATCGCGCGGGAACAGTAAAGTCATCTATAGGGGTTGGAATGCTTTTGTCAGAAGGTATCGGAGACACTATTAGAATTTCCCTAGCCTCAGATCCTATTGACGAAATAAAAGTTGGTTGGGATATATTAAAAAGTCTTAATATTCGAAGTAGGGGAGTTAAAATCATAGCTTGTCCCAGCTGCTCGAGACAGAACTTCAATGTTATTGAGGTTGTAAATGAATTGGAAGAAAGGCTAGAAGATATTTCAGATGATATCGAAGTCGCAATAATAGGTTGCTACGTTAATGGTCCAGGAGAAAGTAAGGCTGCTGAAATTGGACTAACGGGTGCTAGCCCTAGTAATTTACTATACGTTGATGGAGCTCCTGATAAAAAAATCAGCAGTGAAAATCTTGTTCATGAAATAGAAGAAAAAGTTCGAGAAAAACTATCGCTTAGAAACTCTACTGAAATTATTGCAAGGAGCTAAAGTGGATAAAATTAAATCATTAACAGGAATGCTGGATTTATATGATGATGGAGATAATTCACTCCTACCTGCAAAACTATTCTACTTAGAAGAAAAAATAAAACATATTTTTAAAAGTTATAAACTTAACGAAATAAGAACTCCTGTATTAGAAGATGCTAATTTGTTTATTAGATCTGTTGGAGGAGCATCTGATATTGTTAACAAAGAAATTTATTCTTTCAATGATAGAAATGATAAAGGCATTGCTTTAAGGCCCGAGGGAACTGCAAGTGTCATTAGATCAATTGTTGAAAAAAAATTAGATCAATCAAATCATAAATTATGGTATCTGGGTCCAATGTGGCGATATGAAAGACCTCAAAAAGGGCGATATAGACAATTTAACCAAGCTGGTGTTGAAATCCTTGGTATACCAGAAGGAATGCCAGAGTTCGAAATGATTTCAATAGTCTGCTCAATTATTACAGAATTTAATTTAGAGAACTGTACCATTAAGATCAATCATTTAGGGAATCAGAAAAGTAAAGAATCATTTTGTAATGCTCTCATAGATTTTCTAGAACCCCATAAGAAGCTTCTTGACGAAAAAGATAACCAAAGGTTAGAAAAAAATCCATTACGAGTTCTAGACTCCAAAAATACTAATACACAAGAAATTTTAAAAAATGCACCATCAATGAAAGAATTTCTTGATTCATCTTCGGTAAATTTATTAAATTCAATCAAAAATGAGTTTTCTGACATATGCGATATTGAAATCGATTACACATTAGTAAGAGGGCTTGATTACTATTCTGGTTTTGTATTTGAAGCTGTTTCATCTAATTTAGGAGCTCAAGATTCATTTTTAGGTGGCGGAAGATACGATCAACTTTGTGCAAAGCTTGGAGGTAAAAATCTACCATCAATTGGAATGGCAATTGGGTTGGAGAGGTTTGCTGAGTTAATAGAAGTAAACAATCTCCCGGAAAAAGTTGTTTCATTTATAGTTGTGACTGGTAATTTAGAGCCAAAAGCATATAAAATAGCCCACCAACTTAGATCCTTAAATAAGGATATTGTTTTAGACATTCATTTATCTGAGGGAAGCTTAAAGGCCAAATTAAGAAAAGCTAATAAAAATAATTCTCACTATGCAATTATAATTGGCGAAGAAGAGTTAAAAGCTAATACAGCTATTATTAAGCCCTTAAAAAATGAACTTGAAGAGCAGAAAACTGTCTCTATTGATGACTTACATAGCTTTTTTAAATCTTTGTAAAAAAGGAAACAAATATGAATGAAATTTTTGAAAATGATTCGGTTATAACAAGAGTACATAATTTTTATAATACTTATAAAGCTTTAATAATTGGGATAGCAGTAATTGTACTAACAACAATTTTTGTTTTTTTTGCGCTTAATCAAATTAGTAAATCAAACAATGAGAATGCTGCTGAAATATACAACGATTGGACGTTGCAAGAAATTGAAACTGATGATGGTAAAAAAATATCAACAGATTTGTTTAATGAATTAATAGGCTCATACAAAAACACTGGATATACAAAATTGGCGTTACTAAATCAAGCTTCCTCAGACGCAAGAAACGGTTTAAATATTGAATCTCTTAATAAGTTCTTTATGCTTATTGAGATAACAGATGGTTTTGGTGGAAATGAGCTTTTTAATAAAATTGCAAGAGTCAATGCTGCTAGATTGTTATATGCAGATAAAAAATATGATGAAGCTTTGAATCTATTAGAAAAATACTCATCTTCATCAAGTGCAATGATTCATGAATTATTAGGAGATATTTTAGCAAAACAAGAAAAAATTGATTTAGCAAAGAATCAGTATTTATTATCAAAAGATAAATATACTGATGAGACTTCAACGTCAATTGTCTCAATGAAAATATCTAACTTATCAAAATAATATGACTTCAGTTATAAAATTATTTGGAAATAGCGCACAAACTTTTTTTGTAATACTTTTTTTAGTTCTATTTCTATCTTCTTGCTCTTCTTTAAGCTCATTAAAATTTTGGGGAGATGATGAATTAGATTCAGATGAGCCCAGACCATTGCAAGAAATATCAAATATAAAAAATATTAAAATGGATTGGAATCTATCTTTTGCTGGAGAAAATTTTCTTGGTAACTTTGTTCCAGCATTCAGTGCTAATAATATTTTTTTTGCAGATGCAACTGGACAGATAAAATCTATCAATCCATCTAAAGGAAAAATAAATTGGGAGCAAAAAATTAATCCACTCTCATCCGGAATTGCATCAGGTTTTGGCATACTAGTAGTTGCAGATATTGATGGAAATGTTATCAGCTTGAATCAAACAGATGGTTCTATTTTATGGTCAACGAACGTTAAAGGTGAGGTTTTAGCACCCACTGTTATCAGCACTAAACTTGTAATTGTAAAAACAGGGTCAGGTGAATTACTTGCTCTTGATAGAGATAATGGAAGTATTATTTGGTCATATAGGTCTAAGTTGCCATCGCTTACAATTAGGGGAAGTAGCAGTCCTGTAATTGAAGATGATAAGGTTTATGTATCATTTGATAATGGAAGACTTGGTGTATTTGAATTAGATTCTGGTTTCCCTATATGGGATGGGGCCATATCCTATGTTAGTGGAACATCGGAATTAGAAAATTTAATTGATTCAGATTCAAATCCTGTTATCGAAGCAGGATTGGTCTATACAACGAATTACCAAGGCAATTTAAATATATTTGATACTGCTCAAAAAAGATCCATATGGCAATCAGAAACATCATCTTTTTACTCACCACTTTTAATAAAAGGATTAATTATTTTGGTTGAATCAGAATCGGGTATCAAATCTTTTTCCACTAAAACTCTACAGGAATCTTGGATATCTGATTCATTTCTTAACAGACAGTTATCTAATCCTGCAAGTTTCGATGGTAATGTAATGGTTGGAGATTTCGAAGGATATATACATATCATTGACCCTCTAAACGGCAAGTCTATCGGCAGAAAAAAAATATCTAAGAAACCAATTAAAATAATTATAAGTAGAAGTAAAAACCTCTACGTTGTAGATGAGTCATTTAATTTATTTTCATTAAGCATTTAAAAAATGCACATCAATAATGTTTACTTCAATAGCAATTATAGGAAGACCAAATGTTGGTAAGTCTACCTTATTCAACAAACTAACAAAGTCCAGACAGGCAATAGTTTCCGATTTTTCTGGCTTAACAAAAGATAGAAATTATGGCTATATTTCTTTTGGAGATCAAAAAAGCTTAATTATTGATACTGGTGGCATTGCTCAAGATAATTCAATTCTAAAAGAAGATATTGCAGAACAAGCATGGATTGCTGCTGAAGAATCAAATCTTATAATCTTTCTTCTTGATGGATCACAAAATCTTAATAAAGAAGATTTAGATATTCTTGTAAGACTTAGGAAATTAAATAAAAATTTCATTACTGTCCTAAACAAAATTGACAAAAAATCAGAATCCTTAGTTAAAGAAGATTTGAATAAAAAAGGTCTCAATGATATTTTTGAAATCAGCGCCGAACACTCAACAAACTTAATTGATTTAAGAGCTTTTATAAAAACATCATTGCCAAAAGAACAATACCAGGCTCCAGAAGGAAAAAAAATTGCTGTTTTAGGAAGACCAAATGCAGGTAAGTCTACTTTTATAAATAAATTTATAAAAGAAGACAGACTTATTGTTTCAGAAATAGCAGGTACAACCATTGATGCAATTAGCATTCCATTTTCTGTTAACGAGAGTGATTTTATTTTTATAGATACCGCAGGTATTAGGAAAGGATATCGAAATGCTCACAAAATAGAATATTTTTCTTATGTAAGAGCAATGCATTCAGTAGAAGAATCAGATGTTGTTATATTTATATGTGATGCTAAAGAGGGCTTGGTAGACCAAGATTTAAAGATTATTAATATGGTGTGCGAAATGGGCAAACCGATTGTAATAGCTTTTAATAAAATGGACTTACTTTCAAAAAAAGAAAAAGAAGAATTATATGAATCTAAAAGAGCCCAATCCAACTTTGTTGAAGACTTTATAAAAGTAGAAATCTCAGGTATTAAGGGCACTGGATTTAAAAGACTATTTAGAATTACTAATAATGTTATAGATAAGGCTCAAAAAAAATATACAACAGCTGCTCTAAATAAATTGCTAAATAAATTTCTTCTTCAAAGTTCACCACCATCAGTTGGTGGAAGGCAATTAAAACTTAAACATATTCACTTTGGCGGCATAAATCCAACAACTTTAATTATTCACTCAAACCAAGATAAAAAAATTCCACAAAACTATAGAAAATATCTAGAGAATTCCTTTAGATCAACTTTAAAACTGCAAAGCATACAACTCAAATTATTTTTTCGTAAATCAGAGAACCCTTATGAATCTAAGGTTAACAAACTAACTGATAGGCAACTTAAAAAAAGACAAAGAATGATGAAGCATGTGAAGAAAAAGAAATAACAAAAATTCTATATTTTTTAACATTTCATTTATTTAAATTGCTTATAATCAGTTATAATCAGTTATAATCATTGTATAAAAGCACATTATAAAATGACATTTGTCACCTTCTGAATGACACATAAAAGACCTATAAATATCAACCTTTTTAAGATACAGCTTCCCTTGTCTGCAATGTTATCCATAACTCATAGAATAAGTGGAATTTTAATATTTTTTTTAGTATTGCCCGTTACAGCCTTAATTCTTTCTGCTTTGTATGAAAGCCAAGATTCATATAATAATTTTATTAATTTTTATTCAAGCAATTGGCTTATTAAATTATTTTTTATTAGCTTAGTCTTAATTTTCCAGTATCATATTTTTACAGGTGTTAGACATATGATGATGGATTTCCATCTTCTAGAAGAAAGTCTCTCATCATCTTTTCGCTCAGCAGTCATAACTTTATTTTTATTTTTATTAAACGCAGTAGCAACTGTTTGGATAATGTTATGAACATTGGGAGATTATCATGGTTTCTGCAGCGTTATACCGCTATATATTTTCTAATATTCTTAGGATATATTGAGTATTTATTTTGGACATCTAATTTTTCATTTGATTTCATAACATCTTGCTCATGGTTTAAAGTTTCATTGTCAATTTTTATTCTTCTGGTTTGTATACATGCTTTTATTGGACTTTGGACGGTTGGCACTGACTATTTAACACAAAGAACTTTAGGTTTTATCTCAAATGGATTGAGTAAAAAAGCCGACATAATTAGAAAATTATATGAAGTTTCTTTTCTTCTTTTGGGCCTTGTTATTGCTTTCATTTATTTTTCAATTATTTGGTTTTAGACGATATGACAAATTATAATTCTACGAATATTAAAACTTTAGAATTTGATGCTCTAATCATTGGTGGAGGTGGTTCGGGTATGAGAGCCTCTTTGGAGCTTGCTAAATCTGGTTTAAAAACCGCAGTAGTTTCCAAAGTATTTCCAACAAGATCTCATACAGTCTCAGCTCAAGGAGGCATAACCTGTGCAATACAAAGTGCTGATCCTAATGATGATTGGAGATGGCATATGTACGATACGGTCAAAGGTGCAGACTTTATTGGTGATCAAGATGCGATCGAATACCTATGCTCTGAAGGTCCTAAGGCAGTTTTTGAGCTTGAACATATGGGCTTACCATTTTCTAGATTTGAAAATGGAAGAATATATCAAAGACCATTTGGAGGTCAGTCAAAAGATTTTGGAAAAGGCGGACAAGCAGCAAGAACATGTGCAGCCGCAGATAGAACAGGCCATGCATTGCTCCACACTCTTTATCAAAATAATGTAAAAGAGGGCACAAATTTTCTAAATGAATGGTTTGCTGTCGATATAGTTAAAAATGATAAGAATGAAGTTACAGGAGTTATCGCTTTTTCTATTGAATATGGCGAGGTTGCATACCTTAAGGCGCAATCAACGGTAATGGCAACTGGAGGAGCTGGAAGAATATATGCATCAACTACTAATGCTCTAATAAATACTGGTGATGGTCTGGCTATGGCATTAAGAGCTGGGTTTCCTGCTCAAGATATGGAGATGTGGCAATTTCATCCAACTGGTATTTATGGTGCTGGATCCCTTGTTACAGAAGGATGCAGAGGAGAGGGCGGCTATTTAATAAATAAAGATGGCGAAAGATTTATGGAAAGGTACGCGCCCAATGTAAAAGATTTAGCTGGAAGAGATGTGGTTGCAAGGTCTATGGTTTTAGAAATTCTTGAAGGAAGGGGTTGTGGAGAAAACAACGATCATATTTATTTAAAACTTGATCATCTTGGAGCTGATGTCTTGAATTCAAAACTTCCAGGTATATGTGAATTATCTAGAACTTTTGCTCATGTTGACCCGATATTTGAACCCATACCAGTAGTTCCTACCTGTCATTATATGATGGGAGGGACACCTACCAATATTCATGGACAAGCATTTAACAGAAAAAATGAAATAGATTCTATAGTGCCTGGATTATTTGCTGCTGGAGAGGCCGCATGTGTATCAGTTCATGGAGCAAATAGACTGGGAGGCAACTCTTTGCTTGATTTAGTTGTATTTGGAAGAGCAACAGGAATGTTTATTCAAGAAGAAATAAAATCTGGCGGAGGAGTTCAGTCTGCAAGTGTTGATGATATTGATTCAGCACTAGAAAGATTAAATAGATTAAATGAATCTAACAGTGGATATGATACAGCAGAAGTTAAGAAGCAGCTGCAAGAATGTATGCAAAATTATTTTGGTGTATTCAGGCGTGGAGAATTTATGGAAAAAGGCTTAAACGAGCTCAAAGATATTAGAGAAAAAGTAAATAACCTCCACCTAAAAGACAAAAGCAATGCTTTTAATACAAGTAGAGTAGAGGCTATTGAGCTTCAAAATCTATTTGAAGTTGCTGAAGCAACTGCTGTTGCTGCATACAGTAGAGATGAGAGTAGAGGAGCTCATGCAAGAGATGATTATCCTGACAGAGATGATGAAAAATGGTTATGTCATTCACTTTATGATCCCGAATCTAAATCTATCTCAAAAAGAGACGTAAACTTTAGTCCTTCTGAAGTTGAAGCATTTCCACCTATTGTAAGGACCTATTAAATGGCAAAAGATAAACTTGAAATTAATATGTATCGATACAATCCTGAGCAGGATAAATTTCCTTATATTAAAAATTATATTATAAAAAAACCCATAAAAGATATTATGGTTCTAGACTTACTTCACCTATTAAAGGAGCAAGATGAATCAATTTCATACAGAAGATCATGTAGAGAAGGTGTTTGCGGATCAGATGGTATGAATATTAATGGAAAAAATGGTCTTGCTTGCATCACGCCAATTTCATCAGTGTTAAAAAATAATAAAATAGAACTCAGGCCACTGCCTGGACTTCCAGTAATAAGAGATTTGGTAGTTGATATGACTGAATTCTATGCTCAGTACGAAAAAATCAAACCTTTTTTACAAAATAGTACAACTGCTCCTGAGCAAGAAAGACTCCAATCACCTGAAGATAGAGATAAATTGGATGGTTTATATGAATGTATATTATGTGCATGCTGTTCAACAAGTTGTCCATCTTTTTGGTGGAATCCTGATAAGTTTTTAGGTCCAGCTGCTTTACTTCAAGCATATAGATTTCTTGCTGATACAAGAGATTTAAAAACAAATGAAAGGCTTGATGAATTATCAGATCCATTCAGTGTTTATAGATGTCATGGAATTATGAACTGCGTAAGTGCATGTCCAAAAGGTTTAAATCCAAATAAAGCTATAGGCGAGATAAAAACAATGCTTTTAAAAGATAAAAAAGAAATTATTACATCTGATGGAGTTATGAATTAAATAGCGATGAGTCAATCAATGCAAGAACTATGGGGGAGTTCACACTTGTCAGCAGGACATGCAGCCTACCTAGAAACCCTATATGAAATATACATAACAACTCCAGAAAATCTTTCAAAAGAATGGTCTGATTTCTTTTCAAATCTTCCTAGTGAACAAGATAGAAATGGAGAAATATCGCATCAAAGCGTAATTAATGAATTTAAAAATCTTTCAAGAGGAGCTGTTTCTGCAAAAGAGGAGATTGATGAAAGACAAGGTAAGGTAATAAGACTTATTCAATCATATAGAAATAGAGGTCATCAAGAGGCAACTTTAGATCCGCTGGACATGATGGATAGAAATCCAATCGAAGATCTTAAAATTGAGTTTCATGGACTATCAGAAGATGATTTAGATACTGAGTTTTATACAGATACTTTTAATTCAGGCTCAAAAAAATCATCTTTAAAAAATATTTTAGACGATTTAAGAAGAATTTATTGTGGAAATATAGGTATCGAATACAACTATATTATGAATTCAAATGAAAGAAGGTGGTTCCAAAAGAAATTTGAATCAAAAATTGAATCTTATTCTTTTTCAAAAGATGAAAAATTGCATATATATGAAAGACTAAATTCTGCAGAGGGTTTAGCAAAATATTTAGCTGCTAAATATCCTGGTATGAAACGATTTGGTATAGATGGGAGTGAATCATTAGTGCCTTTAGTTGATGCTGTTATACAAAATTGTGGAAGTCTTGGTGCCAATCAGATATGTTTCGGAATGGCCCATAGGGGAAGATTAAATTTATTAGTAAATGTTCTAGGCAAATTTCCAGCTGACTTATTCTCTGCATTTGATGAAAGTGGAGAGCTAGAGGGTGCAAATACTGGAGATGTTAAATATCATTTAGGATTTTCATCAAATATCAATACCCCTGGCGGTGAGGTTCATGTATCTCTTAACAATAATCCATCTCATTTAGAAATAGTAGATCCTGTTGTTCTTGGTTCAGTTAGAGCAAGGCAGGATAGGCTAGATGATAATGATAGAAAAAAAGTAGTACCAGTCCTACTTCATGGAGATGCTTCTTTTTCTGGCCAAGGGGTTGTGATGGAATCCTTGCAAATGTCACAAACTAGAGGTTTTAATGTTGGAGGCGCAATCCATATCATTGTAAATAATCAAATTGGTTTTACTACGAGCAACAAGAATGATGCAAGATCAACAGATTATTCAACTGATGTTGCAAAAATGATCCAGGCTCCAGTAATACATGTAAATGGCGATGATCCAGAAATGGTTATCAAGGCTGTAAAAATTGCTTGTAAATACAGAGAAAAGTTTCACAAAGATGTTGTGATTGATTTATTTTGTTATAGAAGAAGGGGGCATAATGAGGCAGATGACCCATCTGCAACTCAACCTTCAATGTACAAGAAAATTGCAAAACATCCTTCAGTTTTAAATCAGTACCAAGAAAAATTAATGAATGAAGGGTTTATAACTAAAGAATCGGCATTAAATATTAAAAATAATTACAGAGAATCTTTAGAGGCTGGTAAAACAGTAGCAAAGAGCCTTTCAGATCATTCAAATAACTCTCTCTGGTTTGACTGGACTGACTATATGGATGTTCTATGGTGGCCAAAAGTTGATACCTCATATAATGCTAAAAAATTTACATCTTTAGGCAGGAAAGTTTGTGAAGTACCTGATTCATTTCAACTAGGAAATCAAGCGTTAAAAATCTTTAATGATAGAAAAAAGATGACCGATGGAAGTCTTGATATAAACTGGGGTTATGCTGAAAGCATGGCGTATGCCTCATTATTAGAAGAGGGTTATCCGATTAGAATTACAGGCCAAGATGTAAGAAGAGGTACATTTTCTCACAGACATGCATGTGTTTTTGATAAAGATTCAGGAGAAGGGTTCATCCCTTTATCTAAAATAGCTAGAGAGAATAATACTAGGTTTGATATATATGATTCATTGCTTTCAGAAGAAGCTGTTTTAGCGTTTGAATACGGGTATTCAGCTACATGGCCAACAGGTTTAACTATCTGGGAAGCTCAATTTGGTGATTTTGTTAATGGAGCTCAAGTTGTTATTGATCAATTTATTGTTTCAGCTCAACATAAATGGGAAAGGCTATCAGGCCTTGTTATGCTTTTACCTCATGGATATGAAGGCCAGGGGCCTGAGCATAGCAGCGCTAGAATTGAGAGGTTTCTTCAGTTATGTGCATCAGAAAATATACAAGTTTGTATTCCTAGTTCTCCTTCACAGATTTTTCATTTATTAAGACGTCAAGCGATTAGAAAAATGAGAACACCATTAGTGGTTATTTCTCCAAAAAGTTTATTAAGAAATCCTAAGGCAACATCTTCACTCAAAGATCTTACAAAAGGCTCATTCAAATGTGTAATTGATGATGAAGTTAAAAATAAACCTTCAATAACGAAAGTTGTTTTATGTTCAGGTAAAGTTTTTTATGATCTCAAAGACAGACAAAATAGTGAACAAAAAGATAACATTGCAATAGTAAGAATAGAACAGCTTTATCCATTTCCATATGATGATCTTGAAGAAGTTCTTATGGAATATAAGAATGTTAAAGACATTGTTTGGTGTCAAGAAGAACCTCAAAATCAAGGTGCTTGGTTTAGCCATAGACATAGACTCCAGAGAGTATTAGATAGACTTGGAAAAGATAAAGAAATTACTTTAGTTAGCAGACCTCCTGCTGCAGCTCCAGCTGTAGGAATGATGAAATTACATCTCGAGCAGCAAAGTAATCTTGTTACAGAAGCTTTACAATAGGGAATATTATGACGATTGAAATTAAATCACCCACATTTCCGGAATCAGTTGCAGATGGGACTGTGGCAAATTGGGTAAAAAAAGAAGGAGAATCTGTAGATCAAGACGAAATTATTGCAGAAATTGAAACAGATAAAGTTGTTCTGGAGGTTGTTGCCCCATCAAATGGAGTATTAACAAAAATCATTAAGCATGAAGGAGATATTGTTAATAGTGCAGAAATTATTGGAGAATTTGACGAAACAGCGGTAAAAATAAAAGAAGAAAAAATTTCAAAAGAAGTTAACTTGCAGAGCTCAAACGCTGAAGAAGATGACCCAAAAATTAAAGACGATGTAAATCACAAAAAATCTGGACCAGCAGCAAAAAAACTTATTGTTGAAAATAATTTAGATTCATCTTTAATTCAAGCCTCTGGAAAAAATCAAAGAATTACTAAAGCTGACGTTATTAATCATCTAGAATCTAAATCGCCAGCAATGGAATCAAGTGATAATGCTTCTTCAATAAGCTCATCAAGCAGACCTGAAAAAAGAGTTCCAATGAGTAGATTAAGAAATACTATTGCAAAAAGACTTGTATCAGTTCAGCAAGAAACTGCAATGCTAACAACTTTTAATGAAGTTGATATGCTTCCAATAAAAGAACTTAGAGCAAAATATGGACAAGAATTTGAAAAGCAGCACGGCATTAAGCTTGGTTTTATGGGTTTCTTTATAATTGCTGCCGTCCAAGCTTTAAAGAAATTTCCAATTGTTAATGCTTCAATAGACGGTTCAGATGTTATATATCATGGTTATCAAGATATTGGCGTTGCAGTATCAACTGAAAGAGGTTTAGTAGTCCCAATTATTAAAGATGCTGACACAAAGTCTTTACCCGAACTCGAAAAGTCTATTCTTGAATACTCTGAAAAAGCTAGAGACAGCAAGTTAACAATTGAAGAAATGCAAGGCGGAACCTTCACTATTTCCAATGGCGGTGTATTTGGTTCTTTATTATCTACTCCAATTCTTAATGCACCCCAAACAGCTATTTTAGGAATGCATTCTATTCAAGATAGACCTGTAGCTATTAATGGTGAGGTTGTAATTAGGCCAATGATGTATTTAGCCATGAGTTATGATCATAGATTATTAGATGGTAAAGAGGCAGTAAGGTTTTTAGTTTCGATTAAGGAGCAATTAGAGTCGCCTGAAAGATTGTTATTAAATTTATAAATTAGAGGAATTCTATGTTTGATGTTGTTGTAATAGGTGGCGGTCCTGCAGGTTATGTAGCTGCTATAAGATCAGCTCAATTAGGCTTAAAAACTGCCTGTATTGAGGAGTATGTTGATGCTAAAAATAATCCTACATTTGGTGGAACGTGTTTAAATGTTGGCTGCATACCTTCTAAAGCTTTACTTGATTCATCACATAGGTATCAAGAAGCAACTAGCCATTTAAAAATTCATGGGATTGAGGTTGGCTCTGTTGATTTAGATATACCTGCAATGATGAAAAGAAAAAATGATATTGTTGCTAAATTAACTGGCGGTATTGGCGGATTATTTGCTGCAAATAAAGTAACTCCAATAGCCGGGAGAGGTAAGGTTTTAGCAGATAGCAAAGTACAAATTACAGATATCGAAGGCAAAAAAGAAATAATTGAATCAAAAAATATCATTATCGCATCTGGTTCATCACCAATTGAAATTGGTTCAGCTATTTTTAATGATACAAATATATTAGATAGCACAGGAGCTCTTGAAATTGATAAAGTACCTGAAACTTTAGGTGTAATTGGTGCTGGAGTAATTGGACTTGAATTAGGAAGCGTATGGGCAAGATTAGGTTCAAAAGTTACTGTAATAGAGGCAATGGATGATTTTCTCTTTATGGCCGATAAAGAAGTTGCCAAAGAAACATTTAAAGATTTTAAAAAACAAGGTCTTGATATTAGGCTTGGCTGCAAATTAACATCATCAAAAAGCTTAAAAAATTCCGTAAAAATAACATATGAGAACAATGGTTCTTCTGAAAATATGGAATTTGAGAAATTAATTGTTGCTGTTGGAAGAAAGCCTAATACTTCAGATATCTTTGAAGAAGACTGTGGTATAAGTCTTGATGAAAAAGGTTTTATTTCTGTTAATCAAAATTGTCAAACAGATGTAAAAAATATCTGGGCCATTGGTGATGTGGTTAGAGGACCTATGCTTGCTCACAAAGGCAGTGAGGAAGGAATCATGGTTGCTGAAAGAATAGCCGGCAAGCATGCAGAAATGAATTATGATTTAGTACCTTCTGTTATTTATACCCATCCTGAAATAGCTTGGGTTGGAAAGAATGAAGAGGAACTTAAAAACGATAATATTGAATATAAAGTTGGAAAATTCCCGTTTGCTGCAAGTGGCAGAGCTCTGGCTGTTGAGCAATCAGTTGGTTTTGTAAAGCTTTTAACTGATGCAAAAACTGATACGATTATAGGTGTTCATGTTTTTGGTCCATCAGCAGCAGAAATTGTTCAGCAAGCACTTATATCTATGGAATTTGGGGCAAGTTCTGAAGATTTAGGACTAACAATTTTTAGTCATCCAACAGTTTCAGAGGCACTTCATGAGGCTGCTTTATCAGTAAGTAACCAAGCAATACATATAGGAAATAAAAGAAAATGAACTTACACGAATATCAGGGCAAGGCTTTGTTTGCAGAGTATGGCTTGCCTGTATCAACTAGCAAAGTTATTTATGAACCCGAAGATGCTCATAAGGCATGCAGAGATATAGGTGGATCAAAGTGGGTTGTAAAAGCTCAGGTTCATGCCGGTGGCAGAGGAAAAGCTGGTGGTGTTGAGTTGGTAGATTCTCCTGATGATGCTATTGCATTTGCTAGAAAATGGCTTGGAAAAAGATTAGTAACTTACCAAACAGATGCAGATGGACAGCTAGTAAATTCTATTCTTATAGAAGAATGTACCGATATTTCAGAAGAATTATATCTAAGTGCTGTTATAGATAGAGATTCACAAAGAGTAGTTTTCATTGGATCTTCTGAAGGAGGAGTGAATATTGAAGAAGTTGCAAAAAACACTCCTGAAAAAATTATTTATGAGGCTATTGATCCTTTGTGTGGAGCTCAGGGCTTTCAAGCAAGAAAAATTGCCAAAGTCCTCAAGTTAAACAACCAGCAGACAAAGCAGTTTACACCAATGTTTAAAAATCTTATGAAGTTATTTATTGAGAAAGATCTTAGCTTATTAGAAATTAATCCTCTTGTTATTACTAGTGGTGGTTTACTTCACTGTTTAGACGCAAAAATAAATATAGATTCCAATGCTATTTATAGACAACCTGAAATTGCAGATATGCATGACCCGTCTCAAGAAGATCCAAGAGAATCTGAGGCTGCTAAAAATGATTTAAGTTATGTTTCATTGGATGGAAATATTGGATGCATGGTTAATGGAGCTGGCTTAGCAATGGGGACTATGGACACGATTAAATATTTTGGAGGTAATCCTGCGAATTTTCTTGATGTTGGAGGAACTGCAACCCAAGATAGAGTATCAAAAGCCTTTAAAATTATATTAGACGACCCAGAAGTTAAGGTCGTTCTTGTTAATATTTTTGGTGGCATTGTAAGATGTGACCTTATTGCAGAGGGTGTGTTAGCTGCAATTAAAGAAGTCGGTGTTGAGATTCCTGTTGTTGTTAGGCTTGAGGGAAACAATGCTGATCTTGGCTCAGAAATCCTATCTAAAGCAAATATAAAAATTGAGAGCATTAATAATTTAGGTGATGCAGCTAAAAAAGCAGTGGAGTTAGCACAATGAGTATTTTGGTTAATAAAGACACAAGAGTAATTGTCCAAGGGTTTACTGGCTCCCAAGCCACTCTTCATTCAGAACAAGCTATTGAGTATGGAACTAATATTGTTGGAGGTATAACGCCTGGTAAGGGAGGTCAGACTCATTTGGGTAGGCCCGTATTTGATACCATGGAGGAAGCTGTAAATACAGTTCAACCTAATGCATCATTAATTTTTGTTCCTGCTCCATTTTGTAAAGATTCTATTCTTGAAGCTGCTGAATCAGGCATTGAACTTATTGTTTGTATTACTGAGGGAGTGCCAACATTAGATATGTTAGATGTTAAAAAAAGGGTAGATGAACTAGGTTTAACGTTAATAGGGCCAAATTGTCCTGGTCTAATAACTCCAGGCGAAGCAAAGCTTGGTATTATGCCAGCAAGTATTCATAAGCCTGGATCGATAGGTATTATCTCTAGATCGGGTACTCTTACTTACGAGGCTGTAAAACAAACAACTGATTTAGGTTTTGGACAAAGCAGTTGTGTTGGAATAGGGGGAGATCCAATACCAGGCTCATCTTTTATTGATATCTTAAGGCTGTTTGAAAAAGATGAACAAACAAAAGCCATTGTTATGGTTGGTGAAATTGGTGGGACTGCTGAAGAAGAGGCTGCAGAATTTATTAAAAATAATGTAACTAAACCAGTTATCTCATATATTGCAGGTCAGACTGCTCCTGCAGGCAAGCGAATGGGTCATGCAGGTGCTATTATTGCTGGTGGTAAAGGAACTGCTGCAGATAAGATTTCTAAATTAAAAGAGTGTGGTGTTCATATTGCTGAAAATTTAGTAGAAATTGGGACTAAAGTAAAAGAAGTTCTCTAAATACTAGATCTTAAATTCTTCCCTATAACCCATCTTAGCCTCAATATAGAAAGCAACGAGAATATACTTAAACCAACAATCATTCCTATCCACATACCCGAAGCCCCAAAAGGGGTTCCAAAACCAATATTTGTTAAGTAATAACCAGCAGGTAGCGCAAAGATCCAATAAGAAATAAATAATAGCACCATTGGAACAAAGGTATCTTTATAACCTCTTAAACTACCTAAAGCCCCCATTTGTATTCCATCAGGTAGTTGGAAGATGGCTGCAAATATTAATAAACCAACTGTTAAGTTGAATACGACTTCATCTGTTGTATAAATACCAACTATAAATTCTTTAAAGCTTAGAATAATTACTATATTTAATAATGCAGCAATTATGCACATATATATTGTTGAATAGGATGCAGTTTTTGCTTGTCTAGGATTTTCTTCTCCAATTAAATTTCCAACCCTTGTGGCAGCTGCTAATCCTATAGACAATGGAATCATAAAGAATAAGCTAGCTATATTAATAGCAATATAGTGACTTGCAACAATTGATTCTCCCAAAACAGCTAAGATAATTCCAGCACCAGAAAACATACTTAATTCTATAAATATACCTAAACCGATTGGAACCCCAAGCTTTATTGCTTCTTTTGTAGTCTCTGAAGATGGCCAAGAAAACTTTGAGAAGGGCTCTGTTTTCTTATAGTTTTTACTTACAGATATATAAATAAATAAAGTTACCATCATAATAAATGAAACAATTGTTGTTGCAATTCCACATCCAACTCCTCCAAGTTTGGGCGCACCAAACCAACCATAAACAAATATCAAATCTAGTGGAATGTTTAAGATCATTCCAAAGAAGGCTATTACAAAAACCGGAACAGTAAGTTTCATTCCTTCGCTATAGCATCTTAAACAAGTAAATATTGTTAGAAAAGTAAATCCCAGTGCTATAGCTTGTAAATATTTTGTTGAAATATCTGTAATACTTTTTTCAATAGGGAGACTATTTAATATATATCCCATGTTCATAAAAATTAGACCTATTAAAATACCCAAAAACATTGCTATCCATAAAACTTCTCTAAGCTTTTGACCTATTTCTTTGAACTTTTTTGCTCCATAAAGTTGAGCAACAATTGGAGTTACTGCAAAAATTACACCAGAAGTAAACATGAAAATCGTCATTGATATCGAATTACCAACCCCCAGTCCAGCAAGATCAGCCGGGCTTGCTCTTCCAGCAATAATTGTATCGGTTGTTCCCATAAGCATATAAGAAAGCTGGGATCCAAATATTGGAACCCCTATCTTAATGAGCTGCTTAAACTCTATAATGTACTTACTAATTGATATCACTTTAAGAAATAATTTTTTGGCTACTTTATCATATTAAAATAACTTAAAAGGAGATTAATATCAGAAAAGATAATAGACCATATTGGTTGAAAAAAATTAATACAAAAATTGTAAAAATTTACGTTAGACATTTTATCAAACCACAATTTAAATCCCTTGGTAAGGGAGGGGCCTATTTTAAACCAAGATATATTAATGTTTTTGGAGGTAATGTTTCTATTGATGATTATCCAACCTTGATTGGATCAAGCGATGCAAATATTCAGTTTACTTCCTGGGATATTGGAGACCATCATGGTGAGATTAAAATTGGTAAATTTTGTCTTATAACTCCAGGCGTAAGAATAATGTCAGCAGAAAGTATAGTCATAGGAGACGCTTGTATGATTGCTCATGGAGCGTATATTTCTGATGCAGATTGGCATGGAATTTATGATAGAGCTAAGCCAGTTGGAAATACAAGACCTGTAATTTTTGAAGACAATGTTTGGATAGGAGATAGCGCTATTATTTGCAAGGGAGTCACAATAGGAAAGAATAGTATTATTGGTGCTGGAGCTGTTGTTACAAAAGATGTTCCGCCTAATTCAGTTTATGCTGGCAATCCTGCAATATTAGTTAAGAAGTTAGAAAATAAAGAATTTAATACAAGAGCAAATTTTCTTGCAGACCCTATTCAACTAGCTAAAGATTTCGATGCTTTAGACAGATATTCACTTGGAGGCAATTCACTATTTGGCTGGTTAAAGAGTCTAATAATGCCTGATAAATCAAACTAGCTAATGAAAGTTATTGTTGATAATGGCATTAAATCAGTAAAAGAGATAATTCCTCTTTTAAATGGCTTTGAAGCTATTGAATTAATATTCTTGAATTCTTCTGATTTCAATAATTCAAATATAAAGGATGCTGATGCATTATTAATACGATCAACTGTACAAATTAATGAGGCATTATTGGTTGATACAAATGTACACTTTATTGGCTCAGCTACTGCTGGCATTGATCATATGGATACTGACTATTTAAATAAGAAAAATATTAAATGGTTTTATGCTGCTGGTTGTAATGGTTTATCAGTTTCAAACTATGTAATGTCTTCAATATGTTTTTTGATGGAAAATAATATATTTAATTCAGATAATTCTGTTGGAATAATTGGATATGGGAATGTTGGAAAACAACTAAAGAAAGCGTTAGATTACTTTTCAATTAAAAATTTTGTTTATGATCCTTTTTTGCATTTTGATTTCCTTTCTAACTTAGAGCTAGTAAAAAACTGTGATTTAATCAGTTTGCATGTTCCCTTAACCAGTAAAACAGAATTCCCCACAAACAACATGATCAATAAAGGTTTTCTAGAAGACATTAAAGGAAAAACTCTAATTAATACTTCAAGAGGAGGAGTTGTAGACGAAAAAAAACTTATTCATGAGAATAACATTAATTATATAAGTGATGTTTGGGTAGGGGAGCCATCCCCATCAAATGATATTGTTGATTTTGCATTACTAGCAACACCTCATGTAGCAGGCCATAGTATTAATGGAAAAATTAATGGAACAATAATGTTAATTAATTTTCTGCAAAGATGTATCAATCTAGAAGATAGAGTAAAAATCTTAAATATTAAAACCATGGATAATTTTATGTCATCTAATAATCATTTAGAAATAGAGGCTGACCACCAAATTGAAAAATATAAGAAGGAATACGATATAAAACTTGAGTCTGATAAATTTAAGAAAACATATTTAAATTCTAAAATAAATGAACAAAAAGATACTTTTGTAACAGCAAGATCAAATCATCTGATCAGACAAGATATAAAAATATAAAATTATTTTAGGTATTGTTGCCTAAATGACACAAAATATACTAAAATTGTACATATTAAATGTATATAATTCTTTACATTTAGTCATATGACTAGTACTATGTAAATGATTATTATTCGCATTTAGAATTTCAAGAACAGGATAAATAATTAATAATAGAATGAGTTCAAATTAAGTACGTACTTTTGGCATATAAATTGCATATATAAAGTATATATATTTCGTTAATAAAGGAGAGACTATGAACATTGCAAAACTTGATGAAAGTTCAATTAAGAATTCAAAAAAACTAATAAGAAGGGTACTTAGCGCTTCTATAGATAACCCAAATAATCCTGAATCCCTTAATTTCTTTCAAGCTGATACATATAGGTTTTATTTCTTGATGAGCTTTATGTGGGAGTCCTTTGAAGGTAATGAAATATCCCAGGAATATGCAATATCATTAGTCCCTAAAAAGTTTGCTTCACGCATAAAGAGACTTCAAGTACTTAAGCAAGCTGTACAACTAGATTATATAATCGAGAAATCTTCTGAAGTTGATAAAAGAAGAAGAATATACTTTCCTTCTGAAGTTCTTCTTAATGACTTTATCCAATATGCGAATGACTCTGATAAGTCAGTTCAGCAAGATAAAAGCTCTTAATATAGTTTTGCACTCTTTAACTCGCTAAAGCTACCTATATTCATAGTTGTTCTTTACAATTATGTTATGTCTGACATAAAAAAAACTGAAGAACAGTGGAGATCTGAGCTTTCAGAAGAAAGTTTCTATGTAACAAGACAATCTGGAACTGAAAGACCATTTACAGGAAAATATTGGGATTTTAATAAAAAAGGTTATTACAACTGCATTTGTTGTAACGCAAAACTATTTGAATCAGATGCTAAGTTTGATGCTGGATGTGGTTGGCCGAGTTTTTTTGTTCCTAAAGATAAAAATTTAATAGTTGAAAAATCTGATCAATCTCATGGTATGTCGAGAATAGAAGTAAAATGTAAGGAGTGTGATGCTCATTTAGGCCATGTATTTAATGATGGACCGCAACCAACTGGATTAAGATATTGCATTAATTCTGCTTCATTAGATTTTACAAATAGTGAATGAAGTGAAAAAAAATAAAATTTATTTATCTTTAGCAAAAGTATCTTCTTGGACTGGGCTTTCAAGAATTTTTGGGCTTATAAGAGATGTAGTTACTACAAACTTGCTGGGCGCTTCAGTATTTCATGATATTTTTGTTGTAACTCTTAAAATACCAAACTTATTTAGAAGATTTTTTGCTGAAGGTGCGTTTAATCAAGCTTTTATTCCAATCTACAGTGATTATCAAAAAGGTAATGATGAAAAAAATACACAAGAATTTATTAATTCTCTAGCTGGGTCCTTTTTAAGTATATTGTTTTTATTTACTATTCTTGTTCTCCTTATTACTCCTATATTTATTTTTATTTTTGCTCCAGGTTTTTATTATGATGATTCAAAAAGAATAATTGCCATAGATCTTCTTCGAATAATGTTTCCTTATTTAGCGTTAATATCATTAGTTTCTTTTGCAAGCGGTATTCAAAATACGCATGAAAAATTTTCAATACCCGCATTTACTCCTCTTATTTTTAATATTACTTTAATTATTGCAGCAATTTTTATTGCTCCAATAATTAATTTGCCAGTGTATGCATTGGCATGGGGTGTTCTTATAGCTGGATTTTTACAATTATTGATTCATATATACGCTTTAAAAAACATTAATAGACTTCCAACACCAAAAATAAATTTTTCACATCCTGGCCAAATAAATGTTCTAAAGTTAATGATACCTGCGATACTTGCTGGAGGAATTGTTCAAATTAATTTATTAATTGATACTATTTTTGCTTCATTACTTCAAACAGGAAGCCCAACATGGTTATATGTTTCTGATAGGTTAATTCAATTTCCTATGGGAATTTTTGCAATAGCAATAGGGACAATCCTTTTACCGACCTTGTCAAAAATTGATGTTGCCACTAATAAAAAGCTATTTATTCATGAGCTTCAAAAAGGGCAAAGATTTGTATTATTGATTGGAATACCATCACTTATTGGGTTGTATTTATGTTCTATAGATTTAATAGGTACAATTTTCTTTAGAGGTGAATTTACCGCTTATGATGTTCAGCAAGCCTCATTAAGTTTAATGGCTTATTCCATAGGACTACCATTTTTCATGTTAATGAAAGTCCTTACCCCGGCATTTTTTTCAAGAAAAGATACAAAAACTCCAATGTATGTAGCCTTATTATCATTATTTTTAAATGCATTCTTAAATTATCTTTTTGCGTTTAGGTTTGGTTATGGTCATGTTGGAATAGCCATCGGAAGCTCCATAGCTGCAATTATTAGTGTCTTAATTTTAGAAATAATTTTAATTAAAGATGGATTTATTATAATAAAAGGTCTTTTAAGCAGATTTAATCTATCAATTGCCATATCTTCAATATTTGTTTTCGTATTTCTCATTTTTTCTGCAGAGTTTTATGACTTTTATAGTCTAAGCCAACTGGAGAGAACTTTTGCGTTATTGTTCAAAGTTGTTATATCGATGGTAATTTATTTTACAATCTGCAGATTAATTAGAGGTAATTCATTAAAAGAAGTGTTTGAGTAAAATGTACTTAATAAGAGGAAAGCACAATCTAGAGCTTTTTAAAAAGCTTTATAAAGATACAAAGCTTCATGCAACTATTGGAAACTTTGACGGGTTGCATAAAGGACATCAATCTATTTTATCAAAGATAAAAAAAAGAGCTGAAGAAACTAATGCTTCATCAATAGTATTTTTTACAGAACCTCATGCATCAGAATACTTTGCTATATCAACCAATACTAATACTGAAGCGCCACCAAGAATTTGTCCTTGGAGAAAAAAGTTTGAATTATTAGAAGAATACGGAATCGACTTTGCTTTCTTTTTAAAATTTAATAGCTCTCTAAGAAAGATGACTCCTGAAACATTTATATCAGATATTTTGGAGCCAGTTGGTTTATTGTCTCTTACAGTTGGAGATGATTTTAGATTTGGAGCCAATAGAGCCGGTGATTTTCAGCTTCTTCGGGAATGGGGTTCAAAAAATAATATCAACGTAACTAATACCGAAACCTATTTACATTTAAATGAACGTGTTAGCAGTACAAGAATTAGAAAAGCTCTTTTGGAAAATAACTTTTCTTTGGCAAAAGAGCTTCTAGGAAGGCCTTATACTTTTGCTGGCAAAGTTGTTCATGGCCAGCATCTTGGAAGAACAATTGGAATACCGACTGCAAATATTTGGCTTCCAAAGCAAAAACTTCCAATTTCTGGAGTATATGCCGTTAGGTGTTTTTTAGATAATAAATCTATAGACGGTATTGCAAATATGGGAGTGAGGCCAACTGTTGGAGGTTCCCATCCAGTTTTAGAAGTCCATTTATTCAATTTTAATTCTAATATTTATTCCAAAAGATTAGATGTTCAATTTATAAATAAAATAAGAGAAGAAAAGAAATTTAAAAACTTAGACATGTTAAAATCTCAAATTCAAGAAGACATAAAAACTGCAAAAATTTTTTTAAGTAAAACAATATGACAATTAATTATAGGGATACATTAAATCTTCCAGAAACTGATTTATCCATGAAGGCTGGATTGCCCAGAAAAGAACCAGAAATATTAGATTTTTGGGATAATATTGATATCTATAAAAGAATAAGAGATCTAAGAAAGAATAGTGATAATTTTATTCTTCATGATGGCCCGCCATATGCTAATGGCTCAATTCATCTTGGTCATTCAGTTAATAAAATTTTAAAAGATATAACTATAAAATCAAAAACCTTATTAGGTAAAAATGCTCCATATGTTCCAGGCTGGGACTGTCATGGATTGCCAATAGAACTCAATGTAGAAAAAAAACATGGAAAAAGGAGTGAATTAGTCCAAGACAAAAAAAAGTTTCAAGAGGCCTGCAAAGAATATGCCTTAACTCAAATTGAAAATCAAAAAAAAGATTTTATCAGGCTTGGTGTTTTTGGAGACTGGGATGATCCATACAAAAGTTTAGATTCATCTTTTGAAGCAGATGCAGTTAGAGCATTGGGAAAAATTTATGAAGGTGGGCATCTCCAAAAAGGCGAAAAACCTGTTCATTGGTGCCAGGATTGTGGCTCTTCTCTTGCTGAGGCTGAGGTTGAGTATCAAGATAAAGTTTCAAAATCTATCGATGTTGCTTTTAGGCTAGATGATAAAAGTCTTGAAGATGTAAAAAAGATATTTAGCTTTGATGGGGATGAACCTATTTCTTTTGTTATTTGGACAACCACCCCATGGACAATTCCTTCTAATGTTGCGGTTTGTATTAATTCAGAATTAGAGTACGCCTTAATTAAAATTGAAAATTCATTTTATATAATAGCTGATTCTATGATCGAGTCTTGTTCTGAAAGATGGGGTGTGAGTGTTTTAAAAGTATCAACAACAATGGGAAACACTCTTCAAAACATTCAATTACATCATCCTTTTTTAGATCGAAAATCAGTTCTTCTTCATGGTGATCATGTAACAACTGAAGCTGGAACCGGTTGCGTTCATACAGCGCCTGCGCATGGCATGGATGACTTTGTAATATGTAAGAAGAATAATATAGAAACATATAAAGCATTAGATAGTAATGGACTTTTTAAAGAGGAAATAGATTTTATTAGTGGACTTCCTGCTATCAAGGCAGATCCTTTGGTTATTGAAAAATTAGATGAAGTGAATGCATTAATTAATTGTGATGACTATCATCATTCATATCCTCATTGTTGGAGGCATAAAACACCTCTAATATTTACTTCAACAGCTCAATGGTTTATTTCAATGGATCAAGAAAATCTGTTAAATCAAGCAGTGGGTAGCGTCAATGATGTTCAATGGGAGCCTTCATGGGGTCTTCAAAGGATAGAGAGTATGTTAACTGATCGACCTGATTGGTGCATTTCCAGACAAAGAAATTGGGGCATTCCAATAACCTTAGTAATTCATAAAGATACTGGAGAAATTCATCCAAATCAAAAAGAACTTTTTGAAAAGTTTGCAGACGCGATTGAAAAAAATGGAATCTCAGAATGGGATTCCATTGATTTAAATGATTATATTGATGATGCTGATTCATATATAAAAACTTTAGATACTTTAGATGTTTGGTTTGATTCAGGTGTAACTCACTCTACTGTTTCTGAAAAAAGATTTGCAAAAAATATTGTTGCAGATTTATATCTAGAGGGCTCAGATCAACATAGAGGCTGGTTCCAGTCATCGCTTTTGACAAGCATAGCTATGAATGGAAGAGCTCCTTATAAGGCGGTCCTTACCCATGGATTTGTAGTTGATGAAAATGGTAGAAAACAATCTAAATCTTTAGGTAACGTTGTTTCACCTCAAAAAGTATGGGATAGCTTGGGCGCTGACATTTTAAGGCTTTGGGTGGCTTCAACAGATTTTAGAAGTGAAATGGTTGCATCCGACGAGATCTTGAAAAGAGTATCTGATCAGTATAGAAGAATTAGAAATACATTTAGATTTATTCTTGGTAATTTAAATGATTTCAATGAGACTGAAAAAATTAAATTTGATGAACAAATTGAGCTTGATAAATGGATTATTTTAGAAGCTCAAAAACTTGAAGAGGATGTTATTAATTTTTATGAAGCATACTCTTATCATAATGTCGTTCAAAGAATTCATAATTTCTGCGTGAATGAGTTGGGCGGAATATATCTAGATATAGTAAAAGATCGTCTTTACACATGTAAAAGTGATTCACTGGCAAGAAAGTCATGCCAAACCAGTCTAGATTCTGTCTTAAATATTATGGTTAGGTTAATTTCTCCTATTTTATCTTTTACTGCAGAAGAACTATGGCAGACCCATGAGAGTTTAAAAAATCAAGGAGATTCGGTATTTCTAACTGCCTATATGCAAGAAACCCTAGATCAATCTCAGACAATTGGGAGCGATGATTGGAAAAGAATTTTTGAAATTAAAGATTTAGTAAATCAATCGATTGAAAGTTTAAGAAATGAAAATAAGCTGAAAGGATCTTTGGATGCTAACGTCATTATTTCTGCAGATAAGAAAGATAAAATTATTCTTGATAAGCTAGGCGATGAACTTCATTTTGTTTTTATATCCTCAAAAGCATCTGTCAAACCCGGAAAAACATTAGAAATTTCTATTGAGAACATTGATGATGAAAAATGTACAAGATGTTGGCATAGAGATAGTTCGGTTGGACAAAGTAAATCTCATCCAGAAATATGTTTACGATGCGAAGAGAACATAAATTCAAGCGGGGAAGTAAGATATTTTGTTTAAAAATAAATATTATCTATACATTATAATTTTTTTACTATTGGATATTTCAGCAAAACAATTTGCATTAACTTTCCTAAATGAATTTGAATCAAAAAGCTTCATACCTTTTATAGACCTTTATTTAACATTTAATTCTGGTATTGCCTTTGGATTTTTAGATTTTGATCAAAGATCATTATCAAACTTATTAACTATTCTTGGTATTGGTATCGTCATTTATATTTTCATACTTCATAAAAAAGAGGACGATAGCTCAAAAAAGTTTGCTTTATCTATGATAATAGGAGGAGCTTTAGGTAATATATTAGATAGAATTCCTGACGGTTACGTTACTGATTTTTTACATTTAAATGTTAATAAATTTTCTTTTTTTATTTTTAACCCTGCTGATGCATTCATTAGTATTGGAGCAATTCTCCTAATTTATCTAGAATTATTCAAAAGAGATTATGTCAGTAAAAGTTAAGGAAATTAAATTAGCTAATCCTAGAGGATTCTGTGCAGGTGTAGACAGAGCTATTGATATTGTAAATAGGGCTCTAGAAATATATGGCAGTCCTGTTTATGTAAAACATGAGGTAGTGCATAACAAATTTGTTGTAGAAGATTTAAAAAGTAGAGGAGCAATTTTTGTTGAAGAAATTAATGAAATCCCTGATAACTCTTTGGTAGTTTTTAGTGCTCATGGCGTTTCAAATGAGGTTGAAGAAAATACTAAAGCAAGAAATCTACAATACTTTGATGCCACATGTCCTCTTGTAACTAAGGTTCATATGGAAGTAATTAGACATGCAAGATCACAAAAAGATATTATCTTGATAGGTCATGAGGGTCATCCAGAAGTTGAAGGCACAATGGGAAGACACATCAACACCAATTTCAGCAATATATATTTAGTACAGGATGACAAAGAGGCAGCTGAAATCGAGGTTTCAAAACCTAGTGAATTAGCACTAGTAACACAAACTACTTTGAGTGTTGATGATACAAAGTCTATTATTAACATTCTAAAAAGAAGATTCCCAGATATCAAAGTTCCAAAGAATGATGATATTTGCTACGCAACACAGAACAGACAAGATGCAGTGAAGCAATTGGCACTAGAGTCTGACTATATGATTGTAGTTGGGTCTGTAAATAGCTCAAACTCTAATAGACTAAAAGAACTATCAGAAAAATGTGGATGTAAGTCAATTTTAATAGATGAATTCGAAGAGCTTAATTTATCTGAATTAGATGGTTGCAAGACTATCTCAATTACAGCTGGAGCATCTGCGCCAGAAGAAAGAGTTCAAGAAATAGCCAAGGCACTCAAAAAGCATACCGGCGCAATAATTAATGAAAATGGTGAAGATAAAGAGAGCATATTTTTTAAATTACCGCCTTTATTAAGATAGATGAAAATTAAAAACCATAGACTCCAGGACATAAATTTCTTAGAGTCGCCCAATTTCAATGATAGGCCAATTGATGAAGATATAAGTTTGCTGGTAATTCATTCAATAAGCTTGCCACCAAAGAAATATAATACAGATCACATAGAAAGATTTTTTCTAAATGAGTTAGATTTTTCTTCACATAATTTTTATAAAAACATAGATGGTATGAAAGTATCTGCTCACGTCCTTATCAAAAGGAATGGGGAAGTTATACAATTTGTTCCATTTAATAAGCGTGCATGGCATGCCGGAGTATCATCATATAAGGGCAAAAATGACTGTAATAATTTTTCAATAGGCATTGAATTAGAAGGCAGTGACGACGATATCTTTGAGGATATTCAATATGAGCAACTCTCTTTAATAACCTCATTATTAATCGCAGAGTATGATTTAATAACTAAAGATAATATAAAAGGGCACTCAGACATTGCACCAGAAAGAAAAACTGATCCAGGAGTATTGTTTGACTGGGATAGATATTTAACTAATGTATAACTATAAAAAAATGTTCGTTATGCTTTTTTTAGGCTTCGGTTCCGGTTTGCCATATATCCTTTTAATAAGCACCTCAACAGCATGGTTAAGGGATGTAAATGTTGACTTAAGTTATATTGGTTTTTTTACTTGGATTACTTTTACATATACTTTTAAGTTTGCATGGGCGCCATTAGTTGATAGGTTTTCAATACCTTTTTTAGCTCAATATGGACACAGAAAAAGTTGGATAGCTTTCATGCAGATTCTTATTTTTTTAAGTTTATTGTTTATATCTAATATAGATCCTATTGAAAACTTTATTTTATTCTGCATTGTTGGAGCAACAATTGCTTTTGCAGGGTCAATTCAGGATATTGCAATAGATGCTTTCAGAATAGAGTATGCGCATATTAGTGATCAAGGAAATTTAGCAGCCTCTTATCAATTGGGTTATAGACTAGCAATTATTGCAGCAACATCAATAGCTTTAATTTTTGCCGATATCAATGGCTGGTCTATGACTTTTAAATTAATGGCAGGTTTGATGTGTCTCGGTTTGCTAGGCGTTATATTTTCCAAAGAAGAGAAAAATAAAGAACTAGGTAAATTAAATTTTATAAATTCTATTGTTGAGCCCTTAAAAGATTTTTTTTCTCGTTTCGGTATGTTTATGGCATCTATAATTTTATTAATTATAGCTACATACAGACTTACAGATATAGTCATGGGTCCCATGGCTACACCTTTCTACATAGATATGGGTTTTACGCTGACTGAAATAGGTGCAGTTGTTAAAGTAATTGCACTTTTTGCATCCATATTTGGTATTTTTATTGGCGGCCTTCTCATTAAGAAAATAAAAATTTATAAATCACTTCTTCTTGGAGCATGTCTTGTAATGCTAACAAATATTTTATTTGCGTATGTTGCAGTAACAGAAAAAAGTATTACTTCTTTAGCAACAATTGTAGCAATGGACAGCTTGGCTGCAGGAATTGTTGGAACTGTTAATATTGCTTTTTTAACAAGTCTTGTTTCTAAAAAATATACAGGATTTCAATATGCACTATTAACTGGATTTATGGCAGGACCAGGATTTGCACTCAAGGGATTATCAGGAGTGTGGGCTAACCACCTTCAAGAAATCTTTGGTTTTGAAAATGGGTGGATGGGTTTTTATATAACCACATCTATTCTAACTATTCCTTCTATAATGCTATTGGTGTCATATAGAAATTTTTTAACAAAGCATGAAAAAACTATATAGAATTAATTTTTTTCTTTCTTTGTTATTAGTAATGTATTTTAGTGCTGTACCTGCATCATCCATACCAAATATTGCCGCACTTTCTTTCTTAACTGATAAAATGATTCATGCTTTAATTTTTTTATATCTCTCATTTATTGGTCTTAACTGTTACTTCGATATATCTAAATTACTGCTACTTGGAATGATATTTTCATTCGGACTAGTTATTGAGATTATTCATTTTTATCACCCATATCGTTTTTTTGAAATACCTGATTTGATTGCAAACTTGATCGGTATTCTATTGGCGTTGGTTATTTTTAATAAAAAAAGCATTTAGGCTATTGATTTCTCTTTTTTAGACCATAACTAGTGTTTAAGTTAGAAAACTAACATAAAATTCATGGAATTATTAAATAGGAGATAAAAATGAAACTAAGACCTTTACATGACAAAGTTCTAGTTAAGAGAACTGAAGAAGAGGAAACATCATCTGGAGGTATTATACTTTCAGGCTCTGCTAAAGAAAAACCATCACAAGGTGAAGTTATTTCTGTTGGTCCAGGTAAAAAAACTGATTCAGGGGAGATTGCCTCAATGAATGTTAAAGCAGGTGATACTGTTATCTTTGGGCAGTATGCAGGAAATGAAGTAAAACTTGATGGCGAAGATTATCTGATCATGAGTGAGAGTGATATTTTCGGTGTTATTGAATAAAACTATATTAATTAAAAAGGGAGAAAAAAATGTCAGCTAAAGATGTAAAATTTGGAGATATTGCAAGAGGCCATATGTTAGATGGTGTAAATATTCTTGCAGACGCAGTTAAAGTAACTTTAGGACCTAAAGGAAGAAATGTTGTTTTAGATAAATCTTTTGGCGCACCAACTGTGACTAAGGATGGAGTTTCAGTAGCTAAAGAAATTGAGCTAGAAAATAAATTTGAAAACATGGGTGCTCAAATGATTAAGCAAGTAGCTTCTCAAACTAATGATGAGGCAGGAGATGGAACAACTACTGCAACAGTTCTTGCACAATCAATTGTGAATGAAGGCAATAAAGCTGTTGCTGCTGGTATGAACCCAATGGATCTTAAAAGAGGTATAGACAAGGCAGTAAGTGCAGCTGTTGAGCATGTAAAAGGCCTAAGTGTTCCTTGTGCAGATAGCAAAGCTATTGCTCAAGTTGGAACTATATCTGCTAACGGTGATCAAGCTGTTGGTGAAATTATTGCTGAAGCTATGGAAAAGGTAGGCAAAGAAGGCGTTATAACTGTTGAAGAGGGAAGCGGTATTGAAAATGAACTTGATGTTGTTGAGGGTATGCAATTTGATAGGGGTTACTTATCTCCTTATTTTGTTACTAATCAAGACAGTATGACTGTAGAGCTTGAAAGTCCACTTATCTTATTATTTGATAAGAAAATTTCAAATATTAGAGACTTGTTACCATTACTAGAATCAGTTGCTAAAGCTGGAAAGCCTCTTCTAATAATTGCAGAGGATATTGAGGGAGAAGCGCTAGCTACTCTAGTTGTAAATAACCTTAGAGGTATTGTAAAGGCAGCTGCATGCAAGGCTCCTGGATTTGGTGATAGAAGAAAAGCAATGCTTGAAGATATAGCTATCCTTACTGGCGGAACAGTTATTTCTGAAGAAGTTGGTCTTTCATTAGAAGGCGCTACCGTTGAAGATCTTGGAACTGCAAAAAGAGTAGTTCTTAATAAAGATAATGCTACTGTAATTGATGGTGCTGGTGATGAGAAAGACATTGCTGCTAGAGTAAATCAAATTAGAGCTCAAATCGAAGATACGTCATCAGATTACGATAAAGAAAAACTTCAAGAAAGAGTTGCAAAACTTGCTGGTGGCGTTGCCGTCATTAAAGTTGGTGCTGGATCTGAAGTAGAGATGAAAGAGAAAAAAGCAAGAGTTGAAGATGCGCTTCATTCAACAAGAGCAGCTGTTGAAGAGGGAGTTGTTCCTGGAGGAGGCTCAGCTTTAATAAGATGTTTAGAAGCAGTTGAAAAGGTTGCTGGTGATAATGACGATCAAAATGTTGGTGTCAATATAGCTAGGAAAGCATTTGAAGCTCCTTTAAGACAAATCGTCTCGAATGCTGGTGAAGAATCATCTGTTATTTTAGCTAATGTCAGAGAAGGTAAAGGTTCTTATGGATTTAATGCATCATCTGGTGAATACGGAGATATGATTGAAATGGGTATTCTTGATCCTGCTAAAGTAACTAGGACTGCAATTCAAGCAGCGGGATCTGTGGCTGGAATGATGATTACAACAGAAGCTATGGTTACAGATATTCCTAAAGATGACGCTCCAATGCCTCCAATGCCTGATATGGGTGGAATGGGTGGTATGGGCGGAATGATGTAATTCTTGAACTTTATACAATTAAAAATGGGGCTTTAAGCCCCATTTTTATTAGATTTACATACAGAATTAATTTACTATACCCTAAGCACATTTAATAAGGAGCAACATGGATATTTTAACTGACCAATCTTTCTTCAGAGCTTTTCATATTCTTTTTGGTATTGCATGGATAGGATTACTTTACTATTTCAATTTTATCCAAGGTGAATACGTAAAAGTTGCAGATCCAGATGCAAAGGCAGATGTATTTAAAAAATTAGCACCTAATGCTTTATGGTGGTTTAGATGGGCAGCGTTATTTACTTTCCTTACTGGGGTGATTCTTCTTCATCAGATTAGTGTAAGGATTGGAACTGAAATTATACTTGGTGCCACAATGGGTACATTAATGATGCTTAATGTTTGGGGAATCATTTGGAGAAACCAGAAAATTGTATTGGGTATGAAAGAGGGTGATGCAGCTGCAGCTGGAGCTAAAGCTGGTTTAGCATCGAGAACTAATACGCTATTTTCAGTTCCTATGTTGATGTATATGGTTTACTCAGCCCACGGACAAGACCCAACAGGTTTGATAATTCATCCTGAGTGGAGCAGCACAAGTCTAATAGTAGGTTTAGCAATTATTTTTGCAATTGAGGCAAATGCTATATGGGGTAAAATGTTACCTGCTATAACTTCTGTTAGAGCTGTAATTATCTCATCTTTTGTTTTAGCAATAGCTCTTAAAGTTATTACAGATTTAGTTTAATTTAGTTATACTCATGATAGGGAGCAATTAAAGCTCCCTTTTTTATTAAATATTTTTTAAATTTATTAATTATCATATAAAATAATCCTATATTTACAGGAAACATAATGAGTAACAAACCAAGTGAAGTTGAAGTTTTAGATGCAGTAAGAAAACTAATTCTATGGGCTGGTGATGATCCAGACAGAGAAGGTCTAATAGAAACTCCTAAGAGAGTTGCTAAAGCTTATAAAGAATTTTTCTCAGGCTATCACGATGACCCGGTTGAAATTTTAAACAAAACTTTCGAGGAAGTAGAGGGGTATGATGATGCTGTTATTGTCCGTGATATAAGAGTTGAATCTCATTGTGAGCATCATATGGTTCCAATCATTGGGGTAGCTCACGTTGGCTATATTCCTAATAATAGAGTTGTTGGTATTAGTAAACTTGCCAGGCTTGTAGATGCTTTTGGTAAAAGGCTTCAAACCCAGGAAACTATGACCGCACAAATAGCTGATACTATTAATGATGTTCTTCAACCAAAAGGTGTTGCTGTTGTTATAGATGCAGGCCACGGATGCATGAGCACTAGAGGAATTCACAAGACTGAATCTAGTACCATAACATCAAGAATGCTTGGTATTTTTAGAGAAGATAATAAAGCAAGAGAAGAATTTATTAGTTTAATAAACTCACCAAAAAAATTCTAAATGAATTCGGAAAAGGTACTTTCTGCAAGTATCAGTCCAAAAATCCCATTAATATTGGCATCTGGTTCTCAAAGCAGAAAGCAAATGCTTGAAGAGGCAGGAATCTGCTTTGAAATAATCAAAACAGATACCGATGAAGATGCATTAAAAAAAGAGATGCATGGACTTCCATTCGAACAACAGGTAATCAAGCTTGCTAGTGCAAAAGCTATTAATGTTAGTATTGAGAATCCAAATCATGTAGTCATAGGTGGTGATCAGATGTGTGTTTGTGATTCACAAGTCTTTGATAAGCCTGGCTCGGTCAAAAAAGCAATTGAAAATCTTAAATTACTATCTGGTACAGTTCACTTTCAACATAGTGGGGTATGCTTATTTAAGAATGGAAAATCATTATGGGAATATTCTGAAGTTGTCACAATGAAAATGCATAATCTTTCTGAAGAAGAGATAATCAATTATGTTGAATTAGAGAACCCAGTTAATGCTGCTGGCGCATATAAATTCGAATCTCTAGGGTGTAATTTATTCTCTTCAGTTGATGGCTCTTCATACACTGTAAGAGGCATGCCATTATTACCATTATTAAATGCTCTGCGAGAGATGAACGTATTAGATCTAAGTAAAAAAGCATGAAAGATTTAAAAATATTTAATACTTTTTCTGGAAAAAAAGAAAACTTTACTCCTTTAGATCCCAACCATATCAAGATTTATGCTTGTGGCCCAACGGTATACAATTATGCTCATGTTGGTAATGCAAGGATGGCAGTTGTATTTGATACCTTTGTAAGAGTATTAAGGTATGCGTACCCTAAGGTTACATATGTTTCAAATATTACCGATATCGATGACAAGATAATTGATGCAGCTAATGAGCTCAATGTTCCCATAAATGAAATAACTCAAAAATATACTGATATTTACAATGAGGATATGTCAAAGCTACAAGTAAAGGCTCCTGACATCCAACCCAAAGCAACTGAATACATTTCAGAAATGATAGAGCTTATCGAAGATCTTATTTCTAAAAATCATGCATATGAAAAAAATGGCCATGTTTTATTTCATGTTCCTTCATATGAGAATTATGGAAAGCTTTCTAAAAGAAATCGTGATGAACAAATTGCTGGAAGTAGGGTTGAAGTTGCTCCATTTAAGAAAGATCCAGCTGATTTTATTTTATGGAAGCCAAGCAATGATGAACAACCAGGATGGAATTCACCATGGGGCTATGGAAGGCCAGGTTGGCATACCGAATGCTCTGCAATGTCAGAAAAAACTCTGGGACTCCCATTTGATATTCATGGTGGGGGTAGAGATTTAACTTTTCCACATCATGAAAACGAAATTGCTCAAAGCTGTTGTTCTTCAGCAGGCACAAGCGATCCAAAATCTTATGTTAATTATTGGATGCATAATGGTTTTGTTACGGTTAATGGTGAAAAAATGTCCAAATCATTGGGTAATATTTCTTTAGTTAAAGATTTAACAGAGGATAAT
>Ga0213861_10000182_pt1 | contig 50937 bp, 42 predicted proteins | sample PICome_4_FD_160110 | JGI IMG/M metagenome (GOLD analysis project Ga0213861, IMG submission 160110) | Coastal seawater microbial communities near Pivers Island, North Carolina, United States - PICO131 | ecosystem: Environmental > Aquatic > Marine > Coastal | place: USA: North Carolina... | reverse complement strand
ACCACAACCTCGTCACCAACTTTCCACCGAGTGACTTTTGATCCTACGGCCCAAACGATGCCTGACGCATCAGACCCCGCGATGTGATAGGGTTGCTTGTGGCCATCAAAGGGGCTGATCGGCACGCCCAACGCGGCCCAAACGCCGTTATAGTTAATTCCAGCCGCCATTACCAAGACCAAGACATCGTAGTTGTCCAATTCTGGCACATCCAAAACTTCTTGCAACATGGCCGTATCTGGCTCGCCATGACGCTCCTTACGAATGGCCCAGCCGTACATTTGCTTTGGCACATGACCCAAGGGCGGCATTTCGCCCATATCATAGAGGTCTTTTTTCTCCGCGATGTAAACGGTCAAGGGTGAGTTTGAATCCAATGGCATTAGAGGCCCCTACGATGTTGCTGCGATGCAGAATCAACCTGCCCCTCAATGGATAAAATCCATCGCGTAATATTGCAACTTATTTTTGCTTAAAATTGTAATTTAATTACTTTATTAATTTTTTAATATGTGAGACAAGCTGGCGGCATAATAGGTCAGAACAGATTTACCTTTCTCAGTGATGATATATCGCCCCGCCTCATGAACAATCAGCTTGCGCTGCACCAAATTTAGCACAGCCACCTCCGCCGCCTCGGCCCAAGCCACTGGAGTATTTTGCAAATACTCTGGTTTAACGGCCGCAAATGCAGCATTAAGCTTCATCGCTCGCAGCGGCGCATTATTAACCAATATCAACGAAATTAGTGGGTCTGGCAGAACAGGAATGCCGGCCTCCACCTGCACCATGATCTCTCGCGCAAGCACAGCAGAGGAGATCGCACCCGTCTGTTTGTGAAAGTCTGACAGACTAACCGGCGTGCCAAAATGTACAACGGCATAGCCAACGCGCTGATAACGGCCCGCTAACCATAGCCAAAATTGTTTACCGATAAACCAAGCAATCACCGAGATATTTGCACCAAACCGCCTCTGGCCGCGTTTGCCAGCGGCGAGGAGAATATAATCCTTCAGGAGCCGATCGTAATTGATCGATACTGGCACGAATGTTACACCCCGGCCCTTTAGTTCCCAGCCCGAAATAACATAATTTAAAATCCACAAACGCGACGGCGCGATATGCCCATCCAGTGACAGACCGCCCTCAGGAAACACAGCTTGCGTCACCCCACCCTGTGTAGCCATCTGCACATAGCAGGCCAGAACCCTGCTATAAAGCAATCCACGAAACTTGCGGCGAATGAAAAACGCGCTCATCGCACGAATGAGCAGGCCGATCGGCCAGATCCGGGCCCATGCGCCAACCGCATAAGATAAAGCAGAGCGTTGTGCGGCCAGATAAGTCACCAGAACATAATCCATATTGGAGCGATAGTTCATGACAAACACAACAGTTGCCTTCGGATCCAAACCGCTCAAGACAGCGTCAAAACGCCCAATACGCACCCTGTAAAGCGTCTCGCTCAGAAAGTGTGCAATGGTGCTGGCAACGGTGAAATAGACCGTCGCGCTGAAGGAAGGCACGATTTCTCGCGCATGTTTTTTGGCCTGTTGAAAGGCAACATTTTCGGGGATGCCCTTCCTGCGGGCATGATCATTGACCGCCTGCATCACATCGGGATGATAGAGCCGCCTTTGGATCATATCATGGCGCCGGGCCAATTTGAACGGTTCAATCGGACGGTCCAAACGCGCGTTTATCTATTGACCACACGTTGCATTCTGCGCCGGAAATACCACCGCACAGAAGGGATCAAAGCCCGCTCCAACGCGGCAATCGCAGCGAAAACCGTCGCGATCACCACAAACCAAATCGAAAGCTCAATTGTCTCAAACATTCAGCCAATCTGTCTGAAATGGCAGATATGCCCAGATGATAAAATTGCCGCGCTGCAGCGAATTGACAGGGTGAGATTATTCCGTCATTAAAAGAGAATTCGCAATTATATTTCGCACGTAAAACTGGAAGGCTGTCATGACCCAAGTGCAAAAAGATCGTCCATGGTTGTTTCGAACCTATGCAGGCCATTCAACGGCCGAGGCTTCAAATGCGCTTTACCTATCCAATCTCGCCAAAGGGCAAACCGGCCTGTCCGTGGCCTTCGATCTGCCGACACAAACGGGCTATGACAGCGACCATATCTTGGCGCGTGGAGAAGTGGGTAAAGTCGGTGTTCCCGTCAGCCATTTGGGAGATATGCGCACGCTCTTTTCCGACATCCCACTTGATCAGATGAACACCTCCATGACCATAAATGCCACCGCGCCTTGGCTGCTGGCGCTCTATATTGCCGTAGCTGATGAGCAAGGCGCCGATATCAGCGCGCTGCAAGGCACGGTGCAAAATGATATAATCAAAGAATATTTGAGCCGAGGCACATATATTTGCCCACCAAAACCCTCCTTGCGGATGATTACCGACATCGCCGCCTACACGCGCGCGAACCTGCCCAAATGGAACCCGATGAACGTCTGCTCGTACCATCTGCAAGAGGCCGGCGCGACACCGGAGCAGGAGCTGGCCTTCGCTCTCGCCACAGCGACTGCGGTTTTGGATGACCTCAAAGGCAAGGTGCATGAAGAGCATTTTGGCCAAATGGTCGGGCGGATTAGCTTTTTCGTGAACGCTGGCATCCGTTTTGTCACCGAAATGTGCAAAATGCGCGCTTTTGTGGATCTATGGGATGAGATCTGCCGCGAACGCTACGAGGTGAGCGACCCGAAGATGCGGCGTTTTCGCTATGGTGTGCAGGTCAACTCCTTGGGCCTGACCGAACAACAACCGGAAAACAACGTTTATCGTATTTTGATAGAAATGCTGGCCGTCACCCTTTCCAAGAAAGCCCGCGCCCGCGCCGTGCAATTGCCCGCTTGGAATGAGGCCTTGGGCCTGCCGCGCCCCTGGGATCAGCAGTGGTCCCTGCGGATGCAACAAATTATGGCCTTTGAAACCGATCTTCTGGAATATGAGGATCTGTTTGACGAAAACCCCGCCGTCGAGCGCAAAGTCGCAGCCCTGAAAGATGGTGCACGGGCCGAGCTGGCGCTGATCGATTCCATGGGGGGAGCCGTTGAAGCGATCGACTATATGAAGTCCCGTTTGGTCGAGTCCAATGCCGCCCGCATTGGGAAGATTGAAAGTGGGGATATGACTGTGGTCGGAGTCAACGCATATCAGAAGGGTGAAGCCAGCCCGCTCACCGCAGGCGACGATGCGATCATGACGGTGGACCCCAAGACCGAAGCCAAGCAAATCGCACAACTCATCAGCTGGCGCGAAGCGCGAGATGCGCAAGCGGTGAACGACGCCCTTCGAGATCTACGCGCAGCCGCGCTCGATGGCAGCAATATTATGCCACCCTCAATTGCCGCCGCGAAAGTCGGGGTAACCACGGGCGAATGGGGCGATGTGCTGCGCCAAGCCTTCGGACAATATAGAGGCCCCACCGGCGTCAGCGGCACCCCTTCAAACCGCACCGAGGGCTTAGATGACATTCGCGATCAAGTCGCAGCGGTCAGTGATCGGCTGGGACGCAAACTGACGTTTTTTATGGGAAAACCGGGTCTGGATGGGCATTCCAACGGCGCCGAACAAATCGCCACCCGCGCCCGGGATTGCGGAATGGAAATTTCTTATGAAGGCATCCGCCTCACTCCGGACGAAATCATAACAGCCGCGCGTGACGGCGCCGTTCATGTGATCGGCCTGTCTATCCTCTCCGGCTCGCATATGCCCTTGATGCAAGAGCTGATGGCAAAGCTGCAGGCGGCCGAGCTGAACCATATTCCGGTGATCGTGGGCGGGATTATTCCTGATGAGGATGCACAAAAGCTGCGCGCCATGGGCATCGCGCGAATCTACACGCCAAAGGACTTTGAACTCAATCGGATCATGTTCGATATCGTGGCCCTTGCCGATCCAGATGCGGGCGACATTGCAGCGCAATAGTAGGGCGTCAATAAAAACTCTGTGGATCAATGTCGATCGACAAGCGGAGGGAATTTGGCAATTTAAAGAGGGCCGCCCAAGCACTCAAAGCTGCCTGAATAGGGGCATTTTTGTCAGCCTTAATTAACAAACGCACCCTGTAACGCCCACGGATGCGAGCAATGGGCGCCGGTGCTGGCCCGAAGATCTGCGCTCCTATATCAGTCAAAGGCTGACAATTGCGCGCCATAGTTTGCCCCACCTCAAACGCCTCCTGCGTATCGGGTGAAGATAAGACAACCCCAACCAACCGACCATAAGGCGGCACACCGGCTTGCGCGCGGGCTTGTGCTTCGGCGCTCCAAAAAGCCTCTTCATCCCCGTCCAGAATTGCTCGGATCACTGGGTGCTCAGGTTGATGCGTTTGCAAGGCCGCCACTCCGGGCTTGTCCGACCGTCCGGCACGTCCGGCCACTTGGCGCATGAGCTGAAAGGTACGTTCTGCAGCTCGTAAATCCGACCCTTGCAGCCCCAAATCTGCATCAATCACACCAACCAAAGTCAACTTAGGAAAATTATGCCCTTTGGCGACCAGCTGCGTGCCAATGATCACATCCACCGCACCGGCTGCCAGCTTAGCGATTTGCTCTTTGAGTGCTCGCGCTGAACCAAATAAATCAGAGGATAGAACTGCGACTTTCGCCTCAGGAAAGAGCGCTGTGGCCTCCTCCGCCAATCGCTCCACACCGGGCCCAACCACAGCCAAACGGTCCTCTGCGGCGCAACTGGGGCAAATTTTTGGCACTGGCTTACTCTCGCCACATTGGTGACACATTAAGCGCTTTAGAAACCGATGCTCGACCATCCGCGCATCGCAATGATCGCAGCCCACTTGATTGCCACAAGCCCGGCAGAGCGTGATTGGCGCATAACCACGGCGATTGATAAAGAGCAAGGATTGTTCCCCCGCCTGATTGCGTGCCTGAACCATCTTTTGCAGCCTGGGGGATATCCAACGATTTGCAGGCAAGGTTTCTTGCCGCATATCAATCGCCATCATCTCAGGCAAAACCGCCGCGCCGAAACGGCTTTTCAGTTCAATTTTCGTATATTTTCCCGCCTCAACATTGGCCCAACTTTCGAGACTCGGCGTTGCGCTGGCCAGCACCACCTGCCCGCCAACCAAAGACCCGCGCAACACGGCCATATCTCGCGCATTATACAGTACGCCGTCCTCTTGTTTGTAACTGCTGTCGTGTTCCTCATCTACAACAATCAGACCCAATTCTTGAAACGGCAGAAACAATGCCGAGCGCGCACCGACCACCATTTGCGCATGCCCTTGCCCCACCATTTTCCAGGTGCGGCGCCGCTCGGTCATGGTCACCCCCGAATGCCATTCCGCCGGGCGCGCGCCGAAACGCGCCTCCACACGGGTCAAAAATTCTGATGTCAAAGCGATTTCAGGCAATAAAACCAACGCCTGTCGCCCCTGTTTGAGGCAGCTGGCCACCGCCTCCAGATATACCTCGGTTTTGCCCGATCCCGTGACACCTTTCAAAAGCGTCGTGCGGTAGCCTGCGGCATTGGCCTGCAATTGCGCAACCGCATCGGCCTGATCTTCAGATAGGCTCTTGCCGGGTAAGCTTGGGTTTAAATGCGCAAAGGGCGTATCTTGCGGCGTGGCCACCTCCGCCACATCCCCCAATTTAACCAGACCTTTAACCACTGATGAGGTCACGCCAGCCGCTTCACACAATTCCTTCAGCGTAAAACACAGCTCAGAAAATTCTTCCAAAACTGCAAGCACTTTTTGCCGCGCGTCGGTCTTGCGCGCCTCTGTCTGTGCGCCCAAGCGATACACCTGCCGCATCGAGGGCGGATCGCCCAAACCCGGCGCGCGCGTGGCCAGGCGCAACATTTTTGACATTGGCGTGAGCGTATAATCCGAGACCCGGCGCAAGAATTCTGCCATACTCTGTTGCATGGGCGCCACATCAAGCACGCGGATCACTGCCCGAATTTTGGCAGTGTCGTAATTCCCAGATCCGGCGCGCCAGACAACACCCAAGACCTTGCGCGGACCCAAGGGCACCTCAACAAAAGCCCCCTGCCAGCATCCACCTTCAGGCGCTTTGTAGTCCAGCACCCGATCCAGCGGCTGGCTGGTTAGGACGGCGACCAAATCACCTTGATGAAAGAATTGGGGCTCTGACACGGCATTTCCTTAGCTGCAGGGCTTTCAGTACCCTGAAAACTCAGATAAAGCTTGCCTCAACGAAGGCCAAGCTATCAAGGACATATGCCATGAAATTTTTTGTTGATACTGCTGAAATAGACGCAATTGCTGAGTTGAACGATTTAGGCATGGTCGATGGGGTGACAACCAATCCCTCGTTAATCTTGAAATCTGGCCGTGATATTATTGAAGTTACGCGTGAAATTTGCGAATTGGTCTCCGGCCCAGTCAGCGCCGAAGTGGTTGCCACCAAAGCGGAAGATATGATCGCCGAAGGACGCAAACTGGCAGCAATTGCCTCAAACATCACCGTGAAATTGCCCCTGACATGGGACGGGCTCAAAGCCTGTAAGGCCCTGTCGTGCGAAGGCAAAATGGTGAATGTCACCCTCTGCTTCAGCGCCAACCAAGCGCTTTTGGCCGCCAAAGCCGGGGCAACCTTCATCAGTCCCTTCATCGGCCGCCTGGATGATGTGAACATCGAAGGCATGGATTTAATCGCAGACATACGCCAAATTTATGACAATTTTGGATTTGACACGCAAATTCTGGCGGCTTCAATTCGCACCGTGAACCATGTAACCCAATCGGCCTTGATTGGGGCAGATGTGATCACAGCGCCGCCAAATGTGATCAAATCTTTGGCCAATCACCCTTTGACTGAAAAGGGGTTGGAGCAATTTATGTCGGATTGGGCGAAAACAGGGCAGAAAATTCTCTAACCTGTGGTAAACCTGTCTACAATCCATGTATGACATCCATCGCTTCAGTGAATGAGACAGCCATGACACCGCAAACCGCAGCGCAAGCCGAAGAAATCTTACGCGATATCATTACCGAGAACCCAAGGATCGTTCTTGACGCCCCAGATGTGATGCGTGCGTTATTGGCGGCCCATGATGAGACATTGGGTCAAAATATTGTGGATTTGCGCAGCGTCGCTATGCAACGGCTCGAGGCGCAATTGGGCCGGCTCGAAGAAACCAACCGATCAGTTATTGCTGCCGCTTACGACAATCTCGCCGGCACGCAACAAATCCATCGCGCCTTATTGAAAATCATGGAGCCGACAGATTTTGGCGAATTTTTGACCATGATTGGCGCAGAGATGGTCGATATTTTGCGGATCGACTACGCCTGCTTGATTTTAGAATCTCAAAACCAAAGTCCCAATCCCAACCTCGCGCCTTTGGGCCCTGTTGTGAAAACAGCCCCATCAGGCTTCGTAGCCGATTACCTGTCCCAAAACTTGGCGGCAAAAGTAGCCCTGCGCAGGGTCACGAACCCAAATGTTTTTGTCTATCCGGAAGCCATAGGACCCATGGGGTCCGAAGCTTGTTTGCAGCTTGATTTTGGCGCGGGCACCGTCCCCGGTCTTTTGATTCTTGCCGCCAAGGATGCCGAGCAATTTTCTCCCACCCAGGGAACGGATTTGTTGACATTTTTTGCAACAGTTTTTGAGCGTGCACTGCGCCGGTGGCTGGCATAGGGGGCAATTATGTCAGAGAGGGCTAACCTCACCTTGATATCACCGGCCATTCGCGATGCCATGGAACAATGGTTGTCTCATGAGCGTGCTTTGAAAGCTGCAGCCGATAACACCCTCAACGCCTATGCAACCGACGTGGCTGGATTTGTCGCCTTCATGGGTCAACATCACGGCGGTCGGCAAGGGCTGTCCTCTCTGGCCGCGATTGCCACACGCGACATGCGCGCATGGATGGCGCATGAACGCAGCCGCGGGGTGAGTAGCCGCAGTTTGGCGCGCGCGCTTTCCGCCGTTAAAACCTTCTTCCGTTGGCTCGCCGAGCGCCACGCACTTGAGCCGACGGCCGTATTATTGGCACGCGCGCCAAAATTTGAACGCAAGCTGCCCCGCCCTCTGGCCGAAGATGCCGCTCATGACATGATTGAGACTGTCGAGTTGCAAGCCCAAGAAGATTGGATCGCCGCCCGCGATGCCGCTGTTTTAATTCTGCTTTATGGCTGCGGCCTCCGCATATCTGAGGCACTCGGATTAACTGGGGCAGATCATCCATTGCCCGAAGTCTTACGCATCACAGGCAAGGGCGGCAAGCAGCGCTTGGTGCCGGTCTTACCAGTGGCCCGTGCTGCTGTGCTGCGATATGTAGAGCTCTGCCCCTTTCATATCAGAGCGAAAGATCCGATCTTTCGCGGCAAACGCGGCGGGGCATTGGGGCCGGGATTGATACAAAAATCCATGCGCATGGCGCGAATGCAATTGGGGCTACCTGCAAGCGCGACCCCCCACGCCATGCGCCACTCCTTTGCCACACATCTGCTCAGCGCCGGCGGTGATCTGCGAACGATCCAAGAGCTGCTCGGCCATGCCTCGCTTTCGACCACGCAAACCTATACCGCGGTCGACACCTCCCGCTTGATGGATATTTACAACGCCGCCCACCCCAAAGCTTGATTGCCACGGGTTGAGAATTACGCCTATATGAGCGCATGGATATTCGATTAAAAGCCTTAGCGGTTCACTTGCTAACCGCAACCGGTGCTGTTTTTGCCATGTTGGCAATGCTGGAAGCGGTCAATGAAAAATGGGACATGATGTTTGTCTGGCTCGTGGTGGCGTTTTTCGTTGATGGAATCGATGGTCCCTTAGCCCGTCGCTTTGATGTCAAAACCAATGCGCCGCTGTTTGATGGGGTGCTGCTCGATTTAATCATCGATTATCTGACCTATGTGTTCATTCCGGCTTATGCGTTATTCGCCAGTGGTTTGCTGGCCGGTTGGTCAGGATGGGTGGCGATCATAGTCATCACCTTCGCAAGCGCGATGTATTTCGCAGATCAGCGCATGAAGACTAAAGACAACTCCTTTCAGGGCTTTCCAGGTGCTTGGAATATGGCAGTAATTGTGATCTTTGCCACCGAGCCCAACCACTGGGTCATTCTTGTAACGGTTACACTCTTGGCCATCTCGATGTTCCTGCCACTCAAATTTGTCCATCCCGTACGCACGGAGCGTTGGCGGACTTTGACCCTGCCCACTGCTTTGGCCTGGGTGGGCTTTGCCGCTTGGGCCGCTTGGGGAAATTTCACCGAAGTTTATTTGGCCAACCTCGGTTTGGTGAGCTGTTCGGCCTATCTTCTCTTTGCCGGCATTGCCCAGCAAATGACCGCCAAACCCTAGAAACGGGTAAGAATGACTCCGGCGACAATCACCAAACCGGCCAAAATTTTGGTCGGCCCCATAGTGTCTCGAAAGAACAACCAGCCCAGCAACATCGCGAAAAGAATGGAGCTTTCACGCAACGCGGTGACCAGGGCAATGGGCGCTTTCGTCATCGCCCAAACTACAAGCACATAAGCAATAAAAGAAGCAAACCCAGCGCAAAGCCCGAGCGCAATTTGCCCAAGCCCCTGCGGAAGAACCGAACGACCGCGCAGCGCCACAATTACGGGCGTGTAAAACACGGCAGAGAAAATCAGCAGCCACGAGACATAGCCCAGCGCATCTCCCATCACCCGCGCGCCCAGCCCATCCACCAGTGAGTAGCCGGCCGTGGCGGCCGCTGACCCAAGTGCCAGCGGAATGAGCCTGCGATCTTCGCCCGAGCTGAGCACCCCATGCGCCATAAGGACAATGCCCAGTCCCAACACTAAGATCCCCAGCAAATCCAAACCGCGCAACGGATCGATACCGAAAGACAGGCTGACGATCAAAACGATCATCGGCGCAGCCCCGCGGGCAATGGGATAAACCCGGCTTAAATCCCCACGCTCGTAGGCAAAGCCCAAGAACAATTGATAAAACATATGAATGAGGCCCGAGGCGATGAGCCAGAGCCAAGCCGCGCCCTGCGGCACCGAAACAAATGGTAGCAGGCAAAGACCAAAGAACGCATGAGCCAAGGTCAAAAGCAGCATGCCCGATTGCTTGTTATGCCCTGTTTTAACCAACGCATTCCAGCTGGCATGCAATAGGGCGGCCAATACCACCGAGCTGAACACAAGCCCAGTCACAGTGACCTTACAAAGCAAACGAAAGAGTGCCGCGTTAAGCGCACCGCCGCAAAATTACACAGCAACAACCTAGCGCAGCGCCGCATCGCAGCGCCCGCAGACCCCACCGTGACTGTGCTGACCCACGTCTGGCAGAATTTTCCAACACCGTTGACATTTTTCACCGCTGGCCTTCGCGAAAGACACCGCCACCCCTTCTGTATCTTCTAGGTTGAAAGCAGCCTCTGGCGCTGCCGCGGACGAAATTTCAATTCCAGATGTGATACACAGATCAGCAAAACTCACCGATTTCAACACCTCTGCAACAACTGCCGATACATAGACCACCGGCGCCGCCTCAAGGCTGGAGCCGATTTTCTTTTCACGCCGCTGCACTTCCAGCGCTCCAGTCACGACGCGGCGCACCTTGCGGATGCTTGACCATTTCTCGGCCAAATCTTGATTGGACCAGCTGGATGGAGTCTGCGGCATATCTTGCAAATGCACCGAACTGCCCTCCTCCGCGTGACGCTCCAGCCAAACCTCTTCCATTGTGAAGGTCAGAACCGGGGCCAGCCAGGTTGTCAAACGGTGATAGAGAATGTCCAAAACCGTCCGAGCAGCGCGGCGTTCTACGGTATCGCCATCGCAATAGAGCACGTCTTTGCGAATATCGAAGTAGAATGACGACAGATCTACGGTTGCGAATTGGAACAAGGCTTGGAAAACCCCTTGGAAGTCATAGGCCGCATAGCCCTCTCGCACGGTAGTATCCAATTGCGCCAAGCGGTGCAAAACCCATCGCTCCAACTCAGGCATTGCCTCGGCCGTCACCTTATCTTCTGGGGTGAAATCCGCTAATGAGCCCAGCATGAACCGCATAGTGTTGCGAAGGCGGCGATAGCTATCCGCAACGCCTTTAAGAACCTCAGGACCGATTCTAAGATCGCTCGTATAGTCCGATTGCGCCACCCAAAGACGCAAGATATCCGCACCATATTGCCGGATCACATCCTCCGGCGAAACGGTATTTCCAATGGATTTGGACATCTTCATACCCTTTTCGTCCAGCGTGAATCCATGGGTCAGCACGCCCCGGTAGGGCGCACGGCCCTTCGTCCCGCAAGATTGCAGCATCGAGGAATGGAACCATCCACGATGTTGGTCCGTGCCTTCAAGGTAGAGATCGGCCAAACCATCATCAGACCCATCCGCCCGGTCGCGCAACACAAAAGCATGCGTAGATCCGCTGTCAAACCAAACGTCCAAGATGTCGAACACCTGTGTATAGTCATCGGGTGCGACAATGCCGCTCAAGAATCGCTCTTTCGCCCCCTCTTGATACCAAGCATCCGCTCCCTCGGCCTCAAAAGCCGCCAGCACACGGGCGTTCACCTCTTCATTGCGCAGCAGATACTCTTCATCCGTGGGCAGGCTGCCAGTCTTGGTAAAACAAGTCAAAGGCACCCCCCAGGCACGCTGGCGCGATAAAACCCAATCAGGCCGTGCTTCGATCATAGAATACAATCGATTGCGCCCGGTCGGTGGAGTCCAGGTGACAAGCTCGTCAATGGAAGTCAGCGCCCGCTCGCGGATGGTCTTGCCATAGGTGTCTTGCCCATCATTCACGGGCTTGTCGACGGCAGCAAACCATTGCGGCGTATTGCGGTAGATTACAGGAGCCTTGGAGCGCCAGCTATGAGGATAGCTATGCTTGATTTTACCGCGCGCAAGCAAGCCGCCCACTTCAGCCAGCTTCTCAATGATCGCGCCATTGGCATTGCCCTCTTTACCATTGGGCTTGAGGATTGCCTTACCGCCAAAGAACGGCATGTCAGCGCGAAAACGCCCATCTTCCATCACGTTATAGGTGATCACCTGCTCCAACATGCCCAAGTCGCGATAAAGCTCAAACTCTTCCATGCCGTGCGAAGGCGCACAGTGCACAAAGCCCGTGCCTTCGCTGTCGGTGACAAATTCCGCTGCGCGGAAGTCACGGATATCATCCCATTCGCCTTCACCGCCTTCAACACGATGCAACGGATGACGCAGCTGGATCTTCGCCAAATCCTCAGACGTGATATCACATAGACGGCGATACATCGACGGTTCAAGGCGGGCACGGCCCAAGACATCTTCGGCCAATGCATCTGACAGGATAAACCGCTCACCAATCTGGACCCAGCATTCTTCAGGCCGGCCGATCACTTCATAAAGCCCGTAGGAAATTCCAGCGCCATAGACCACCGCCTTATTCGACGGCATGGTCCAAGGAGTTGTGGTCCATATCACAACTTTGGCACTATCCAATGTGGCATCGCCCGTGCCAACCACTTTAAATTTCACCCAAACGGTAAAGCTTTCCTTGTCGTGATATTCAACCTCCGCTTCCGCAAGAGCCGTTTTCTCAACCGGCGACCACATCACAGGCTTTGAACCTTGATAAAGCGTTCCATTCATCAGGAATTTTTGAAATTCCGCCGCAATCACCCGTTCGGCATGAAAATCCATAGTCAAATAGGGATTTTCCCATTTGCCGGTGATGCCAAGCCGCTTGAATTCATCGCGCTGGATGTCCACCCAACCCGCGGCAAATTCACGGCATTCCTGACGAAATTCGACCACAGGGACTGCATCTTTATCTCGGCCTTTTTTGCGGTATTTTTCTTCTATTTTCCACTCAATCGGCAGACCATGACAATCCCAACCTGGGATATAGCGCGCATCTTTGCCCAGCATTTGCTGCGAGCGCACCACCATATCTTTGAGGATCTTATTGAGCGCATGCCCAATGTGCAATTTGCCATTGGCATAGGGCGGCCCGTCATGCAGCGTAAAGCTCTCGCGACCTGCTTTTTCACGCAACCGGTCATAGATGCCAATCTCTTCCCAACGCGCCAACCATTCAGGTTCGCGCTTTGGCAGGCCGGCACGCATGGGGAACTCCGTCTTAGGCAGATTGAGGGTGTCTTTGTAGTCTGTTGTTTGTTCGGACATATCTCGTCTCATCTTTTATAATCTGGGGAAAGGCGGCGCGGTGCTTTCCAACGCCTTTGGCCCGGCCACTGCATTATCACAGTGCCGGGGATATAATTCGTAAAATGATCAATACCCGTTCCATATCGCGCCTGTTATAGGCCCCTCTGTGTCGCTGCACAACTGGCTTGACCCAGAGAGTTTAGCGCACGGCTAAAAATTACACCAAAACCCGTCAACGCGTCCGATCAGACACGAAAACGCCCAGGAGCGCCCGCTTCATAATACCAATCACGCTGGGGGACGCACCGTCCTGAAACGGAAGTGTTCAGTTTCGTACAAAACTCATTGGCCTGCACCCGTCCTTGGGCGGCCTGCAACGCCTGCTGAGCCACTCATGATAGGTCAAATTCAATAGCCCCAAATCAAGCAGCCATTCGCCAAGGTAATCCACAATGTCCAAATGCAACGTTTTTGGCGGCGCCATGGCCGCGAACATCCCCTGTGGAGCCAGCCTGAACTGCAGGCGCAATTGGCTGATGGTTTGCGTACCGTCCGGCCATTGCGGCGCGGGGCGCGGTAAAGAATCGAGATTGGCTTCTTAGTCAAACCGCGCCAACGTGTCATCGGGCTGCGACTGCAAAAAAACTGGATTGGATGTGCCCATCACTTGTCACCAAGAGCTGCAACATACGCTCTCGATTCAGCAAATTGGCCACCAAAGAGGTAATAAACACGGTTTTTCCCGCACGGCTGAACCCGGTTACCCCAAGCCGGATGACCCGATCCGCAAAACGCCCGGAGACGGCACTAACTGCGCTGCCCGCAGCATTATACAGGCGATCTGTCACTGACAGTAAAAACCATAGAGTCCCTTTCTCTTTGTTTCATAGATGGGAAGCTCTGTCGGCTTTGCCTGGGTTTAAATGTGCCCGCGCCCGCATCGATGTGATGCCTATCGAGTTTTGCTGCAATTGCCAAATTCGCATCGACGGGTTAATGGCAAGCCCATGCCTCGATATGCTTTAAAAATTGAATACCATGGCCAGGGTTTCTATGGCTGGCAACGGCAAAATGATCTGCCCACCGTGCAAACTACGCTGGAAAAAGCTTTGGCACAGCTGGAGCACGATCTGCCCAGCATTGCGGCCGCTGGCCGCACCGACACAGGCGTGCATGGACTGGGACAAGTCGTCCATTGCGATATGCGCAAGCCCTGGGATCCAGAAAAGTTGAAAGGCGCACTGAATTATCACCTGAAACCCAATCGCATTGCCGTGCTCGATTGCCGGCAAGTTGATCCAGACTGGCATGCCCGGTTTTCCGCCATTGGCCGCGACTATCTGTTTAGGCTCGTCTGCCGTGCCGCTCCGGTAACACATGATGCCGGTTTGGTCTGGCAATCTAGACACCTGCTGGATGTAGAGGCTATGCGAGCGGGCTCCGCCTTTCTTATGGGGTCCCATGACTTCACCACTTTCCGCTCAACCATGTGCCAAGCAAAAAGCCCGATCAAAACCTTAGATGTCTTGGATATCACCACCCACAATTACCCGGAGGGCCAAGAGATTCGCTTCCACGTCAAAGCCCGCAGCTTTTTGCACAATCAGGTGCGCAGTCTGGTTGGCACACTTGAACGCGTTGGCGCTGGCGCTTGGCCTCCCGAGCGGGTTGCAGAGGCATTAGCGGTCCGCGACCGCGCCGCCTGCGGGCCAGTTTGCCCGCCCGACGGGCTCTATCTGGAACATGTGCGCTATGACGAGGACGTGTTCAGTCAGTCCTAGTCATTATCACTCACACCAGCCCCAGCCCCGCCAAGGCGGGAGGCATCTGTTTCAGGAACATAGGTCAATGCGGCGAAACTGGAGACCTGCTGCCAAATCTCCGGCGCCACCACGCCGCGCGATACCTCTGGCCGCGACGCCTCTGGTCCAGTGAACACCACATCCACCCCTTCAGCCGCAATCGACAGGCCGCGAGACCGAGCGAGCGCGTGAGCCAGATCACAGGCCGCCATTCCACAGATACGAACCGGCTGCACCCCCAGAGCAGCCGCATCCGCACAGGCCGAAAAATCGCGCAGTAAAGATGCATCATGCACCGTAAGGCCTTCCGAAAAATCAAATTTCGCGGCTTTCACAGACTGGGCCAAATGTGGCAGCAAGGCATTCAAAGCTTTCGGACTTTCGACCAGAGCCACAGCCACCTCTTGCGCCTGTGCCATTGGAACACCCACTCCCCGGCAAGCTTTGAGCACAAGCATTTGCAGCTCATTAGACGAAGCAATCAAGGCGCATACACCGGAAGCCACCAATCATCGCAAGCATTTCCATCGGCCAAATCTTGCGCCAGAGGTGCCCCCTGCGCCAGCGTTATCCGAGTCCAAAGCTGCGACTTCGGGTCAAATTTACTCGCCCCAAAAAATGACAATTTACAGCGCAGCATGTCAATTGGCGCCATATCCGCATCCACAAGATTGTCGCGAATTTCCGAATAGGGGTTTTGAGCCAAAGCCTGCACCCGCTGCACGGCATAGCGATGCTCAGGGAATTGAGTCAAAAACTGCCAAATTGGACCGCTACACCCAGATAAATCCTTAGCAAGGGAGTGGATGCGCCTTGCGATATCAAGCGGGCTTTCCCGATCAGCGCCCGGCTCCAATTGACGCTGTCCAATGCGTGGCTCCAACTTGGCCTCAGAGACATACCAAAATTGCGCGCTGGCTTGCGGATCTGTGAAATCAATCTCGGTTGCAAAGGCGCAATGGGCCTGCAAAAGCACGCGGAGCTCTTCACAGCTCATCTGCGCCTGTAAAACAGGGTCAAACGGGTTGGCCATGCACTCGATCAGCCCATCCACCAAATCGCCAAACGGCTCAATCAGCCAGCTGACGGTCAATTCTTGCAAATCGCAGCTGCCGGCGCGGCAGCGCTCCAAAAGCGCTTCAGCAGCGCCTTCCTGGCATAGCCCTGCCTCCGTCAACCCCTGCGTAAGGCATGCCCATTCTTGCCGAAGCGTGACAATACGCGCCTGATGCATCGGGTCTGGGATATTCCATTCAAGCAAGTGTTGCGCGGCCCGGCGCGCCAAGGCCATCAACCTCTGTGCCGCGTCGGCATCAATCTGCGCGGCGCGGACCCGCGCCAAAGCGGTCTCACGGCACATCATCCAAGAGTGCAGCAACAGAGGATGAGACACCAAAAACGGCGCCATACCTAATCCAGTAGAATTGCCAATGCCCAATTGCCGTTTTACCCGCGCCGGAAGAGGCGCACCCCCCACATGCTCAATCAGATCGTGGGTGAAAGTGCGGATTAGCCAAACTGTGAGCATTTCGGCCATAAAGGGCCCTTCAAGCCCCGGTCTCTGTGCAACGTCGCGCCGATCAGCAATGCCAAACTTGCCATTGCCGTAAACCGCTGTGGTACGCATCAAATAGCCGATCTGATGGATCATCCCCATAGGCAAAGCGCCGCCAGCGCGCAGGGCGCTGGCAATTTGCTCAAATAATCGGACAGATTTGTTCGCCCGCGACAGGCACAGATCTTTTTGTGTGAACCTGCCTCCCTCTTGCAGGGGGGCTTGGCTCGACAGACGGGCAATCTCTGCAGCATCCGGCACCCCATCATAAAGTACAAAGGCGGCATCCCAAGCCTCAGCAATCACCCGGTCGGTGCGCATGTCCGGGTCGAGCGGCTGGGTAATGGCAAAAAGCGAATAGCGGTGCCCGCCCAGTGTCACCGTATAAACAGCCGTTCCATAGCCATCGCCGTCAATCTGCCAATGCGGTCGGCTTACCCGGTTGCCATCCGCACTCAGCCGGCGAGTCAATGTGCGCAGAAAAGACAGGCGCGAGGGAAACATGGCCCCCATACGGCCCAAGCGCATTACCTCATCGGCTGGGCGTAAATCACTCTGATCTATGGTAAAATTTTTCATTATTTTACAAAAGCCCCTTGCCAAAAACTCATCCAATTATCCCCCAAAAGACCCGCGACCTCTGGCTCTGTCATGCCCGCCTCCAGCAGCCCTGGCGCCAAGCCAGGGAAATCGCGATTATCGCCAAACCAACTTGGGCAAGCAGGAAACGCTACAGGCGATGCGGGATGTTTGCGCCAACGGCCATTACGCATCCAATTCACCACGCTATCGGGTTGATCTTGGCACAGATCAGAGCCTATTCCAAACATCCCAGCCCCATAGCGTTGCAGCATCTCACGCGCCATTTCCGCAAAGTCAGCCAAGCTGCAATCGCTGCCACCACGCAGATGATGCGGGTAGAGTGAAAAACCTACCATGCCGCCGCGCTCCGACAAGGCCTGCAGTAAATCATGATGCAAATTGCGCGACGCCGGATGCCAGGCATCTGGGTTGGCATGGGTCACAGTGACGGGGCGGTTAGAGTATTCCACCACGTCCATCGCCGTCTGGTGGCCCGCATGGGACAAATCAATGACCATGCCCACGCGATTCATTTCGTTAACCACTTCGCGGCCAAAAGAGGTGAGCCCGCTGTCATTTGGTTCGAAACAACCGGCGCCAAGAAGCGACTGCTGATTATAGGTGATCTGACAAAAGCGAATGCCCAATTGCGCGAGGATCTCAACCCGATCAATATCCGCCCCAATCGCCAAAGGATTTTGCAGGCCGAACAAAATAGCGGTTTTCCCCGCAGCATTGGCCGCCCGGATTTCTTCGCAAGTCACTGCGCGAGCAATTAAATCGCTGCAATCCTCAAACCATCGATTCCAAACTTTAAGGTTTTGCACCACCCCAAGAAAGTCTTCATGGTATCCAATAGTCACATGGACGGCCGATAGGCGCCCAGCGCGCATTTGCTCAAAAACACCGCGGCTGGGAGCAATATATTGGAGGGCATCTATAAACATGAGGTAAGGGTAATTTATCGCAGCAAATTGGCAAGGTCTTGTGCGACATCAACCTTTGCAATTACGCCATCACCCCAAACGGGATCACATGTCGCACCTCATAATGTCGCCAATACCGGTGCAACGGCAATATCTCTTCTTGTTAAGCTTCTAAATGCGCCCACCGAAGGCCAATATAAATTTATCAATTTGACGCGTTGTCATTTTAGAGGCCTGAGCACCGAATTGAGGCACCGCCCGAGGATGAGCCACCACGCATCAAGGGATACTGTGATAGCACCAAAGTTATTTTGACCTGAGGGAAAAAACATGGATAAACTGCCGACATCGCGGTCCACAGGTCCAGGAGCGCGGCCTGTCGTTCAATCAATGACACGGAAAATAAAAATAAGGGTCAATAATTGGCAGGTGCCAATACTCACAATGAAGGGAAAAGAAATGTCTGATATCAAATATGGCGATCCAAACGCCACGCCCCCGATGGGGCAGGCAATTCCATTAGGATTGCAACACGTTTTGGCGATGTTCGCTTCGAATGTAACCCCGTCCATCATCGTCGCCGGGGCCGCAGGTCTAGCCTTTGGTGGTGCAGAGCAGGTCTACCTTATCCAAATGGCCATGCTCTTTGCTGGTGTGGCAACTCTGTTTCAAACTGTCGGCATTGGACCTATTGGTGCGCGCTTACCCATCATGCAGGGCACGAGCTTTGCTTTTGTTGGTGTTTTGGCCGGTGTTGCTGCAACCCAGGGCTTGAGCGTAGCTCTTACGGCCTGTTTAATCGCCGGCTTTATTCACTTCGCTCTGGGTAGTGTGATCCAGAAATTGCGCTTCATGTTCCCGCCTTTGGTGACAGGTCTGGTGATTTTGGCGATTGGTCTCTACCTTATCCCTGTTGCAATTAAATATGCAGCTGGTGGCGCGGCAGATTTCCAAATGGCTGCTGAAAGCTTCGGTTCTTTAAAGCATTGGACTGTAGCCTTGACAGTCGTGATCGTCTCTTTGGCATGTAAATTCCTGACCAAAGGCCTGATATCCAATGCAGCGGTTTTGATTGGCCTGATTGCGGGCTACCTTGTCGCCGTTCTCGCTGGTATGGTTGGCTTCAGCGGCGTCGCAAAGGCCGCTTGGTTCCAAGTGCCGACTGTCATGCCCTATGGATTTGAATTCAGCATGGGCGCAGTAATCGGTGTTACATTGGTATCTGTGGTCTCAGCCATCGAAACTGTAGGCGACGCGTCGGCGACAACCAAAGCCGGTGCAGGCCGCGATGCAACGGATGATGAAATCTCCGGCGCAACCTATGCCGATGGTCTGGGTACGGCTGTCGCAGCCGTCTTTGGCGGCTTGCCAAACACATCCTTCAGCCAAAACGTTGGCATTGTTGGCATGACCGGCATCATGTCACGCCATGTCGTGACCATCGCAGGGACTATTCTGATCATCTGCGGATTGATCCCAAAAATTGGGGCTGTGATCTCCTCGATGCCTTTACCTGTTCTCGGCGGCGGCGTGATCGTGATGTTCGGAATGGTGGCGGCAGCCGGTATGAATATGTTGACTGAAGTGAAGATGTCACGCCGGAACATGATTATTATCTCTGTATCACTTGCGGTAGGCCTGGGGCTCAATTTGGTGCCAAGCGCTGTGCAATATTTGCCTGGCATCTGGAAAACTTTGGCAACTTCTGCCGTCGCGCCAACAGCTTTGCTAGCGGTAGTCTTAAACTTGATGCTACCACAAGACGACTGATTAACAGCGAGAAACGCGATAACACATCCCTCCGCATCGAAAGATGCGGGGGTATTTTATGGGTCAATTTCCAGTGTCACCCAACAGGCGGGAAGCGAAAGCGTTCGGCCACCACGGTCCAATCCATATGATTGCGTACATATTGCTGCGAGGCGTCAGACGATGGGTTGTAATCCCAATGCTCCGATGCTCCAGCCTGCATCGCCGCGTTCAACACAAACCGATTTTTCTGAGTGGCCATCACCTTGTCGCGCAGTGCTGCACTGTCCCACCGCTGGGCAACCTCTTGCGCAAACCCATCTGCGATGACCGCATAGGCTAAATGGTCGGCCAAGTTTTCAAGCTCCCAAGGGTCATTGGCCAGATCATACAGCTGCGCCGGATCACTGTCGCAATGAATATATTTCATATCGCCACGCCGGATCATAAACACGGGGTGACCTGTCATCTCGGCACAATATTCGCCAATGGCCTCTGAGATCCCATCGTCCTCTCCCCGCGCCAAAGGCATCAACGAACGCCCGTCCACAGGCATGCCAAACATATCCGCGCTTCCGCCGCCGATCTCGACCATTGTCGGTAGCAGATCCACCAGAGAACAGGCATTTGCGGTCTGTCCCTGTGCGACGCCAGGGCCGACCATAATCAAGGGCACGCGCGCAGAGTGCTCAAAGAAGTTCATCTTATACCATAGGCCTTTTTCACCCAACATATCGCCGTGATCTGCGGTGACGATGATGATGGTATTGTCTAGCTGCCCCATCTCCTCAACCGTTTGAACCAGAGCGCCAATCTTGCTGTCAAAATAACTGACATTGGCGTAATAGGCGCGGCGCGCACGCCGGACTTCTTCCAGCGCCAAAGGCTTGGAATAGGCCTCGATCCCCTCCAATACTCGTTGCCCAAAGGCATCGGTGGCATATTCGGGATGGCGCGGCAGATCAATTTCTTCATCGTCATAGAGATCCCACCACTCGGGCCGCGCCACATAAGGATCATGCGGATGAATGAAAGAGGCCACCATACACCAAGGCTTCGTCCCATCACGGGCATAATCAAATAGCTTGCGCTTGGCGGCAAATTCTACTTCGTCATCATAGTCAATCTGAAAACTGGCCATGGCTTCACCGCTTTCTTTCACGGTCTGCATGTTGTGATACCATTTATCAATCCGCTCATCGGCCTGCTGCCAATTGGGGGTCCAGGCAAAATCAGACGGGTAGATATCTGTGGTCACCCTGCTTTCAAAACCATGCATCTGATCTGGCCCAACAAAATGCATCTTTCCAGACAGGCATGTGCTGTAGCCAAGAGATTTGAGGTAATGAGCAAAGGTCGGGATGGAGGCGGCGAATTCAGACGCGTTGTCGTAGGCGCCAATCTTACTAATCAATTGTCCCGCCATCATGGAAAAGCGCGATGGGGCGCAAAGCGGACTGTTGCAATAGGCCGCATCAAATCGCATTCCGCGTGCGGCCAAAGCATCCAAACGCGGAGTTTTCACCACCTCATGACCATAGGCACCGGTGAAATGTGGCGCCAATTGATCTGCCATGATAAATAAAATATTCGGGGATGCCATTGCTGTGCTCCATCAAAAAAATTTTGTTTGATGTTGCGCAGTTTCAGCCATCAAGCCATCCCAAAAACGACACCGGCAGGCCGCTGGCTTTATGGATCGGTGCGCGCCTCCGCCACCAATATGGTGATCTCATCAAAGCTCAACATGCCCGGCGCAGTTTTATCGCCCACAATAAAGGCCGGCGTACCGGTAAAGCCTAATTGCTGCGCCAAAGCATTGCTCAAGGCAATATGCGCCTCCACAGCAGGGCTCACCATATCCGCTTCAAGCTGGGCGATATCCATGCCCAAATCTCGCGCCACTTTGAATATGACAGCCTCAGTGACACGGCCTTCCCCATTCATCAAAGCCCAATGAAAAGCTTCATATTTGCCCTGTTCCCGTGCGGCCAATGCGGCTCGGGCAGCAATTACGCTATCATCACCCAAAATCGGCCACTCACGATAGATGACCCGCACATTTGCGTCGGCTGCGAGCAGAGCCTGCATGGTCTCGCCCGCGCTCCGGCAGTAAGGGCAATTATAGTCAAAAAATTCCACCACTGTGACATCTCCCTCGGGGTTGCCAAGATTGGGGGCGTTGGGGTCGGATTCAAGCTGCAAACGCACAGTGTTGGCGCCAGATGCCGCCCGATCCTTCTCGCGCTGCTGCAAAATAGCGACCGCCTGCATGATAATTTCTGGATTTTCCAAAATCGCATCAAGCGCCAGTTTCTTGACCTGATCTTCTGTCATGTTTTGGGCCTGAACCCCCTGAAATATAAATAAAAAAGAAATAATTAATAGAGCCAACCGCATGCTTTATCCTCTCGTGTTGTATCGTGTAGTTCGGCAGAAGCCCGTTTGTTCAAGCTATTAGTAAGCCGCAACAATTAAAACCTACTTATTGCGCGATTTCGCCATCGTCCATGCATAACCAATGGACTTTTGCCAACATCCAGTGCGAAGACTTCTCGTTTTCTTAATAAAGTCTGCCTACCGTAAAACATATGGCGTCGTGTGTATCGTATTGAAGATACACAAAGGATTTATCTATAATCCGATTGCCAAACACTCGTCTAAGAATTAAATTGTCCCAGCGGAACCCACGCGACCTATTCATTGGACCAATGATATGCGCCCAAATACTTTGACAATTGAAAATCGAACAGTCAGTCCAAAAGAACGGCCATTACTCATAGCTGAAGTCAGTGCAAACCATGATCGTGATCTGGATCAGGCCTTGGCTTTAGTCGACATTGCGGCAGATGCGGGCTGGGATTGTTTAAAATTACAAACTTATACTGCTGATACTTTAACCATGCGATCAAATCATCACACTATGAAAATCGATCCAATTTGGGGCAGTCCTACCCTATACGACCTTTATGAAGGTGCTGGAATGCCGATGGAATTTCATCAACCGCTGTTTCAACGTGCGCGTGAACGCGGTCTAATTCCATTCACCTCGGTTTACGATCCACGCGATTTAGATTTTATCGAAACACTAGATTGTCCAATATATAAGATAGCCAGTTTCGAAATGACATTCGATGATCTTCTGGCCGCAATTGCGCAAACTGGTAAACCTATTATTCTCTCAACTGGAATGGCTACGTTACCAGAAATTAACCACGCTCTCGAGGTGTTGGATAAAAATAATGCAGCAACAATTATCTTATTACACTGCTGCTCATCGTATCCAGCGCCACTAGGCAGCATTAATTTGAATGCTATGATGGCGATCGGGAATAGGTTCAATCGATTGGTAGGGTTTTCCGATCACACAATTGGATCTATTGCCCCTTTGACTGCAGCTGCCATGGGAGCCGTTGCCATTGAAAAGCATTATACCAATGACCCGACGCGTGAAGGGCCTGATCACCGCTTTTCAGCCACTCCAGACATTATGAAGGATATTGCCAACGGTGTAGATGATATCATGGCACTTCGTGGATCGCCAACCAAACAAACGACAAAGGCTGAAATTGTCAATAAATCTATTGGCAGACGTTCTGCATTTGCCACGGCAGACATTCAAAAAGAGCAGAAAATCACCTCAGATTTATTCCGTTTTATTCGTCCTAATGCAGGCATACCGGCGAATGACCCAACCGCACTAATCGAAAAGCGCGCTTTGCGTGACATACCCAAGGGTACACCTATCCGATACGAAGATATCCGGTAAAATGGTTGAGATAATTACAGTACGATTGGCAAAACTAAGTGACGCTAAGAGCTTATTTGATTGGCGAAATGATCCCCATGCCAGGGCAGCGTCGGAACAAACGAAGCCACTGATTTGGGAGGATCACATTAGATGGTTAACCCACAAAATACAAAGTGGCACCCCGCATGTATTCATTGGAGAACACGATGGGCTTCCAATCGGCGTGGTCCGTTTCTCCGTTGAACATGATCATGCTTTAGTATCACTTGCTCTTGCCCCAGCGGCGCAAGGCAAAGGTTTCGGTAAATCTTTATTAGCATCAGGTATAGCTCAAATAGGGTCTATGCCTATTCGTGCGCGCATTCGCAGCGATAATGTCGCAAGCCGCACTTGCTTTGCATCTTGCGGTTTTGTGGAAACTAGCCGCGATAAAGATTTTTGTTGTTACAATTATAATCGTTTGACATTTGAGGACATCGTTCCGAAAGACGATCATATAAACGCTCTTTATGAGGCCCTTAAATTACGCAGACATGCAATCAGCCACATCAACTTGCCCTCCTTCGAAGACCATCAGGAGTTTGTTAAAAAACACCCTTATCGAAGTTGGCATTTTATTTTCGCAGCGACCGAGTGTATCGGTAATTTTTACTTGCAAAATGATAATTCAGTTGGTGTACATTTACTCCCAGGCCACGACCATATGCTCCCCGTTCTACTTAAACAAATTTTGTATGACTATGATCCCTTACCCGAGATTAAATCTACGCGTAATGGAAATTTTGTTTTGCATGTGCCTGTCGGAGACCATACGCGACAAGCTCAAATGAATGCCAATGGACATACGCCTTTGCAAATCACTTACACTCTCCAAAAGGAGCAAGTATGAATATTTGTATTATCCCTGCCCGCGGTGGATCAAAGCGTATCCCACGCAAAAACGTTAAACTCTTTTGCGGAAAGCCAATGATCGAATGGGCCATAGCTGCGGCGCAATCTACCGGCATATTTGAACGTATTATTGTATCGACAGATGATGTTGAAATCGCGGAGACTGCACTCACATTGGGCGTTGAGGCCCCTTTCAAAAGGCCAGCGTATTTGTCAGATGATTTTGCAACAACAATTGATGTTATGGCCCATGCGGTCAACACTTTGGGTTTGGATAATGATTCCGCCGTGTGTTGCCTCTATGCCACCGCCCCGTTTTTACAGCCAGGAAAAATGGCTGTTGGTCCAGAAAAGTTAATTCATGCGGATTTTGCGATGTCTGTGACAAGTTATGCTTTTCCTATCCAACGGGCTTTGCGCGCTAAGTCATTGGATCAGATCGAGATGATAAATCCAGAGCAGTTCAAAACACGCAGTCAAGACTTAGAGGAGTGCTTTCATGACGCGGGACAATTTTATTGGGCGAAGGCTAGCTCATGGGCAGCTGGAAAATCGATTTTCGACTGGAAAGTAGTAGGTATACCGCTTCCACGATCCCGGGTGCAGGACATCGATACGCCCGAAGATTGGGAACGTGCTGAGACAATGTTTCGAACACTAGGTTTAGGCTAGTTTATGCGGTCCCATGCTAAACTCCGTGAACTCCCAATCACAACACGGATTGCCTATTTCATCTATCAAATAGCCTATCATTTCGCACTGCCGCTCGCAGGTTTTTTAGCTTTATGGCGTGCGCGAAAAGAACCAGGGCATCTGTATAATTTGAGCCATCGTTGGGGACTAGGGCCCGTCGGTGCTAAGGGCGGAGTCTGGATATATGCAGCATCGCTCGGAGAAATGAACGCTGCGCGTCCTTTAGTGCAAGAGTTTCTAAACGATGGACATCATGTTCTCCTAACACACCTGTCACCAGCAGGGTTTGATCGAGGCGTGCAACAGTTTGGGAATAACCCTCGGGTAACCCACCTTTATATGCCGTTCGATTGTTTCTGGGCAGTTCAGTTGTTTTTACGACGCGCTAAGCCAGCCTTTGGTGTTGTTTTAGAAATTGAAATTTGGCCAGCAATGCTGATCGAAGCGGACAGATTGTCCATTCCAATGTTCATGGCGAATGGCAATCTTCTACCCAATCGGATGCAACGTTTGCAAACATGGCGGCGGCACGGACTATATCTATACCGTTTGTTCGATCATATTTTTACACGCTCGCAGGATTATGTTGAGCGCTATATTGCTACCGGGGTGCGTCCTGAGAACGTGTCTATTACCGGCGAATTACGCTTTGATTCGCAACCGGTTTCAGCCCTTCTGGACTATGGCCGCAAACTACGTCGCACTTGGAATTCAACTTTCACTTTCATGATTGCGTCTTCCGTTAAAGATGAAGAGGCTATTTTACTAAAGATTGTCGCAGATTTTCTTCAAGCCGCACCACAAGCACGTGTAATATGGGTGCCGCGCAGCCCACAGCGGTTTGATGCTATTGCCAGTTTATTGCACTCTTATAAAATTCCCTACATGCGCCGCAGCAAAATAATTGAGAGTATACAATCTAAAAGTAAGGTACTCATAGGCGACACACTTGGTGAAATGGATTTTTACCTGGGACTTGCGGATGTAGTTTTCGTGGGTGCGAGTTTTACAGATATGGGCGGACATAACATTATTGAGCCTTTGTCTGCTGGATGTCCAGTTATTATGGGACCTTCCACCTATGGTGTCGATTTTATTGCAAGGCCTGCGCAGCGAGCTGGAGTGTTTGAAACCTTTGAAACACCACACGCCATGTACGCTTATCTTCTGGCTTTAAATAAAGATTTGCCAAGCGTTCTGACGAAGCAAAAAAAGGCTAAAGCATTTGCGTCACTAAATAGTAATGCAGCTAAGCTTATCGTCAAAAGTATCAATCAGCCTAATAGTTATACCAATGATTAATGACAAAAAACATACTTCTGATCGTGCCACATATGCCAGCGTTTGATTCATGCATGCTCCTAATGATCCAACTTCATTACCGCGGCAAGGTTGATGTCAAAATTATCATCAACCAAAGGCTTATAAAAATTGATTCAAGAATTGAACAAACACTAAAAGTGTAAGGTGTGCCTTATATGGTCAAATCTCTCCTCCAGATAAAACTTTTTAGCTGGCTACAAATTGCACGTTCAGATTTTATATCAACTCAATCCGACCCGATTGCTTACGGTGGTAAGTTTTATCATCGAGATACACTCATAAAATTTTGGAAAAAATATTGTTTTTATTCAGCCTAGCGTGGTGCAGCAGGGCCTCCAAACAAAGGGAATACTGCCCGACGTTTGGGGTTACCATTCGAAAACTCTCCTAATATGGGCAGATTTACCAAATACAGCGACAGATTTTCTTGCCCCAGATGGGGCAGATCGATTGCATGTTACCGGATTTCAAAAACCTATTTGCTTGAAACTTGGCCAAACCAGGACAGACTTGCTGAGGAGCAGTCACAATTTTGGCTTCGAGACGGAACGTTACTCGGATCACATGTTTGAAAAGGCTTTGAGGGTTTGGACAGCAGCAGCGCAATCACGACCCGGTATTGCTTTCATACTGCGAAGTCATCGTGGGAAACGGCGCAGCAATATTGAACAAAAAATTGCCAAAGTGTGCAAAGATTGCCCGAACATAATCCGATCAAAGCGTCACTATGGCATTATGACTATGGCAACAATTAACAATGTTATGGCATTAGTGGAGTGCGTAATCTCTCATCCTTCTACCACCATTTTCGGTGCAGTTTATGAAGGCACGCCTGTCGCTGTAATGAATAGCTCTCATCGTATATTTGAATGTCTCCCCAATGTTGATAGTCTGCCAGACTTTACCAAATTCATTCAGGAGGACAGCGCTCGCGCGCAAAGTGTAACTTTGCGACAAATTTATGGCAACGTGTCAGATAACCTCGACAAAGCTGCAAGGATCGTAGAACAACAGATGAATAAAACCAGAATTCAAGCGTGAAAGGACAGCACCATGTTCGAAAATTCAAACATTGTGGTGACAGGCGGCACTGGATCTTTTGGCCATACTTTCGTGCCTAAAACACTCGAAAAATATAACCCTAAAAAGATCATAATCTTTAGTCGTGATGAAATGAAACAGTGGGAAATGGCCAAACTCTATAGCGGCGACCCACGCGTACGTTTTTTCATAGGCGATGTTCGGGATCGCGAGCGACTGTACCGCGCCTTTCGCGGTGTTGATTATGTAGTTCATGCGGCGGCTACCAAAATTGTGCCTACCGCCGAATACAATCCATTTGAGTGTGTGAAAACTAATATTAACGGAGCGATGAACGTTATTGATGCAGCGATAGATTGCGGTGTAAAGAGGGTTGTTGCGCTTTCTACTGACAAAGCATCTTCACCAATAAACTTGTATGGCGCAACAAAATTGGCTTCTGATAAATTGTTCGTCGCCTCAAATTCGTATGGGGGCGAACACGGCACGCGCTTTGCGGTAGTCAGATACGGTAACGTTATGGGGTCGCGTGGTTCCGTCATCCCGTTCTTTATTTCAATCAAAGATAAGGGTGAATTTCCAATAACCGACGCACGAATGACCAGATTCATGATTTCCCTGGACGAAGGGGTTAACCTGGTATGGCAAGCTTTTGCAGATATGGAAGGTGGAGAGATTTATGTCAAAAAAATTCCATCCATGAAAATCACAGATATTGCGGCATCAATTTCGCAAAACGCGGTCCAAAAAATTGTTGGAATCCGACCAGGGGAAAAACTGCATGAGCAGATGATTGGCGAGGAAGACGCTCCGCACACCTACGAATACCCTGATCACTTTAAAATTTTGCCTGCGATCAACAATTGGTCGTCAACTGCGGATCGTATTAAAGATGGTATTAGAGTACCTGACGGATTTACCTATTCATCTGATAATAACACAGAATGGATGAAGCGCGAAGAATTAGAGGCTTGGATTATGTGCAACGAGTCCAAAATCGGAACTCTCTAATGCATATCATTTGGTGTCCAACGGGTCGCGATTTTTGGTTCGATTGGGCCACCAAAATGCAGAGCGAAAGCCTCGCCAAAATTATCATATGGTTAGGGGATGATCGACATGCGAAGAAGGCTAAAAAGAAATTTCCAGGCGCCAAAGTATTATCACTAAATGCTAGACGTTGGCACAATCATACAGTGCCTCAGACTTCACCAGCGCAATGCGGTAAGTCGCAATTGTGGTTGGCCAATGGTTGGTATCAAATACGCGACATTGCAATAAAGCTTACAGACCGTGACAACAAAGAAGGACAGATTAGTCCACTGAAAAGTAGGGCTTATCTACACGAAGTGATATTCTGGACAGTAAGTGAAATAGAGAAATTAAGACCCGGAGCCATATTATTGGCTGAAGCTGCACACTCAACGCGACAATATGTTTTGCAGGCTGTCGCTCGCGTGATGGGCGTTAAAGTATTACGCCTCTTATCCTGGCAAATTTTACCCGGGTTAGAATTGCGAGCATCGGATGAAGGACCACGTGAGATCGTTGACCAGGGTTTGGATGCAAGGACAACATTTCGAGTTTCCGCTTTTTCAGAAGTAGATGCTTACATAGAGAAGTTTAAGCATGGCGACTATGGTTTTGAGCCCAGATATATGAAGATCCAATCTGGCGTTGCTCATGCAAGCAAGGCTTGGCTGAAATCATCTCAAATGCGCAGAGTTTTTTCGGATTTGCGTTTACGATCTGCTAATTATCGAAAACGGTCAACCGCCCTTAAAGCTCTTATCTATGCGCAATCAGTAATAGGACAGACACAGACTTTTGGAACTAAACAGTACATTTATTTTCCGCTGCACTATGAACCCGAGCAAACAAAAAGACCAGAGGGCGCAATGTACCGTGAGCAACTGCAGGCGCTAGCCCTGCTGCGTTCAATTGTACCAGATGAGATGGAAATCGTTGTTAAAGAACATCCTTCAACGCATAACCACAAAATGCTAAGGCACTTCGGACGCCACCCGCGCCATTACAAAGCACTCACTCGAATTGCAAGTTTATGCCTATTGCCAAGTACTACTCCTTCACAACAGCTACCGTCTGGCTGTGTTGCGGTGGCGACAATCACTGGTACTGCAGCATTAGAGGGCGCTATATTGGACAAACCAGCGCTCTACGTCGGCAACCCATGTCATCAAGACATCTCTAACACACTATGGTATGATTATAAACTGACATGGGAGCACATTTTTGAATCTTCGAATTCGAGCTCGGAACATATTCCTGAGTGGTTAACTGCAACACTGACCTGGCATGTGACCCCCGGCACAATAAATCTCAGTAACAAAAGTTATTTCTCTAATTGGTATACCAACAATACATTTAGAGCCGCAAAATTTGAGGGATTTTTAACACATTGGAAAAGGTGTTGCTACAACACGTCACAGAAATCAATCAAAAACCAACATTAGAAATGAATGGAAGCTAAATGACAATCAGCCCTTTTATTCCCTATGGACGGCAAGACATAAGTCAAGATGACATCGATGCGGTGATATCTGTATTGCATTCTGATTTTTTAACTCAAGGACCGCAAGTTCCAGCTTTTGAAGCCGCCGTAGCTGCACACACTGGCGCTGCCTATGCCGTTGCAGTAAACTCTGCGACATCCGCTCTTCATATTGCCTGCATAGCTTTAGGCGTTGGACCAGGGGATGTCGTATGGACGGTGCCAACAACTTTTGTCGCCTCAGCAAATTGTGCGCTTTATTGTGGCGCGTCAGTTGATTTTGTTGATATTGATCCAATACGTTACACAATGTGCCCAAAAGCCTTGGAAGCAAAGTTAAAAACTGCGTCTCAGTTACCAAAGGTAATAATACCCGTGCACCTTTGTGGCCAATCGGCAGATATGAAAGCTATCTCCAAGATTGCGCGCAACTATGGCATTTCTATCATTGAGGATGCTAGCCATGCGATTGGTGCAACATACGAAGGTAAACCCATAGGAGATTGCCGCTACAGCGAGATCACGGTTTTTTCATTCCACCCTGTAAAAATAATAACTACAGCTGAAGGTGGCCTGGCAACTACACAAAATCAAAAAATCGCTGAAGCTATGGATTTGGCCAGAAGTCATGGTATCACACGTAATCCCGAGCTTTACGAAGGTCCAAGTCAAGGATCGTGGTATTATGAACAGATCTCATTGGGATTTAATTACCGCATGACCGAATTACAGGCTGCACTTGGTCTTACACAAATGCAGCGACTTATAGAAATTGTAGACCGCCGCACCGCGATTGCTGCTCGCTATGACCAGATATTAGCAGATCTTCCAGTGCAACGGCCAATACAAGCAGAATCCACGCGCTCCAGCTGGCATCTATACGTCATACAAGTCCCTAAAACTCATCATTCTAAGATCTTTGATGACCTTAGAAGAGATGGTATTGGAGTAAATTTACATTACATCCCGATACACAGACATCCCTATTACCGCCGTATGGGATTCGAATTAGGTCAATTTCCAAACGCAGAGTCATATTACAGAAAAAGTATATCAATTCCCTTATATTTTGGTCTGACTGAGAAGGACCAGGATCGGATCTTTGCTACTCTAGAGCGATCTCTCTTAAGAATTACCTACTGAGTATTAAGGTTTAGGACGGCGCTGTCAGACGAATGAGAACTCGCATCGAATTGCTGGCGCAGCCTGAATCTATGCGCTCAATAATTGACGCCGCTCAGCGAGAGCAGCGGCGCGGTTCAGCTTGAAATTGAGGCGTGAGCAAAGGTGGCGTTCCTGGTTGAAGTGGTTCTGGAGTGACGCTTCGACGTAAGCGAATTTCTGGAACGCTGCCGTTCGTCGAAATTTTAGCATCGCCCTTTCTCGTCGCCGGAACGGTAGATGAGAGTTTTCAGCTCTGTTATTGACCCAGCGGTCTGTTTCTTGGCAGACAGCATTTCCTATGATCATCATCACTGGGCGGTAAGAACACAGTTTGTCCGTTATTGTAATTCTAGGCTGGCCATTGCGCTTCATTGATTTATTTATGAATTTCAAAGCGGCGTCGCGATCACGTCGTTTGCTTACGTAGCTTTCCAGAACTTCACCTTCATGATCTACCGCATGCCAAAGATAGTGCCGTTCACCGTTGATCTTCACGAAAACCTCATCAAAGTGCCACTGCCCATTAGAATGACTGCGTGCCTGCTTACATCTTTTCTTTATAATCTCTGATGCAAACATTGGCCTGAAGCAATTCCACCAAAACCAGACTGTTTCATGGCTAACGTCAATGCCCCATTCATGCAGTAAATCCTCTACATTACGAAGCGAAAGCGGAAAACGAACGTACAGCATGACTTCAAGTCGGATGACTTCAGAGCTAGTTTTAAACTAGCGAAATAGAGAATGTTTTGTCATTTGGGGACGCGACAAAAACACCCTGCCAACTTCAACCGAGTTTAATCTGCCAGTATCAAATTCCGTGTTAACTGCAAAAAACAGGGAACGTTATGTTGCAGACCTCAACAAGTTTTAATCTGAAGAAACCTTTAAATTTAATACTTTATTTCAATAGCTTGAAAAATACCTAAATGTATTTCTTGACTCTTCCCCCAAAAATAGCACGCTGAAGCTTTTCAACAGTGGAGTATCCCAATTATGACAACGCTTAATCTAACGAAACTGGGCGTTATTTTTTCCTTTCTTGCAACTTCGCTTTTTGCTCAGACTGGGGGAAAACCGATCAACTTGGCTGGAACAGTTGTTGCAGACAACATGACTGGGCTCTCTTATCGGGTTCGTGGTTGCATAACATCCGTTTCAAAAGAAGCTACGGACACAGGCATCGCCACTGTTAACCAAGAACTCATCAAGTTAGACGATCGTGTGGCCAAAATTGCAGTAGCAACGGCGGTAGCTCGGGTTAAAGATTTAGAGGCTGAAGTTGGCGATAGAGAATTCAGTGTTACCGCAGTCCAGGCAGAAATCATTCGCGTCCAAGAAGAGCAGGACTTTGTGGTACGAGAATATGAGCGGACACGTCTCTTGTTTCAAAGGGGACTCGTAAATGAGACAACTTTGGAAGCGGCAGCACGCCGAGAAATGGAGGCAAGCTTCGCGTTGGAGAGGATACAAGAGGAATTGCAACGCGCTCTGTCTGGTAAATCGCGCGCAGAGATAGCTTTGGACATTGGCCTTTTAGAGCTGAATGCTCGTCAGTTCGACCTCCAAGAATTAGCAATGCAAGCTCCCTTCAGTGGAGTATTATTGAATTTTAATCCAAAAGTTGGTGACTGTGTATCTCAAGGCGCGTTAGCGGCACAGATTTATAAGCCAAACGACAAGAGCGTAGAGACCTTTGCATTTATGGATAACCTTGTTGATGCAAACCAGTTCGGCCTTACTATAGGGAATTCTGTGCAGGTGATCCGTGTGAATGGTGAGAGCTGTCCCGGACAAATATCGCTCCTTGGAACGGAGGCTAATTTAGAAACACAGAGCGTTAAGGTCAGAATAAAATTAGATCCTAATTGTGCTGTTAAAATGTTTTTGAATGAGGGCGTCAAAATAGAACTCACACCTCAATCAGGATAAGTCCCCAGAACAACATTTGGACCTTTTAAACAAATGATAACTCGCGTGGATTGCGGGTGCACCTTGCATGTTTGTAATCAATAATTGGCATCACTCATCAAGAGCAGCAACTCGGCTAAGCGAAATAGCGAGTTTTTTGGCATTCACGCGCTTTACAACTCCGCCCTGCCCGCTTCAACCGAATTCAATTTGACACTGAGACCGCGGATATTGATCTTGACTTAGATCAACCACGGGCAGACTATTTTCTCAAAGAAGGCGTAATCGTCTTTGGTTATGAGGTTTAATGACAACCAATATTCGCGCAATTCTTGTTTGCTTGCTCGCCTACCTTTGCTTTGACCTCATGAGCGTCCACGTCCGGCTTTTATCACAAAGATATTCTCCCCAAGAGCTATCAGTTTATCGGAATATTTTAGGTATCTTGCCATCAATTATTCTACTCATTTACAATCGTGAGTTAAGTTTTAATTTCCAAGACTACAAAATAAAACAATGGAAATTAGCTTTTGGGCGCGGCCTATTAGTAGCTATAGCTCAACTTTTATTTTACACTGCTTTGGTAGACCTAGAATTAGCTACAGTATCGGCCCTCGGCCAAACAAGCGCAATTTTTATCGTTTTGATAGCTGTAATATTTTATGGAGAAAAAGTTGGAGTATGGCGGTGGGGCGCGGTGGTTATAGGATTTGGTGGAGCAATTTGGATTATGCAACCAGGATCTAATGTATTCACTTGGACAGCAGCTTTACCCGTCGGTGCAGCATTTTGCTATGCTGCTTCCATGGTAACACTTCGCAGTTTTGATAAATCAATTTCAAGTGGAATAATTTACTTTTATTCATCGATAGCCGCTGCACTTGGAGCGATTATTTTGGCTACTGGAACAACTGATTTCAGCACAATCCAATCAAAACGTGATTTATTTTTAATAGTTAGCATGTCTCTGTGCGGAGGTTTTGGTGTCGTTTTTTTGATGTATGCCTTTCGACAAGCGCCTGCGTCTGTTCTAGCCCCGTTTAGCTACTTCGGAATTTTAACGGCATTCGGCTTAGGCTGGATAATTTTCGACGAACTGCCACTAGATAAATTATTTCCAGGAGTAATTTTAATTATTCTGTCAGGACTAACAATTCTTTGGCGAGAAGAAAGAAACAAATTTTAGAGTGCTGTTCAACGAATAAGAGCCTACCTGAAAATGCAGGAGGCACTGTCACTTTAAACCAACATGCCTCGTGCAGACACTGGAATCGTTTCTATAATGGTATCACCCCGAACGGCCACGAGTTGATCAACCATATTCACAGTGACGCAGACGTGGTTCGGGATAACGCGCAAAATATCTCCAACTACTGGTTTGATATCACACAGTGATAGATCAAGGAAACCGTGCTCCTCTGCAAATTTATGGATGCGCGCTTGCGGATGCTCAAGTATCAATCCAAATCCGTCTAGACCGCCAGTGTCAGATGTCAGTGTTTTGGAACCTGCATCCAGAATGCCACGGTCTTCGCCCCCGCGACTGACCACACTGGTAAACACGTGCAGTGCGCAATCACCTTGCTGCGCAAACCCAGCTTCGATCATCATGCGATCATTGAAAATGCAGGTGCCTGCTCGATGTTCAGTTGCGCCTAACAGCTTGCCAATATTGGGAAAATTTGGGGTCCCTCCAGTAGAAATAATTCCATGCCTCATACCGAGCACCGCGAACCCTTTAGTCATTTTGTCAAGAAATATCTGTGTCTCCAGCCAAGTATCCAGCGCTGGATAAAATAGTAGGCCAGCAAAGTTGAGCATTGGATCATTATTAATGATTTGGGCCAATGCGAGTGCTTCATCTGGCGTTTCAACCCCCGCACGTTTTTGCCCTGTGTCACACTCAATCATCACATCCAAAGGTCTACCAGACTCATGTGCGGCATTAGAATAGGCTTCAAGTACAACCGGATTATCAGCGCAAACCTTTAGAGCAATACGCCGTTGTAAAGCTGCCAACCGACCCGAACGCGCCGCTCCCAACAAATTGGTTGCGATAATGATATCGGTGATGCCTGCATCCGCCATTACTTCGGCCTCACCTAGCTTTTGGCAAGTAATCCCACGCGCGCCAGCCTCAATTTGCATCTTTACCAGAAGCGGCGATTTATGGGTTTTTATATGCGGACGGTTTGCCACTCCAGCATCATCACATAGTTTTTGAGCACGCCGGATATTGCGCTCAACTACATCAAGATCAACAATCAGACAGGGGGTACCGAAATTCTTAATGATCTCCATCTTCATTTCATTTAGACTATCAGGCATTCTATTCAGCCAGATAGCGGTGCGCAGCGACAAGCACAAAGCCAGCATCATTATGGATACTCTCAGCACAGCGAGAAATTATTTTATAATTAAATATCAATTTATTGTCCTAAATTTCGGCAATTTCTATTTTAGCTCTACAACGGCACACCATCAGACTAACGACAAGCCAGATCCGATTGCAAACACAACCTTCATCGCCAGAATAAATCATTAAAATTAATCAGCAACTAGGTTATACCTCTGAAATATCGAAAGGTATGAAGCTAGCTAAGTAAAATACATTTTCGTAATTCATTATATTAAAGTTCGAATTTCTTCGATCACTTCTAGTGTAGCTTCAAAACCTGATCCATCTAGCGGGGTATCTTGGCTGGAAAACCAGGCCACCGACATCTTTTTAGTGGGGTCTACAAACAAAAACTGTCCATGAATTCCAACCCCAAAAATCAATGGTTCAACGCCTCGCTTTACATACCATTTAGATCGATAATGCATGTCCCTGCTTCCCATAGTCTCATAGAAATCTCCATCTCGCCACGCCTCAGGATCACCATTATGAAAAATGTCCTCCAGCCAATTACTTGGGATCACTTGTGTTCCGTTGCGCTGACCGTTGTTTGCCATCATCATGCCAACTCTAGCCAAATCCCGAGCCACCAAACATTTACCACCTGCCGCACGTGAGCCACCAATGCGATCAACCGTAATGTAACCTGGTGCTTCCGCACCAAGAGGCTTCCACAGCCTTTCACTAACTAAATCGGCATAACGAACACCACTTGCACGCTCAAAGACCCAAGCTAATAAATCGGTATTGGGAGAAACATAATGGAATCGATCACCATGAGCTCCTTCGGCGATCGTTAGTAGAGACATAAACGAACGCAAATCACTAGGTTCTCGGTTTTTTGGAACCGGGTTCCAGTTGGCTGCATATCTATAGTCGACGATTGGACCTTCAGTGGCGAGGTAATCCTCGTCAAACAATATTCCAGCGCGCATATCTAAGAGATTTCGAACGGTAGCCCCGGCGTACGCAGTGTTAGAAAGTTCTGGTACGAATTTTGTAATCAAATTATCGACAGCCAGCTCACCACGCTCCACGAGCGTTCCCGCCACCAAACCCAACATCGATTTGGATACTGACATCAAAATATGTGGGTCATTAGGTGTCATTCCATTCCGGTAAGTCTCATGAACGAGTTTATTATCATGTAAAATAACGACGGCATCACTGTCTGTGTCAGCCATTATTTTTTTGAGATCCAAACATGCGATATCCATGGCACCCGCTTCCAATTCCCAAACGTCTTTTGGGTTGTTTGGAATTTCAGCAGTGGGGACGATCTCTCTCACGTGGTGAAAAGCCCAATGGCAATAGGGCGATTTGCGCCAATTCGCGAGAGAAACACAATTTTGTTCCACAGGTGGAAAATCTTTCATTATATATGACATCTGAGGCTCCCGTTTCATTACTCCGAAAGCGTTGCATAAAAGTAAAAACAGCTTCAATCGATAAAATTAAACGATCTTTTGTGTTAACAGCTATAATAAACCGACAAGGCATCCTTGATGCCATGATTTTAGGAGGTGTCTAAATGAAAATTTTCAAATCAGGGTCAAGACCGACTAAAAAAGCATCCTCAGATTGGTTTACCGGCACGGTATGGCAAGACCCAATTATTGAAGCACCTGAACCAGCTCGAATTCGTGCTTTGAATGTATCCTTCGAACCAGGGGCTCGCACTGCATGGCATACACATCCTTTGGGACAAACACTTTATGTGGTAACTGGAAACGGTCTTATCGGGTTAAGAAATAAAGCACCAAAAATTATCAAGGCCGGCGATACCGTCTGGATACCTCCGGGTGAGGAACATTGGCACGGAGCAAGCGCAAGCAATGGGATGAAACATGTCGCAATCCAAGAGGCGCTCGATGGGCGCGTAGCTGAATGGCTGGAGCAAGTTTCAGATCACGACTACACCATAAATAAAAAAAATAATAAAAACACATTTTAAAATTCGACCTTAAGGCCAAGCAGGGGAACTATATGAATTATAGACTATATTATGCAGACGGCACAGCCTCAATGGGTATCAGGGTAATGCTTGAAGAAATAGCAGCACCATATGAATTGATTGAAACAACGACCGATAAAACAGAACCTCGCCCCACTGAACAGTTGAAAATAAACCCAAACGGCTGGGTTCCTGTTCTTATCTGGGATCAAAACTCTATGTATGAATGCGCAGCAATAACGATATTTTTGTGTGATAAACACGCGCAAGCACAACTAGCACCAGCGATTGAAGCGCCAGACAGAAGCCTTTTCCTACAAACTTTGGTGTATTTTTCCAGTTCGGTTCAGACGGCATTTCAGCTAGATTACCACTCCTATAGGTTTGCAGACACCCCAGCAGACGAGCCCAGCGCTAAGCGACGAGGACAGCGGCGACTGAGTGAAACCTGGCGAGTTATTGATGATCAAATTGGCGACAATAAATGGATACTTGGCGAAAAGTTCAGTGCTGCTGATATTTATCTTTTTATGCTTACAACTTGGCTTGACCCAATCCGTGGCCACCCAAGTATCTCAAATTTCCCAAACGTCCAACGGATTGCTGATGCCGTGATGCTCAGGCCTAGTGTTCAGACCGTATACGGAAACAGAAAATGATCAGGCCTTGTGCCTTGCACGAGCATTGGCCCAGAATAAGATATTTGGATCGCGTGCACTCGCAGTACACAGTTTGTCTGGCCTTGGCTCAATGCCAACTCGTCCCAGGTCTAAGCGATCAGCGTCCCAACATACACGGACAGTCACATCACCGTCTGTGTAACCTTCAGAATGGTGTAAGAGGGCTTCACTCAAAAGTTCCATCTCAATATCAGTTACATCAAACCAGCTGCCTCTAAGTGTTTGTGCGAATTGCGCCGCACGTATTCCATGCTCTGGATCATAGTTCTCATTGTGCCGCTGAGTGTCATGAAGCAAGCTAAACAACTCTACCACTTTAATATTTGCTCTCTCTGCCTTCGCTAACTGTCGGCCGTTCTGTAGAACACGCATCCAATGGTAAAACCCATGAAAACCATTATGATCCATTTTATAGGATTGGCAGCAATGTGCGATGAACGCTTGTGTTACAACTTCCGAGATATTTGGAGTGTAGACGGGCAATAGTACGCTTTGTTTTTCTTGTTCCTTGCTGATCGCTAAGGCAAACTTTCTACCTGCAAACTCATAGGACGTTGGCTCGCTACTCATCCACAAAATCGTTTCCTGAGGTTGTTTTCCGTCTAAGAATTTAACTACCCGCCGCACAGCCCAAGACCTATCTTTATGAGTTGAATCACTTTTTTGAAAGAACTCAAAACCCAAGCTCTTTATCGCTGCAGTCTCTACGGCGGTAGGTGACTGCAAAACCCAAATATCGCCATCATTATTGTCTATCATCAGCCGTTTGTTCATGAACTTTTTGGCTTGATCACTCATCTGCTCAGAATCAGTTATTCTGATTATAAGTTTGATATTAGCGGTATCTCTAACAGGCATTTACGCTCTCACTCACGGTTTAAAGTCCATGATATTAAAGAAGCCTCCAAAATTTAAACATTGGTGCTTTTAAATTTATTCATCAGATAAGGACCTGAAATGACGGAGCTACCATCGCTTGATATAATGGGGCTAATTTCAGCATCCCAATCAGGTTGGTGAAAAAAAGCTAGGCTTTTACGCTGAGCTTGATAAGGCTTGGCCACAACACGGTGCAGGGTAGATACCCAACGCCCCGATGTCCAAAGCTCCATCAAATCTCCAAGATTGACGATGAAACAATTCTCCTCCGCCGGAACATCTAACCAGTTACCATTTTGATGAATTTGCAAACCTGAAGTCCCTGGTTGAGGCAATAGTATCGTCAACGAACCGTAGTCCGTATGTGCGCCCGCCCTCTGTTGTCCTTCCTCAGCAACTTCCGTAGTGGCAGGGTAATTCAACGCTCTTAGAGCGGATATTGGGCTTTTAATATATGCATCAAAAAAACCAGGCTCTAAGCCTAAAGCTTCAGCAAATGCCAACATAACGCGCTTAGCAAGGTTCTCCATTTCACGATAATATGCACACCAAGCCTCTTTGAAGCCGTCTATTTGCGGCCAAATAGTCGGCTGATAACAAAAATCATAAGCTCGAGCGTCTTTAATCCCTACTGGTATAGTTAAAGGCCCACCATTGAAGCTTTCCTTCAAATCCGGCAGAGTTTTTTCACCCTTAGATGCTGCTAGAGCCTCTTTGTTCGGCCCAATCCAACCATAAGGGTAACCAGCATAGGGAACCTCTACTTCTTGTTTCTTTTCATTTGAGAGCGCAAAGAAATCTGAAACCACTTTCCATTGTGCCGTAATGATTTCGTGTGAAACTCCATGTCCGTCCAAAACGAGAAAACCGGTATCCCTACAAATATTATCTAATTTAACATTCAGATTTAGGCGCTGAGCTCCCTCTGATTTTTCAAATTTTTGGAGATTGAATTTTGGAAATTTCATCATGAATACCAAACAGCTGCTGTTAGTTTCAACTGCTAACAATTGATTGAATAAAGCTTTAGAACTTTTTTTGGAAGAATTCGAGCTTTATTTCGTTAAGTTTCACTGTGACCTTTAACTTTTAAAATAAATAGAAATACTACAATCGATGTGTGGGCGTTTTGCTATATCGATGCCGCAAGAGGCTATGACGGAATTGTTTAAAGCAACTCCAGCAAATGACCTGCCACAGTCTCCAAACTTTAATGTGTGCCCAACGAACGATATCCATACGGTTACATCAGATGAAGGCACACGACATATAAAATCAATGCGATGGGGATTTGTTCCGAGTTGGTATGTCAATTTGTCGGGAGGGCCCCTCCTGATAAATGCGCGATCAGAAACCATTGCAAGGAAACCAGCTTTTCGAAGCGCCTGCCGAAGTCGTAGGTGCATAGTACCAGCGGACGGTTTTTATGAATGGGCACGGAAACAGGGAGAGAAGCCTACCCCCTATCGTGCCTTACGAGCAGACGAGCAACCAATGGCCATGGCGGGTGTTTGGCAGAACTATGAAGTCGATGGCAGAGTCATAACCACATGTGCAATTGTTACCACAGAAGCCAACAAAACCATGAGTGAAATTCATCGCAGGCAACCAGTTATAATTGATCCAGAAGATTGGCCTCTGTGGTTAGGAGAAGATGGTATAGGCGCAGCGAAATTGATGCGGCCTGTTGCAGAACATGTTTTGGATTTGCAAAGGGTCAGCTATGCCGTGAATTCCAACCGTTCGACGGGACCAAAACTTTGGGGTGAAATCTGAAATTATAGTTTCGCTTATCTTGCGTTTTAAACTTTGAGCCTCGCTGATATTGCGCCGATAAAAAGTGGTCCACCTTCTAAAGAGAAAGAAGGAAGCTTGCATGTACAATTACTGGAATTTGGATGGCTTTAGGGTCAGGTTTGATGTGGTTAAATACGGAGTGTTTTGGAACGTGGATATGTTATAAATCAGTCCTGTCCACTCCAAGCTGGTTTAATCTGACAGTACCCTCAGATCTCTTTGTCCAAAATTACTACTTGCATAGCGGTCTTTTTTGCCACTTTGCTTGTGCGATGACATTGGCTTCGATGTTTACAATTTCGAATTCACCGAAAGCAAAGCCAGCAAGGGTCTCCTTAGTTGCATCAAGTTAATGGTCTCACACTGCTTAACCAGAAGATATATAATGCCAAAATTAACTTCCAAAATTCGAAAATTCCCTCAAAAAAACTTTGTTGGTATTTTGTATTTTTCAGGAGGCATGTTTTTGTTTGCTGCGGTGGATACTATAGCCAAAGTCCTTACTGAAAACTTTCACCCTCTCCAAGTCGCGTGGTCGAGGCAATTAGGCCTGTTTTTGGGAATTTTAATTTTGTTAACAGTTAAAGGCGTAGTTATACTAAAGACAGACCACTTTTATCTGCAGGTTTTCCGAGGCTGTTTAGCAGCAGCTTCAGCCTTAATGTTTATATTTGCAATATCAGTAGTGCCGATTGCTGATGCGGTAGCAGTTAGCTTTGTAGCACCCTTTTTTGTCACAATACTCGGTGCATTAGTTCTAAGAGAAAGCGTAGGTGTTCGAAGATGGACAGCAATCGCTATCGGCTTTTTTGCATGTTTGATCATTATCCGGCCTGGTTTTAGTTCATTTCAACCAGCAGTACTTTTAGTTGTGATGGCAGCGCTTGCTTATGCATTTCGCCAAATAATATCGCGAATATTGAGTAGTTCCGATCTCACAATGACAACAGTTGCGTACACAGGGCTGACAGCAAGCTTTCTATTATCTACTCCACTTCCGCTAGTTTGGCGCACACCAGTTGGAAACAAAGAGTTTTTATTAATTGCGACGTTGGCGACACTAGCAGCCTTAGCTGAAATCTTGGTTATTAAAGCCCTTGAATTAACGCAAACTGTAGTTCTAGCACCGATCCATTATACATTATTAATTTGGGGTACCGCCTACGGCTGGATAATCTTTGATCAGTTTCCCGATAAATGGACCTGGTTTGGTTCAGCTATAATTTTTGCAACCGGAATTTATGTGGTTGTGCGTGAATGGACTAGAAAAAGTCAACTCTAAGCACGCGACTTCAAACGCATAAGAACTAGTACTGGTTCACCAGAATGCGCGAAGCCCGTGACATTCTCAAAAACTGAAAAATTGAATAAAACTCAGAGCGTCCACCTTCCAACACCATGCTCGTAGAACAAATCTGCTACATTACAAAGCGGCATTGAAAACGGAACGACTGCATTACAGAAAGCCGGATAATCTTTGGACTTGTTTTGAAATGGCGTAATAGACAATTTTTTATCATTCACAAAGGCTACGAACCCACCCTGGCTGCTTCAAGCAAGTTTACTTTGAAAGCGCCCAGATTACACGATGAGTTGATCAATAGTCTTAGGGTGTTCGGTAACTGGCTCATAACCGTCTTGCGTAATGATAAAGCTATCACCAATTTGGGCGCGGAATTGATCAACTGCCACAGATCCATCCACTGCTAGGACCATGCCTGGCTGGAGAATTGTTGTGTCTCCCGTGACCAATTGCGGGGCCTCCAGAAAACTGAAACCTGTCGCACGGCCGCAACGGAACGGATACTCATACCCTGCACCCTGAATGACTTCTGCGTAAGCTGCGTGAACGCTTTCAGCTGTCACACCGGGGCGTAACGCATCAAGTGCGGCTTGCTGGCTCGCCAATGCGACTTCGTAAACCGCAGCTTGAGCCGGATCCATCATCTCGCCAATCCAGAACGTGCGGTCAAAACCCAACTTGAACCGGTGAAAATTAGTCATGCCGCAAAAGCAGAGGAACACTGGCTCACCACGACGCATGACGCGTGTTGTGGCACGATGGTGAGTTTTGGTTATCGTCTCGCCAGAGGCCATGATTTGCAAGAAATGCGTATTCGGCGACATCTCGACGTCCCCGTAATACTCTGTCAGAAGTTCTGCTGCTTTACGCGTACCTGCTTGCGACGTGGCAATTGCTATCTCATATTCTGGCACGCAATCCCCGATGGCAGCGCGGCCGGCGTCCATCATGGCGTTTGCGACCTGACCCGCATGGCGTGCAAGCTGTAACTCCTGCGTGGATTTAATCATCCGCATCTCAGATAGGATCGGTGTGATCGACCTGAGGTATTGTGCGTCAATCAATCCATCAACATATCTGCGTACAAGTGCCGGGATGTGATCCGGCTCTATCCCGATAAGCGTTGCCCCTTTGACCGCAGCAGGTATTTCAGCACGCCATTCCGCCCCCATACCATCATTCCAAGCTGCAATCTTGTCCACCCGCGCCGCAGATTGAGCCATGTTGAGGTCAATTGTAGGTGTGACCAATAGGCTAGGACCATCGCGTGGCACTATCAGTATGGTCGGACGGCCAAATTCCATATGCAAATAGTCGTAGTAGCCTGTGAGGTAATATACATTGTCATCATCGGTAATGAGAGCGACGTCGAGGCCTTTATTGCACATTTCAGCGCGAAAAGTGTTCATACGGGTTTCAAACATGACTACTCTCCCTCACTTTTGCTCACCGACAGACGGTCACGCACCAGTTGTGCCCAAAAGGCGGTACCAATTGGCAATAGATCATCGTTGAAATCATAATCGTTAGAATGCAGCGGTTGGCCACAAGGTCCCCCTTGCCCGTTGCCCATCAGCAAAAAACACCCCGGCACAGCGGTTGAAAAATGAGCAAAGTCCTCCGAGAAACTCATAGGTTCGCAATTTCCGTCTGCCTCAAGTCCTATTGAAAGAGCTGTGCCTATGGCAGCGAGAGTTGGCTCGGTGGCATTGATCGTCTCGATAAACTCTGTATTGAATTTTACGGACACAGTCACACCGTGAGCGGCTCCAATACCTTCCGCAAGCTGGTGCATCAGGCGCGCGACTTCCTCTCGATCGGCAGGCATCCGTGCGCGCACATCACCTTTGAGGGTTGTGGTCCCTGGTAGGACATTGCGTTGCCCATCGGTAAGGAATTCCGTCACCGAAACAACAACACCCGCACCCGGTGCAAGCTTTCGCGAGACGATGGTTTGTAAAGCCTGCACAATCTCTGCCCCGATCGTGATAGAATCCCGCCCCACGTGCGGCATTGACGCGTGACCGCCTTGTCCTTCAATCAGTATTTCAAATATGCTTTCGCTTGAACAAATTTGCCCAGTTCGCGTGGAAACCTGACCCACAGGCGCACCCGGGAGATTATGAACGGCATAGATTTCTTCAACTGGAAAACGCTCCAGTAGGCCCTCAGCGATCATGGCCCGCGCACCCAATCCGTGTTCTTCGTTGGGCTGGAATATGAACAGCACCGTACCGTCGAATTCAGCCTCTTCTACGAGCACTGCCGCCGCGCCCAAAAGCATTGTCATATGGCCGTCATGCCCACAGGCGTGCATCACGCCAGCTGTCCGTGAAGCATAGTCATGGCTGCTCGTCTCATGGATCGGTAGAGCGTCCATGTCTGCCCGCAGACCGATGGCCCGATTGCATACCCCACGTTTTAGGACGCCAACAACACCAACGCCTACATGCGTTTCGATTCCCAGATCCTCGAGGATGCCCGCAACCCGTGCTTTTGTGCTGTCCTCAGAAAACCCAAGTTCTGGCATTCTGTGAAATTCATGGCGTAGCGCAGTCAGATCAATTGGCGGCATAATTTTGTCTCATAAAATGGTTCCCAAAAAGGTTAGCTTGAAAATTTAGGCATGCAGGCAAGAAAGCGACCTCTTGCAAAAATTTACCAACGCCTCAACTACTCTTTCAAGTCCGAAGAGCGATGTACAGGGCGCCATTAAGATTACGACTAGAGCTGTCAAACGGTGCTGTCAAATCAACCAGCGCATGCCATACATCTCGGGTACAGTATAAATCCATGCGTTCAACAATTTTTAACAAATTGAAAGGCCACAATCTTATGCCTATCCGACTTCTAAGGTATTTGAGTTTATTGCTGTGCAAACCGTTTGCTGTGGCAGCCACCGAAGTGGTGCTGTCATACACATCCATTTCAGCATCAGCAGCCTACCGTCTGATAGATACCCCTAGCCGGACTGGACTTTTGGTTTGCCGTAAGCCTGTGTGTTAGCGTGCCCGAATGCCCTCGGGCTTTGCTTAGTGAGCGAAGTCAAAGGGAGTAAGGACATGGAAATTGATATAGCTGCATTGGACACAGCGGGCCGCGATGAACTTCTGCAGTACTGGCGGTCTTTGATTGGCAGGCCGCCGCCGAAGCATATCAGCCGTGCCTTGCTGATCCGGATAATAGCTTTTGAACTGCAATCAAAGCAACACGGGGGCTTCACCAAAAGGCTAAGCCAGCGCCTCACTCGCGCTAGCCTGCGTGATGTTATGCGGCCCGCCTTTAAGCCCGGTAACCGCTTTGTGCGCTAGTATCGCGGGAAGACCCATGTTGTTGAGGTGGGCTAGGATGGCTGCTTTGCTTGGAACGCGCAGCGCTTCAGATTCGCACGAAGGTTTTACTTAAGTCTCTTTTGAAGAGTCACTGATTTATCACATAGTATAGCTGAGGTACTGTCAGGAAAATAAAACTCGCTTAAAGTTACTGTTCCACTCTGGATCTGTGCACGCAATAATAGGCTCCACTCAGCTACAGCGGCGACACGATTTATTTAGATGGCAAGTGCTTTAACATTTACGGACACTACAAACCCACACTGGCCGCTTCAACCGAGTTTGATCTGACAATACCACTTGCCCGCCTCAAGCAAGTTTCTACTGACAATGCCTTTTTTCAATCCTTCAGCTTTATCGCCCATTCATAACGACGGCAACCACAGTGCTAATTGAGGAAAAACAATTAGCAATATCACTAAGAATAGTGAGCTAAGTATGTAGGGGAATGCCGAGGTGTATATCTCTCGCATCGTCGTTTCTGGCGGGGATACCCCCTTCATCACGAACAGTAAGAGCCCGAATGGTGGGGTTGTAAAGCTAATCTCCAAGGAGAGCAGCATGATAAGCGCAAACCAAATCGGATCGAACCCGAGTGTTTGAGCAAGAGGGAAAAAGATCGGCACAGTCAGCAGCATGATTGAGATCTGTTCCATGAACATGCCCAGTAGTAAGAGCACAGCAAACATCACCATCAGCATGGCGAGGGGTGCCAAATCAAAGCTTGTCGCCCAGCTGACCAGCCCACGCGACGCACCCGAAAAAGCGAGTAGCTGGCTGAAAGTTGCTGACCCAAAAACGATCAAATAAGCCATCAGTGTTACCCTCAAAGCCCCGATAACAGACTTTTTCATTGCCTCCCAAGTGAGGCAGCGAAACAATGCTGCAAGAACAAGCACGCCCAAAGCGCCAAAGGCAGCTGCTTCCGAAGGAGTCACAAAACCTTGGATCATCAGCACAATGATAATGATCATCACACTCACCATTGGAATGACTTCCCGCAGGAGCAGGCCAAACTTTTTGGCAAAAGACAGCCGATCAACCTCATATGCCGGCGCGGCGGTTGGGTCGATCTGTGTCTGAATCCAAATTGTGGCGATATAAAAACCAGCAAGAATTAGGCCTGGTATCACACCCGCAATCAGCAGAGCCGCCACATCAATTTGCGCCAGCGTTGCGAGAAGAACAGCCAAAGCCGAGGGAGGGATAATAATCGCCAGACCTCCTGTTCCCAGGATCGGGCCAATGCTCATATGGGATTTATAGCCGCGACGGCTCATTTCTGGAACCATCAGCGAACCTAAAAGTGCGGTTGACCCCATGGAAGAGCCCGACAATGTTGAAAACGCAGTGCCGCCCAAAACGGTTACATAGCTTAAGCGCCCTGGAAGACGGCCGAGCAATTTGTCAATTGCCGTAAACATACGACCGCCAAGTCCTGTATGGAAGAATATTTCCCCCATAAGTAAAAATAAGGGGATCGGCATCAGCGCGTATTTTGTAAGCGAGCCAAGCCCGTTGTTTAAAAGTTGGGTGATGCCACGCTCTCCACCCATGAACACCCATGCACCGATGATATTAGCTGTCAGAAAGGCCAGCGCTATGGGCATGCCAACTGCCATCAGAAACATGATTGTGCCGAGCAGCAGGGCGAGTGCCTCAAACCATTCCATTATTCGTGTATCCCAGCTTCACCGCTATGCATCAGCTCGGAGCCAAAGACAAAACGAGAAAATTCTACGGCCATAAGGCCAAATGAGAGCGGAAAAGCGATGCTGAGTAGCCAGCGCGGATAATAATAGGCGCGTGTATCAAAATCGCCACGCTCCAGATTGGTTAACACCAACTCTATTCCTTTCCACGCGAGAATTGCACAAACCGCAACGCAGGCGAGCGCAACAGCGCGGCTAAGCAATTGGCGTGGACCCTCTGACAAAGCGGATGTGAGCAATTCGATATGAACATGCCCTTTCTCTCGGACCAGCCAGGGTGCACCCAACATCGTCATGTAAAGAAGTCCGTATTCCGCCGAAGTAAAAAGCCATGCAAAAGGCTGGAGCCCAAAATTGCGCATCAACACCGAAGCGATCACAGACACCATGATCCAGACCAATGTGAGACCTGAAACCCCAGCCATCACGTATAGCAGCGTTTTATATGTATTATTGATCATAAATCGTCTTTCATGAACAACGCAGGCCCACCCAAAGGGGTAGACCTGCGAAAGGGCTTATTTTGCTGCATCGATATCGTAGAACAGCTCAACCAAGCGATCATAATTGCCGGTACCACCAGGCTGACCGGACATAACTTCCTTCATGCGCTCCAATGTTTTCTCCCGTGCCGCGGCAAGGTAATTGGCTTTCGCTGTACCTTCAAGCGACACGACTATCATGCCCGCAGCATCAAGCGCAGCAAAGTCGTCATCCCGCTTGGCGCGCAAAGCTTCAACACTATCTTTCTCGTGCTGGATTGCCACATCTTGAAGGATATTCTTTGCCTCATCAGAAAGCGAGTTCCACTTTTCGTTATTCACAATCACACCGAGATCTGTCGAAAAGAAACAGGGCTCGATGCGGTAGTTCAAAAACTCGTTCCACTTAAGATCAATCAGGCCAATCTGGGTCCAACCAGTCGCATCTACAACACCGCGCTGGAGTGCAGAGTAGACTTCACCTGTTGGCAAATCGATAACCTGTGCGCCAAGATAGTTGGTGAAGAATGCATTATAAACATTGTTCCCACGCAGCTTCAGACCATCGACTTCGAGGTTACCCTCTGCATCGAAGGTAGGTTCTTCACGCGTCCAGAGATTGTAGCAAACACCACTATCAAACCAGCCGAGGTATTTAAGGCCCATCTTTTCTTGATGGATCTGGTCAATAAGCGCGGTGCCGCCATTTTTACGCGTTTCAACCGCTGTCAAATTTGAAGACACCATGGCGTCTTTCTCTGGAAGAGCACCCCCGTAAAACGAACCAGGCGTATAGACCATATCAACGATACCGTCGCGCACGGCGTCAGGTTGTTGGAACATACCAATCGCTTCAGGCCCGCCGCGCACATCAATCTGGATCACGCCTGTGCCCTTTGCATTGACCTTATCGACAAAGCTCAAAAAGCTTTTTGTATAAATTAGAGTTTCAGGAAATGCGTGCACGGCCGAGATTGTTTCTTCAGCTTTGAGCGTGCCCGCGACGAGCGTGGCCCCGGCTAGGAGGCTCCCCAGTAGTTTCATCTTCATCGTTTCTTTCTCCCTATTTTGAGGCTTGCACCCCCATTACCCGCGCAGATGGCGGCTTTTTCAATCCGCGCCGTTGGGCCAGGCCCAAGCGGTGGTTTGATGTCGAATGTTTTTGAACGCGGCAATTGCCGCCCTATAATGGCGCGTAATATCAATGTCGTCCCAGCCGTTAATCAATTTCAACGCCCAACTGTCATCGATTGAGAAACGCGCCCCAACAGACCCGAGCTGAAGACTGCGGGCGCCAAGATCTATCATGATGGTTTGAGGCCTGCGCTCTAAGGACTGCGAAAGTATCTCGTAAGTGGCTTCGTCAATCTGAGCTGGGAGTAACCCATTGTTCACGGCATTTGATGCAAAAATATCCCCAAAACTTGGCGCAAAGACGGCACGGATGCCTGAATCAACCAGCGCATAGACCGCCGCCTCCCGCGAGGATCCGCTGCCAAAATTACGACCCGCGATCAACACACTCATGCCTTCCTGAGCATTGAGCGGAAAATCAGCCTTCAATTCACCCGCCTCCTCGCGGCGCATATCATGCAAAAGAAAGCGCCCGTAACCTTGCGCCCGTGGCACTGACATAAAGCGCGCAGGGATCAGTTGGTCGGTGTCGATATTCGCCTGTGAGAGACACACGTCCATGCCTATATGTGTGCTCCAGCCAGCCATCACTGGTGCCTCTCAAGAAGCCGGCGCACATCGGTGAGCATGCCCGTTACCGAAGCCGCAGCAACCATCGCGGGGCTCATGAGATGTGTGCGCGCACCGCGCCCTTGGCGCCCTTTGAAATTGCGATTGGTTGAGGATGCGCAGCGCTGGCCGTTCCCAACAAGGTCACCATTCATCCCAACACACATTGAGCAACCAGAGGCGACCCAATCCAGGCCAGCTGCCCTGAATATCTGGTCAAGCCCCTCCGCTTCAGCCTGAGCTTTGACCTTGGCAGAACCGGGAGAGACATGACCAGGAATCTTTGCCTTACGGCCCCTGAGCACATGCGCTGCTTCGCGCAAATCTTCGATTCGGCCATTAGTGCAAGAGCCGATAAAGACCTGATCCACTGCCGTACCCTCAAGCTTATGACCAGCCTTGAGCCCCATATACTCGAGCGCATCACGGACAGCCTCGCGTTTGGCGGGCGTCACATCATCCGCCGCCGGCACTGCGGCTGTTATCGGCAGCGCTTGCTCTGGACTGGTGCCCCACGTCACTGTCGGCGCGATCTCAGAGGCATCCAACACCACCTCACGGTCAAACTGAGCATCTTTATCGCTGGAAAGAGCGCGCCAATCCGCACATACTTGTTCCCATGCCACTGCTTTCGGGGCAAAGGGACGGTCTTTGATATAGGCAAAGGTTGTCTCGTCTGGCGCGATGATCCCAAATCGTGCGCCGCCCTCAATCGACATGTTGCACAGCGTCATCCGGCCTTCCATGGACAGCCCTCTGATGACGGCGCCTGCGTATTCCACGGCATGGCCTTGCGCCCCATCGGTTCCCAGCTTGCCAATCCAGCCAAGGGCTATATCCTTGGCCGCGACGCCGAAACCCAAGGCGCCTTCGACACTGATGCGCATGGATTTTGGTTTGCGCTGCCATATGGTTTGCGTGGCCAGCACATGGGCCACTTCTGTCGCGCCAATACCAAAGGCCAGCGCACCAAAGGCGCCGTGGGTTGAAGTATGGCTATCACCGCAATTGATGAGCAAACCGGGCAGCGTCAAGCCCTCTTCGGGGCCTACCACATGGGCGATGCCCTGCCTTGGATCATCCAGATCATAGAGGTGGACCCCATGGTCATGGGCATTTTGGCGTAGTGTCTGGATCATACCCAATATCTGTGGATCATAGGTCTGCGAACTGCGTCGCGTTGGCGCATAATGGTCAACGAAAGCAAACGTCAGATCAGGCTCGCAAACAGATAGTCCCCGCTCTTTAAGTTTGGCAAAAGCATGATGCGACCCTTCATGAACCAGATGGCGATCGATCCAAAGCAGCGAAACACCGTCCTCACGCCGCAACACTTCATGCGCCGTCCAGAGCTTGTCCAACATGGTTTGAGAGATCAGCTTCATATGCCGCCCTCATCCTTACCAATGGCAGGTTCCCAATGGCGGGCGGAGCCATGCCCAACACGCATGAGCGGCATTTCGAGCCGAAACATATCCGGCCTGTAGAGCCCTGCTAGGTACTCTACACCGTCTCCATGCACATCACGCACAACCCGCCGCAATGAGAGCAATGCGGAGCCAACCTCAACATTAAGAGCCTTGGCCACTTCAGGACCGGCCAACGTTGCGCTTACGGATTGATGCGCCTCCTTTA
>Ga0213861_10000178_pt1 | contig 51437 bp, 54 predicted proteins | sample PICome_4_FD_160110 | JGI IMG/M metagenome (GOLD analysis project Ga0213861, IMG submission 160110) | Coastal seawater microbial communities near Pivers Island, North Carolina, United States - PICO131 | ecosystem: Environmental > Aquatic > Marine > Coastal | place: USA: North Carolina... | reverse complement strand
GTGTTTTTCTTGTGTGTGACATTTTATAAATCTTTAATTACCTCGATGCCTGTCTTTCCCCCAATGGTTTGACCAGCACCAGCTGTCCAAGTTGAATCAGTTGAGCGAACGTGGATTGTCGTGACGCCAGTGCCTAAAAGACAACTTGGAACATCCAATAAACTTTTCTCGACGTAACAATCAACGTTCGTTAAAGCAGCGTTATACCCAAAAGCACCATCACCAATACTTGTAACGCTATTTGGAATGGTTAATGAACCACTAAAGGCACAAGTACCAAAAGCACCATCACCAATACTTGTAACACTACTTCCAATAGTTAATGCGCCACCAAAGTTACAAAAGTAAAAAGCATAATCCCCAATAGTCGTAACACTATCTGGAATAACTAACAAACCAGTGAAGCCAAAGCAATTTATAAAAGCACTATTCCCAATACTTGTGCAACTTGTGCCAATTACTAATCCTTTTAAAAATGAGTCGTTGTTTTTCCAGTCTTCTGGTATATCACCTTGGATTTGGTCAATAACTCCAGCTACATTATCTCTAACGTAAGTGGTAGATCCTACACCACCAAGAGTACCCCATGAACCAAGCTTAAAGCTTACGAGTTTCTGAAGACTTGAATCAAAAACCACAGAACCCTCTGGCAAATCAGTCGGAAGATTCGCCGTTGTGTAAGATGGTGTTGGGGTTTTTGGGGTATGACTCATATTACCAGATGATTGACTCTAATTCAGCGATAGTTGTAGCCGCATCAATAGATTGATTGGCAACCTTTTCTTTTGAAAATGCATCTTTCAGATGAACTGTAACTGCATCACCAATAACTATAACTGTTGCAGCATCGAGGGTTACAAATGTGCCGTCGCCAAGCTTCCAATCAGTAGTAAATGCAGCATCTTCTTTTGCTAACACTCTTGCTTGATAGATTCTATCAACAGTAAACCTATCTGTTCTTACAGCAAGACCCCCAACCGAAGTTCCTGAAACCTCATAGTCGTATCTTTTTTCGGCATAATAATCCCGAGAAAGTTCCTTACTTTTTTCAAGATCGTTTTGGTCAAGTGAAGATAGATATTTTTGGTGTTTTGCATTTTGAATGTAACCATCAAAATCAGTTAAGCTTCCATCGATATAATAAAGACGCTCTTGACTCGCCTCAACTGTTGCTGCGTCCTCATCTGAAATTTCATGATAAACAAGAAAGCCCCCAAGTTCCTCATCAGTAGGAATTGTTTCTGACACTCTAATTACTCCACCTTGTGGATCTGTTATTAAATATTTCATTTTTTTATTTTTTTAATTTATAAATCTTTGATTACGGTTATACCTATTTTCCCTCCAATTGTTTGCCCCGAACCAGCTGTCCATGTTGAATCAGTCGCTCTAGCATGAATGGTTGCAATTTGAGTGTTATTGATAGTATCTGTCCCTAAAACGCTTTTTTCAACATAACAATGCATATTTGTTACACCGTCACCCACGCCAAGGGCAGACTGACCTATGGTTTTGACGCTATTGGGAATCGTTAACGTACCAGTCAAATTGGTCGTGTTTAGAAAAGCATATCTTTCAATAGTTACAAGACCATTCCCAAGATTTAAGCTGGTTAAGCCAGAGCAACTACCAAAAGCACTTACCCCGATACTCGTAACACTATCTGGAATAATTAACGAGCCAGTTAAGAGGTTGCAATTGGAGAATGCCCTGTTACCAATAGATGTGCATGAAGTTCCAATCACTAAACCTTTTAAGCTTGTATCAGTATCCTTCCAATTATCAGGGATATCTCCTTGGATTTGGTCTGTATTTCCAACTGCAGCGCCATCATCATACACAACGGTTGGGGTTTCTCCTCCTGAACCGCCAGCTTTTTCCCAAGCACCAGCAACTCTAACTACTAAAGCGTTTTGATCTGTATCGAAAGCAGTAGTACCATCTTCAACATTGGTTGGCAGTTGAGATGTTGTTTTCGAAATTGATGGTATTTTAGTTGAATGGGACATTATTGTATGTAGTAACCGCTAACTCCGTCACTAAATATTGATACAGATTCATATTGTGATGTCAAAACATAACCGCTAACACTACCATCACTAACAACGCCATCTATAGTGCATCCGCTAGGAGGTAACAAAAGCACATCGCATGAAGAACCTATTTTTTTGTGAGTTGTAACTCCATCATGTAAAGTTGGGTCAAGTAGCTCTACAGTCATGCACGGACCTGAACCGCCGCTGCCACTGCCACTGCCACTGCCACTGCCACTGCCACTTTCACCGCCTCCTAAATCAGTGTCGTCATAAAGATGATGAGTGTGTTGCGGTATTTGAGTATATGTAGGAGTAGTAACCGTAGCAAGACTGAATCCGCCTCCTCCGCCTCCTTGTGCTTCTTCCCAAGTTGCATTTCCGCCACCATCTGCAGTGATAACGTAACCGCTTACGGCTGTCGCAGAATCAATATCAGAAACAGTTATTTGCCCTCCAGCTGAAGGTTGCCACGTTCCAACACCACCTGCGTCAGTCGTGAGGACATACCCATCAGTTGCTCCTGTTGGCATTTTGAATCCTGCACCAACATTAAGGTTTGGAACGTATGCTGTATCCGCTGCATCGGTTGTGATATTCTGACCACCTAAGATAGTTGAGCGATGGTGGGTAGATTGTATTGTGTTTGTAGAACCACCAATTATTACCGCTTGAGTTGCGCTTTCGATTATGTTTGTGTTGCCTCCAAGAACCGCAGAATGTGCTGCGGATGTTGATGACGTTCCCTCTCCAGCTAGTCCGACAACGCTGTTGATTGTTCCAATCGCGCTTGTGTATTTTGTGTTAAGGGTTGTGTCTGTTGAACCTAATCCTTCCGCTTCTTGCCCAATCACAACTTGACCGAAGCCTCCGATTGCAGAACTGTCGTTGCCTGGCACTTGGTTCTCACGCCCTCCATAACTTACTGACCGATTCCCGTTTACTACGTTTGCAACTCCTCCAATAGAACAGGCTTGGTTGCCAGCGGCTGTGTTGTCGTTGACTGAATTAGTTGGATGTAATGTTACAATCTTGCCTACACTAATATCGTTTGTTGTAGTTGCTCCGTTTGCTGTAACAGAATCTAGAGTTGTGTTAGCGGCGATATCTGTGATCTCTGAAACCGTGTGGGTGTGAGCTGGAGGCGCAGACTCAAGCGATTCGAGCCTACTCTCTGCGTCAGTGACGTTTGCATTAATTGTATCCACGCAATCTTGATGCGTAGATACTCCAGGGGTCGGATTAAAAGGTGTTTGGGCCATTGTTTTAAATTATTTTTGTGTTTCCGTTGCTATCTGTTGATATTTGTGGTCTAGTTGATATCTTAGCAATTATTGAATCAAGCTCTGATTGACGGCGACCACCTAGTATGTTTGAAAGTAGATTTAATATTTCTTTGTCTATCTCTAAAACTTCTTCAGCGTCTTCTCCTAATTCGTCAAGAATCTGTTGAGTATTTGAGCCATTCCATATAGAATCGTTGCTTTCATTCCAGAATCTTATTATTTCTTTTATTATTGTGAGGTTTATATACCTAATTCTAGATACTTTCTTTTTTAAGTCGGCATCTGGATTTGATATTTCATTTAGCAAACTCATTATTATTAATCTACTAATGAAGCATTTAAAAATATAGCGTCAACTTCCTCATCCGTAAGACCTAACGCTGCTTGCATTGTTGCTATACGGGCATTGTCACGCCTAAAAATAGCAGCGTGTTGCCACCAATCATACATTTTCTTTTTATCGATAATTTCCTGATCTGTAGTTTCAGGCATTGCCGCAATAATATCGTCAACTGTATCATGAAGACCCTCGTCAATCAAGGCATCTCTCATTTGGATGTTTGTAACTTCTTCTATAGGCGGTTCAATAATAGTCTCTAGTTTCCAGCCATATGATTCCGTCGTCAGTTCTCTAACGTAATATTGTCCTTCTGGAGCTGCTTCTTCAGGGCTAGGCAGGTTCTCGACATATTCGTAACCATCTGGCGTAGATGGTGCGGCAGCATCCCTTGTCAAGGATGATGGCAGACCATTAACACTTGAGTATTGAAGCTTTAATGGGCTTAGTTTAATTAATTGATAAGTTTTCATTTTAAGATAAATTTTTATACTACTCCACTGACATACAGATACAGTATTGAGTCATTGTAATACCATGCCACCGTAGCTACTCCAGTCGTTGGTGTTATAAGAACTAGATCAGCCAAGTCTCCTGACAAAACTATATGAGATCCTGCGGACCAAGTCCAAGAACCAAGAGAGTCTTGTGTAACCTCAATCAAACCAGAGTCTCCATTGCTGACATTTGTAAAAGAAATATCAGTAATATCTTCAAAAAGTTCTACCGAAAGATTACTTCCGAGGGAATTGTCGAAAGACAAAACCCCACCAGAAGAAGTGACCACCTGAGGCGTTACAAGTTCAAGTGCGCCGAGTCTTGACTCTGCATCAGTTGCGTTTCCATTCCATACTAGTCTCGCATTTAGATGGGTTTCTGTCCCAGTAGGGGTAAAAGTGTTTTGTGCCATTTTTTATATATTTTCTTTAAATTGTTAGTAATCACAGATAGGCCAAATTTCATTGCTGTTCCAGACTTCTAAGCTATACCATTTGTCGTCGCAGTTATCAACCCAAGTGCAATCATCATCCCACTCTTCGCTGTCTTTCCATAATTCAAGACAACAACCAGTAGCTAAGACTACGGCTACAAACCGTCTTCTTATTGTATTGCTGAGTAGTCTTAGGGTTCTCATTTAGTCTGCGTAATATACTATAGCGTCCCCTGAAAGGTGTAATGTTGTCCATTGACCTACGATAACGTCACCAAGGACGATTGTAGCTCCAACGAAATTGCCTATGCTTCCTTCAGTGCCAGCCTGTACTGTTGTATCAGCAAGGGCATGTATAGCCATGAATTTGCCAGACACTGTTTGGTCACCTACGAGACGCTCTCCGCCGTAGTGACCTACTTGTTTTAAAAGGGTAGATTGTGTTGATGTCGACATACAAATACATACACAACTAATCTGTTTTTGACAAATATTTCATGACAACCCTACCAACATTTTTCTTTTCGTCAGAAATAAAACCCTTCAGGAAAACATTAGAATCAATAAACTCTATAGATTTAACATCAAAAATGAACTTCTGATCATCAAGAATCAGCTCTTTTAAGAAGCCAGTCTTTATTAAAAAACCGCAATCACCAGACATTATCTTGCCGTCCAGGTGTTTTGTTGAGCTATTTGTTCCTATTATTTTTAATTTGCAACTCTTCATAGTGTTTTTTTATTTCATCTTTTGGAAAGTAAACCCTATCTATGCCGCCGTCTTGACTGTCACAATATCTTACTTTTAGGTGTCTTTTAAGCCAATTTCTGTAGTTGGCTTTTTTAAAAACCCTCTCTATCTCTCCGTATATTTCATTTACACCAAAAAAATCAAAGGCTTCTAGCATTTGTTTGTAAATACAAAGACCAAGATGCAGAGTACCAAGCCTTCTTGTTGATTGGTTGGGAAAACCATAGCTAAGATTTATTCCATCATTTTCTTTTTTAAAGAAAGTAAAAAACATATAATCATCTTCATTAAGAACGCATAAACTTAAATCACCACCTCTTAGATCATCCAAAAGATCATTTGCACCCTTCATCCTAGAGGAAATGGTTTTCATCGAGCTTGAATCTCCATAAGGGAAAGATTTTAAATAATAAAAAGAAAAAAGTCTTTGAAACTCCTTGTCTTCAAAATTTATATTTTTTATATGCAGGTCTAAATGCTTCATCTTTCATATTTTTTATATAAACGTGAAAGTTTTTTGTGAGCTTTTATCAAGTTTTCTTTTTTAATCACAACTTTTTTAAACCTTTGTCCTTCTTCGTCCTGAATTTCAAACATTTTATGCCCAAACCTTATAAGAGCTTTCTCGTAGTTAGATTTTTTATTTTTTCTCTCTATGGTTCCGTAAGCTCTATCTAAACCAGCCCTTTCAAGCTGATCCAACATCAAATGACAAAATGCAAAAGGCCATCTTGTGAAGGATGTAATGTTAACCAGTTTAGTATTTGGAAATGGAAATATAATCTGTAAGCTGTTGTTTTGTATATCTTTTTTGCAAAAAAGAAAAAATAGAGAGTCTCCTTTGTTAGAAACAAAAGAAGAAGAGAAGTCGCTTCTTGAGAGGTCGCTTTTAATAAAGTTTTCTACACGATCATTTATATAAATATTAGAAAAATCAGAAGAATAACCCTCGTAAGGCTGAGATTCCAGTAAGTACGACTTTAAAGTTTCTTTGAATTTTTTATCTTGAAAGTCAACTTTATTGATTTTCATCTCTCTTTTTAGGGTAAATTTTAACAGAAGACTCAGTAAGACCAAAATCATTTAACTTATCCTCATAAACCTCGCCTCTGGTTAATTCCGCACAGGATTTCGCCCAAGAATATGAATCAGGAAGCGAAGCTGAATAACTTTGCTGATATTTACCTTTTTTGTCTTTAACTCTGTAGATGATATTTTTCATTTCAGATTATAGTAAGAAAAAAACATACAAAATCTATTTATTTTTTTTAAAAATGCCTTTTAAACTGTAGTATATAAAAATTAGTGTAAGGTATATGGTATGGGATTAGAAAGGTCTAGGGATAAAATAACGAAAGCTGTCTTCGATATGGAGCCTACAGCTGTGATAGATTTTTACAGAATATATCCGAATACGGTAACCAAACCAAAGAGTTATTTAAACGTACATAATGGTTCTGTATTTGGTGGAGGTGTTTATTGGCAGGGGGAATTATATAGCCCTATACCAATGGAGGCAGAAGGTTTTTCAATAAACTCTAGCGGAAAACCTAATAGACCTATAATAAGAATCTCTAATAAAGATTTGCTATTAACAAACCTGCTATCTAATAACGAAGATTTTAGGAACGCAAAGGTAGAGAGACGCAGGACTTTCTTAAAGTTTCTTGATGATGATAATTTTGATCTAGGTAATCCTTGGGGAGAGTCGGACCCTAAGGCGGAAATTTCCGTCGATATTTATTTTGTATCTCAAAAAAGGCAAGAAAATAAAGCTTTTGTAGAGTTAGAATTAACTTCTCCATTAGATATAGAATCAAGAAACCTCACTAATAGAAAAGTACTGGCCAAGTATTGCCCATGGAACTATAGAGGATCTGGGTGTGATTACAGGGGAACAGCAGTAGAAAGAGATGACGGAAAACCTTTTACTTATGGTAAAGACGTTGGCAATCAAGGCAACTTAACAAACAAGGAGATTGTAGAGGTAGCCAAAGGCAGTAGAGATAGAGCTACGGCCGAGGGCAGAAGCTTTCTAGGAATGGAAAATTTCGGAGAAGATTTTATTTTTTCTAATGCGAAAGACCTTTATGACCCACAAAAATTTTACAACCCAGGACATCTTGTTTATATTGTAAACGATAGAGTAAGAATACAAGACGTAAATAACCCAAGTATATTTAGGTCTTCTTTAACTTATTTTGTATGTAGAAAATTTGCGAGGGCGGGCATAGACCCAAGAACTAATCCAGAATTTTGGGACAGAGATGGGTGCGGTAAGAAATTAAACCAATGTAAGAAAAGGTTTGCTAAGAGTTCGTCTCAGAGAATATTTTTGGAGACCGACTTTTACGAGCAGCAAATGTGGAATCTGCAAAACTATGAAGAGTCTACCCACCAAAGCTATCTTAAATTAAAGGATAATTATAGCGACTCGGCTGAGTTAACTAAAAGTCTTTTTAGATACAACTTAAATGGTTGGGGCTATAGGCAATTAGCAGGGGAGTCGATAAGCTATGCTTCCGAAACATATGATAATGCTTTCTATTTGAACCAGTCAAACCAAAATTCATGTACAGCTTCTTCATCTGATGCATGGTCACAGTCAACGCTTAATGATTCACTTAAAGAGTTTACAGTTTTGGTGGATGTGGAGTATTTAGGACCTCCCCAACGTTACGAATTGTACCCTCTAGCGATTTCAGGGTCGGGGATTTCAGAAGAAGCTGTCCAGCAAAATATACAAGAAGATGTAGATCAAATTATATTTAAAACATCGAAAGAAGATGTAGGTTATGGAACAGATCACCGTCAGTTTGTTATAGGAATACAAAAAGCTCCATATATGGAGTTCAATACTTTCGCTCCGTATGCCGAAGAAACAACATGCGCAGAGAAAACGCATAGAGTCAAACTCGCAGGGGTTAATGAGCCAGATGATTATTTTAGGATTTCGGATAGAAATGGTTTGCCAAATCTTCCTTCGGGGGGTTATGATATAAAGAATAGTAAAAACTTTGTATTTTCATTAAGGAAGGATTATCATAATGGCCAAAATAGATTTAGAGCTAATTGGTCTTGTTTAACATACCCCGATAATGAAGAAACAGAATCTGTTTTTATAGAATCTCAAAGCACTTTTTATATTAAAAACATGATCACAACCGACACTGATAGATTTGTGTTTTTTGGTGGCACTACTAATATGCCTGTAAGTGATAGCTCTGGGGAATATTTTTCTTTGGTTGATATAGATCGTTTTAATGACGTACCCTCTAACTATGAGACTAAGTGGTCTCAACAAGATATGCGGGTTGCTAGCGTAGGGATTTGGGGAAAATCTTTAACCAACGGGCAGCTTGGAAACCTTAAATCAGAACAAAATACAACTTCAGAGGGAGCTGATTATGCGGTAGAGGTAGTTAAGACATGGGACACGCTAATTAAAGAAGAAGAAGGTAGAGAGACTAAAATCTTAGAATCCTGTTATCATTTTTGGCAAGAACCATTTGAGCAAGATGGAGATTTTTATGTGAAGGATCACAAAAATGGAAACGATTTGCTTTACAGAGATAAAAATTATCCTTTTGCAGGAGGAAGTTCCACAGCTCCTTTTACAAGAGCTAATTACGACTTTGCAGATTTACAGTATTTAACACCAAGATCACCCAACATAGGTGCAGAGACACTTGTGGAGGGTGAATTCGGAACTCTGCCTTTCGGAGGTTTTCCTGGAACTGATGGATACAGATTTAGCTCTTAGTTAATAAACAAAAATGAAAACTAAAAAACTTAAAACAATAAAAGAAGCCTTGGAAAATATAGCCAATTTTTGCGAAGGTTCTCTTATAAATGAAGTTTGTGGATTGGTAGGTTTCCATAATGAAGAATATATATTTCAAGAAGGTAAAAATATAGCTGTTGATCCTAGACATAACTTTGTTTTAGACCCTTTGCAATATTTAATGTTTAAAAACAAATATGAAGTAATAACTATTTTTCATAGTCACCTAATAGGAGATGAGGAACCTTCAGATTTTGACATTTTAATGTCTGAAAATAGTTGTGTACCGTTCTCTATCTATTCATTAAACACAAAAAAATACTACATTCACAGACCTAACGAACCAGAAACAAACTTAGATTTACTTGAAGAGTTCGAAAATAAAATAAAAAAACACAACATTTCTATAAATGACTAATATAAAATTACATGGAATTTTAGCCAAGGAATTTGGAGGGGAATTAAAATTAAATTTAGACAACATAAATACGCTTATTGATGCTATAGAATGTAATAGATCTGGATTTCAAAAAAAATTAAATAGCCTGTCTCAGATGGGCTTGAACTATTGCTTAGTCATAGATGGAGAAACGGTAATGGACAAAAAAAGCCTATCAAACAAGAAACCTAAAAGAATAGACTTCGTTCCTATGATTTGTGGTCAAGGTGTTGTCGCTGCTGTGGTAGGTATAGCTGGGTTGATAGCTGGAGCTGCCATCCCAGCAGGACTTTTGGCAACAGCCCTAACTATAGGTGGAGGCATTTTCCTTTCAACTGGATTGTCTTTATTGTTAGCACCAAAACAAGAGTTTCCAGATTCAGTAGCAGCCGAATCTACAGTCAACGCACTTTCTAAGTCTTTTGCTTTTGCAAACAGGGCAAACATAGCATCTCAAGGAGTTTCTGTGCCAATTGGTTATGGTCGGTTAAGGGTTGGGTCTCAAGTTATCCAAGGGACTGTAAAAACATACCCTCAAAACGTGCTGCCTTTACAAGCAATGCAAAATAATGCTTTCAGGAATGACAACACTAAGTCTGAAGCACCATCCGAAGCTTCTCTGCCTCAATAAAAAATGAAACATTTAAATAGAAAGTTTACTTACGCTGGATCAAAAAAAGGAGGGGGCAAACCACCTCCTCCTAAGCCGCCAGTATTAAAACCTCCAAGAGTTGGCTCTTATAAACTTGGGGCTTCTTATCAATTTGCAGAATCTGTAGATTTGTTGTGTCAAGGTCCGATAGACGGACTTTGTAATAGGTTCGGGTCTAGGCTTGATAACAGCCAATTACTACAAGGCATTTATTTAAATGGCACACCAATAGAACAGTCGGTTTCGACAGAGAAGATACAGGTTGGAGATTCTGCTTTTGAAGGGCACGGCGCAGAAACAGATGCTTTAGCGAGGTTGAAAGAAATAGCAACAATAACAAATTTAAATTTCGACAACCCAAGAAGACAACAACCATTTGAAACAAATATGAGTGTTGTTAAAAATCGATATGGTAAGCGTAACGATGTATTAGAATACACAACATATTATTTTAAAAGCAATGTATTAGCTGACTCTGGCTTATCTTTTTCTAACTCAAAACCTATGTCGTATTGGACTAAATTTAGTTTAGCTAATTACCACAAAGGTAGAAGAGAAAAAGTTAAAAACATTGGTGCTAAAAAATTTGGAGACCAAAGATGGACCAAGGAGTCATCGGTTGGAGGTAAGTATCAGTGGCCTATGTTTGGAAACAAAAAGTTTTATAACGAAAGCACACCTTACAGAGCTATAATAAATCAATCAATAGAGGGTGAAGACTTAATTCTTGAGTACTCGCCTTCATGGGCCAATATTGAAAACGAGATGTTTAGAACTTACAGTAAGTTTTACAACCTAGGAATTTGCCCATCACCTTATACGAGTGTTGACTGTACAAAAATATATACAGAGTCAGGGGAGGAAACTCAAACTAATTCGGTAGCAAGAAAAGGTCTGAACGATCTTGTCGATATATCAGTAAACAAACTTTCAAATCCTTTTGAATGGGAATATTTAAAGAAAAAACTAGAGGCTTATGGATTTAAAATTTCTTCTGGCGGTTTTAATTCAACGAATTTTATTACCCAAGTAAAATCCAAATTTGGTAGAGCTACAGACTTTGAAACAGCCAATTCATCAGCCACCTCACAAGAAGAACTCGCAAAACCATACGTAGCCTTTAGATATAAGCCTAGTTATGTATTAAATGGTTACACTTCCGATAATGAATTCGATTTTATAAACAAACTAGATGATTCCATTTTATCAAATGAACTTGATTTTGTATTGGAAGATTATAATGGCAATTATGACTGGTACTCAAGAGACAGAAGTACTATCAACATGCTAATACCTGTATTGGATAGTGTTACAGGCGCATGGAATGGAAAATTAAAAGGATTCTATTTAAATTCAATTGGAGTAGAAGTTAAAAGTAAAGTAGGAGAACTCTCAAGAGAATCAGTAAATTCAAATACAGTAGTTATAGTAGAGGGACAAATTAAATGTTTTGGAATGCTTAATTCTGAAATTGAATTTTATAAAAAAGCAAAGAATCTTGGTATTTTTAAGATGCCTCAAATAAGCGGTGGAGCGGGAGCATCAAAATACAATTTCTTAAATGTGTTAGCCGAATATAGAGACGGCTCAGGGCCTAGACAACAAACACCTTTGAGTTTCTTTAAAAATATATATTTAGATAGAGATATACAAAAAAGATTATTAGGACCTTTTAATGTCGATCTAACTAAAAGAATGCAATCTTTATGGAACTTCACCGAAGAAGGTAATAAAGTAGATGAAAATGGCTACCCAAGACAAAGATCTTTAATTGTAAGCGAGCAAAACTCAAGAAGTAATACAGATGGACGAACAGGAATTCCAGCTCCAAATACAATACCAAAGATGGCAATCAATATAGAGACTGGTCAGAATGACTGGCTTGAATCTGTCGAAGAGGGAAGCAGCGACAAAAGACCTTCTAGCCCTAAGCATCTTGGATTTAGAAATTTTAACTTTTCAGATTGGAACAGTTACAAACAAGACTATAACGAAAGAGCACAACCAGTAACTCATGTTATATACAATCCAAACGTCGAATCTTTTTATATTACATTAAATGTAGAAGGTTTATGGGACACTGTACATCTTGACGAGAAAAAATTAGATAAAAGTAAGATTGTAGGAACAAAGATGCCAGCTATAGTTAACTTTAGGGTGGAAGTGGGTTACATAGCGCCACAAAACAAGGATTCTAAAGGTCAATTTATAAAAGAATATGATCGTTTTTTCAGAGTGCTATCTTTAATTGAAGGAGGTGCAGCAGTAGATATAGGCAACCCAGACAACATCAATAACAAAACTCAATTAAGCTATGTTAAACAGTTATACAAAGACAAAGAAGGCAAAGAGTCTGAATTCACTGGTTCTGTTATTCAGCCTTTTGAATTACCCAACCCAAAAGTAAGTGAAGACTATGGATTTGAAGAGATTTATCAAGAAAGATATGTAAGGATAACAAAGCTCTCCACAGAGTCTAACTCTACACTTATATCAAAAACAGTAAACGTTGCTAAGGTTACGGAAATTGTTCCTAGATCTTTAAATTATCCTTTTTCGGCCGTAATAGGAACAAAATTAGATTCCAGAACTTTCGGAGAAATACCATCAAGATCATACGATGTTAGAATGAAGAAGGTTAAAATACCGTCTAATTACACGCCTTTAAATCCTGGAGGAACAGATAAAAGATTTTGGCTTAGTGCTTCTGACCTAGAAGAAGCAGCAGAAACTGATCAGACAAGGATTTACGATGGAGATTGGGATGGAACATTTAAATTAGGCTGGACAGATAACCCAGCTTGGATAATCTACGACCTTTTAACAGATCCTTTAATAGGCTTAGGGGATATAATAGAAGAAGAACAAGTAAATAAATGGCAATTATATAAAATTGCAAGGTTCTGTGATGCTGTAGACAATAAGGGGTATTTTGAAGGAGTGTCTGACAATATAGTGCAAGCCAATGCCGAAAAAGGAGGCAGACAACCAAGGTACACATGCAACACTTTGTTTCAAAGAGACATAACAATTTATGATGCTCTAAATCTCGTAGCAAGTAACTTTAAAGGGCTATTTTATTTTACAGATTCAGTTGTTTCTTTTTCTGACGACAGAATAAAGGAACCAGTAATGGTTTTTACTAACACTAACGTAATTGAAGGTGTGTTTAATTATTCATCTTCCTTAAAAGATCAGCAATACAATGCTATAGAAGTAGCATATAATGATTCTCAAGATGATTACGAACCCAAGATAGAATATATAGAAAACGAAAAAGACATAAGAGAAAGAGGTATAATTAAAACAAAAGTTGACGCTTTTGGAACGACATCTAGAGCACAAGCTAGGAGATTCGGAAACCATCTTCTTTATAAAGCCACAAAAGAGAACGAAGATGTTTCGTTTTCTACAGGTCTAGAAGGAATACTTGTAAGACCAGGAGATTTAATTGTTATTGAAGACGAACTAAAAACGCTAACCAGTAATTTTGGTAAAGTTTTATCGGTAAACAAAGAAGATAAAACAATAAGGATATCTGATGTTTACGATAAAGAAAACTTTGAAGGTTATTTGACTGTTTATATCCCAACTGGCTCGCAGCAAATAGAAGATATCGAGGAGATATTATTGCAAGATAGATCAAGGCACGACTTCTTCACAATAAGGAACAGTACAGCAAGCTTTGCCAATAAGAATCTATCAGGTAAATATTCATTTGATTCTTACAAAGAAGGATTCAGAGAAAAAAAGCTTCAAGGCTTGAATCAAAAAGTATTGAGAGATGAGTACGCTTTTTACACTGGGGAAGAAAACGGAACAAAGCACTTCCTGTGGTATTCTACCATATACACTGGTTGGGTATTCTCTACAGGGGAGGCTTTTACGCACACCGAGACTTACGATAAATATATATCAGCTTTTAGCGGGGAAACAAATGGAGAATGGACGGAAGACTTCGCTAATTTCGACAATAGCGAGCTTAATTATGGCTGGTATAACTTTCAAATAAATGGAAACGGGAGAGGTTCAGAGGCAGTTTACTTAGCAGATTCATGGTTTGACCTTAGGGAAACACAAGGAGCAATAATAGACGCCGATATTCAAATAAATGAATCAAAACAAATAAGAAATATAAAAATAGCTTCTGGACAAGCCTCCAACGAAGAAAGTATCGGCTACACATTATACGTAGACCAAAACGACGAAAGCTCGATATTAACACCTTTGATTCCAAAGGGGTCTATATATAGATTTAAAACAAAAAATACGGCAGACAGGGTTTACAAAGTTTCAACAATAAACGAGAATGAAAATAACTCATATGAGGTTATAGCAAGTCAATTCAAAAGCGGGAAGTATAGAGAAATAGAAGAAACAAACTATTCGGATGAAAGCGTTTTTGTAGACCCTTATTCAAGCGATTACGAAGTGGACGGCTCTAGGTACTTTCCATTAGCAACACCAGAAGGCGTAACATGGACGGCTAGAAAGATAAATATTCTTGGAGGTGGCGGAAGTATAACTATAGAAGGTACTTGGAGAAATGTAAAAAATGCAACTGGATATAGATTAGGTATTAGACCTGCCTTTGAGGCGGAATACGAATATTATGAGACACAAGAAAGATCTTACGATTTTGAAGAAATAATTAACAACGGCCAATATAGATTGTCATTGCAAGCACTTGGAGCCGAGTATGATAATGATGATTATTACACCCATTATCTAGACTCTCCAATATATTATACGTCTATAAATATAGAAGGTATAGCTGAAGACACCGTAATAGACGGTGCGGTTTTAGACGGAATAACAATAAATTAATTTTATGAAAGATATAAAAGAATTCCAAGCAGGTTTTGATTACGACTCTCAAGATTTAACTTCTTTAGGATCTGGAAGCGGCGTTCATACAAAAAAAGACGTAGAAATAACATTTAATGTTATGGATAGAGATGGAGAAATTTTATACAACAAAGAAAATATAATGAAAAGTTCTTTTTGTGATGGAATCATCTTTGATATAACAGATGAAAATGGCAACATAGTAGAAAAAAATTTCCAAAGCGGACAAAGCAATAAGTTGTTATTCACAGAGAGGAGTAATGAATTAATTTTTGGAAATTATAAAAAAGATTTTGGAGTTATCGGCACAGTTATAGACGAAACAAGTGTTTATAGCCCTTCTGGATATGTGTCTTTATATGCAAATAATTTAGAAATAAGCGGCATAAAGGCAGCAGATAGTAATGGAACATCGAACTACGAAGAGTCTTTAGGTGTATTTTTTAGCGGGAATCTTCAACCCTCTGGATACTCATATACTGGCAAGATGTATAAATCTGCTGGCTATAATACATCATCCAAATACACTACATCTGGAGAAGTATTGCACGAAGGGGTTTACTACCCTTGGGAAGGTTATTTAACGTGGGAGTTTGATCCTGATGAATTATCTGGATACGTAAGTTACGATGATTTTTCTTCAGAATTTTCAGGTTTTTCCAACGAAGGCGCGTGGTCATTAGTCATAATGGACTACAGCCCTAACGGATCGTTCTTGATATCATCTGGATCTGAAAACTTTAGTAATCCTTTCGGAACATATTCGGACAGCATGGGTAGCGGCTACATACTAGACCACTTAAAAGAACCAGCTAGAACAAACAAAGGTATAGTTAAGTTGCCTTATTCAACTGGACAACTACCAGAAGAAGAAATACAGCTAGAAGTTAATTTATTAAATACAACTGAATATACCGAATATTCTCATATTGATCTTTATCAATACAAGGGAGACAATTTAGATTTAGAAGGTTTTACCTTTGTAAAAAAGATATCGGAAATAAAAGATAGCCTCTTCTATGAAAGTTATGCCGAAGATTTAGGCTTAGAATACAACAAAAATACATGGTTGAAATTTAAACCCTATTCACTTATAGGGGAAGGCGAAGAATATATAATAGGGCCATTAAATATGAAGAAATATATTGAGCCTTCTCAAAACATAGTCGCTTCTACAGAAATTAAAATTGATAGCTCTGAATCTTCTGCCAGCATTAAATTTAGAGAACAGAAAATAGACTCTGTATTACACTATGAATCTGGAGTGCTAGATAAAATCTTTGTCGATAAGGATAATCCTCAAACAACAAAGCCTATATATGAATCATACTCTAATGATACTCCAGAATATAACTCAATGGTCTTAGACGAAAACGGAAAATGGGAAAACACAACTTTTGATTATACTTTTGAATTCAGAAAAGAGGAGGATTTTTATTCTGTAGAATCCAGAAAGATAACTATAGTCCCGACAGGAACCTCACAAGAGCCTGGAAACTTTGGTTATCCTTTATTTAAAATAATAGATAACAAATCTCAAGATGACGCTGTAGACTTCCAGCTTTCTTACTTAGACAGCGGCATAATGCTTTTGTGTAATATATCTGGAAATGAATTTGACATTTTTAAATACTACAAAACATCAATCTAATTAAGAATCACCGTTAATCATAGAGTCTAAAGATTTCAAGAAGTCTTCCCTAAGAGCTTTAGGTACCTTAACATATTGCTTTTTAGCTCTTCTATAAACCCTCCTTGTCACCTCGTCCTGTGGGTTAATGATTTTTCTTATTCTTTTTGATGCTTGTTTATTCATAATTTAGATATATATGTTGTGGTATCTTTTAAGAAGCCTAGCTTTTTATAAAGCCTTTCATTTCTTTCTGATTTTTTTGTTTTCTCTACGCTGCTGATAGATATATATTCAAAACCTCTCTCTCTGGCGTAAGCGACAGCTGTTTTTAATAATTCATAACCAACTTTAGGGTTTTTTGAAAGCCAAACAAACTCAGAAAATATAAACTTATTAAATTTTACATTTTTGTCATTAGTGAAAATTATCATAGCGTCATACTTTCCCTCCTCATTTTTATTAGCCCAAACAAATACGTCCCACTGAAGAAGGCTTTCATGACCAAGGTTCCTGATTATAGATTCTTTGTCGTGAAGAAGACCACATTGATGGGCTTCGTTCTTGTTATCTTCCTCGAACAAAGAATAGATTTCATCTATTAAGACCTTGAATCTTGGACCAGTAAATACTCTTTCTATCATTTTGATAGTATTCCGATTAGCTTCCTGGACTCTTTAGCAGGAATATCCTTGAAAGAGCTCCAATTTTTAACCTCTTCGTTAACATACTTGCCGTCCTTCCAGAAGTCTCTCAGTTTCTCTTTAAACGAATCAAAGGAGTCTACGCTATGTTTGTCCCTCAAAGTCTTTTCAAGAAGCTCAGAAGGCGTTATAGGCGAATTGCTGGATGGTTGTGCAGGAGTTGAGTCTTGATCCTGAGAAGATCTATTGCCAGACTTATCGATCTCATCTGCACCTACAATGTGGATGTTAAGGAAGTTCCTAACGCAACGAACAAAAGCTCTATTGCAAGCAATGGTTTCTAAGAACTTCTCGCAAAATGCATCCGTGTTTTCTAGAGATGCGTTGGCATAATCTTCGTAACAAACATTGTTATTAGACGACTCATAATTGCCAATCCACTCTATATCACAACGAGCGGTAACATAACCTTCTTCTACGTTTCTTACATCATAACCTACGGTATGAAAACCTCTCAACCTAGCTAGGTCTTTGATACCCCCCAACATAATCAAAAGTTGATTGTCTCTAAGACCCTCTGTAGAGCTTGGAACTTGCTGTCCTCGCATGTCAAACCAACCCTTGTTGGGGTAGAGAAACTCTGGCTTAATCATAGCTCTCCAATTCACAGAGCCGTCCTCATTAAAAATGTAATCCACACAGTCAAGAAGACCATGTTGATCTCTCTTGTAAACATCTGGACCGAAAATCTTTTTAGCTTTTGGTTGTGTCTTAGTTGTTGTTTTCTTTGCGGCTTTTCTCTTAGTTGTTTTCTTGCTCATAAATATAAAAGTAATCTAGTTCTTCCCAGTAGTTAAGATTATCTATTATATTGTTGTCTGAGTCAAGGTTTTTTTTCCAATGGGATAAAGATTTGTAAGACTTATCACCATCTATAACGGTTTTAAAAGAAATGAACTTATCAGACAGGTTTAAATCAGAAGGCTTCTCTTTCAATGTCTCTATAAATTCTACATCTTGATCAAAATACTCCAGTCTCATTTCGTCTAATATATCTTGATTACTAACCAAGAACATAAAATCTATGCCTAGTTTTTTAAGAACTTCAAAATATATTTCGGGTATTTTAGATGGCACTTCTGAGGCTTTAAATATAATTCTTTTTATGTTCTTAGAAATTCTTTGCAATGACTTTAAATCCAGCAATGAATCTTTAGTAATTATATTACAGGCGTGATTTGTACAGTAATGAAACAAGGCTTCTTCGTTCATTACTCCTTCATCAAGCCTTATGTTTAAAACATTATTATCGAACAAGGGAGATCTGACGTATCGAGTAGGAATTACGTCCACCTGAAAATACTTTGTTTTATTTATTCTTTTTGTTTTAAAACCAATTTTAATATCGTCGGGAAAACCCAAAGCTTTAAGTATGGAACCAGCTACAACTTCTGGCTTAATATTATTGATTGATTCTTTAGGGTCAATAACTGACAAACAGGGTTTTTTATCCCACTCTGGAGCAAGGTCTATTTTGTTTTTTTTGCTAGCCCAATAAGGAGTAGTTATAGAGGGGTATATATTGCCATAAAGATTAACGACTGGAACTTTGCAGGAACTTGCATACTGTGTCAATGCATTGTCCACAGATATAAACGCCGACGCCTTAGAAATTATATAACAATACTTTCTGAAAGATAAATTAGGGTAGTAATGATCAGCACCTTCTATTAGTTTTTTGGAAGAGCCTATAACCACAACTTTATAACCGCTTTCTTGTAGGGTATTTTTGATTAGGCTAATGGCTATTTGATAGTAATTGTAATTTTTTGATTGTACATCTTGCTCGTTATATACAACGATATACTTATCAGGCTCAATAGGATAAAAATGCCTATTAACCATGGGCATAACTGGCTGAACTCCTAGGTTTTTTGAATATTCTTTTAATAGATGTGGCATTTTATTTTCCGTTGTGAATGTAACAGGGTACGTTTTGAGTTGTAGAACATGGGTAGTAAGCTGCCTCGAAGAAGCCTTCGTGTTCGCCAAAGCCTTCAAGAGAAACAGGGTTATCTAAAACATTCGAATAGGGCAAACATTTATAAACATAGCTGTTGTCCTCTACATACTCAAAAAACTCAGGCTTAGTGAATACATATATATTGTGTCCTTCATGTTTTTTCTGCAGGTTTTTAATTAAAGAGTTTATAAGCAATAAATCAGTAGCAGAACCAGGAGCAATGATAGCAACTCTTCTTCCTGCATCATCTTTAGAAAGTAGATCTTCGAAGGAAATTGGTTTTTTTAAATTTTCTCTTTTGGCAACATTAATAAAATGATGATACAGACCATTCTGATCTACTTGGCCATACATTAGTTTGGAGTACCACATCTTGTAACCTTTATTCCTTTCATCTACATCATCGTTCAAGATGTTTTTGTAAAGATTTATAATGAAGTCTTTATTAGATAGGCCTTCGGGCATTTCATAAAACTCATTGTATTGGAGGTTTTTTATATCTTCTGACTGATCTAAGTAAGGCATGGCATCAAATAGGTCTTCTAGCTTTTTGCCAATAACTTCAATAGAAAAGTTTTCTACAACCCATTGTCTGGATTTTTTTTCTTGCTCTTCTTTTTCACCCTTAGGCATGTTGTAAACAGTACTAAGCATTTGATTAATGCTGTCAGCGTCCGTTGAAGCTTTAATAAATTGAGTGCCAGGCTCTCTGTATTCGTGCCAACTTAGAGGTAAACCCCCACTCTCTTCAGAACAACTGTCTTCGCCGCAAGAATAATCCGTGACCAAGGTTATCAGTTCTGTGAGCTTCGCCTCTTGGACGGGTATTTCTTGCCCACCACTTGTAAATGGGTGACAATAAACATCCATCAAATTATATATTTCATTCAACTGAGTTTCCGAAACACCTTTCGAAACACTTGTTGTTTCTGATTCTTGTTTGTTGCAATGTTTGCATCTTTGTTTGCCCTCAGAAAAAGGCTTAACTTCGTAGCCTCTACAAGAAGGGCAATAATAAGTTGTCAATATATCGTCATTGAGTATACCTTTTTCTTCAATCAACCTAGTGATATCCCAACCTTCAGACCAGTTAGTGTGCAAAAGAAGCTTCGCTTCTTTATGTTCTTCTTTAAATAGTTTGAATCCATCTAAGAGATTAGGTACAGATTTTCTTAACTGATTTCTAAAAACAAAACCAATAATAAAGTCATCATTGCCGATTGCATTTTGAGTTCTTAATCTAGACCTGTCTTCTTCTTTTAACCTATTAAAGGTTCCTGTATCTAGAGAACCCCTAAGAGTCTTCACATTATCATAGCCCAGCTTTTTGAAAGCTTTTTCTGCAAAAGAAGACCAGACATAGTAATGTTCTAGTTTCGGTGCAAAATCAACAGCTTGAGGTAAAATAGGAAGACTGTCGAGAGTTGTCCAAATCATTGGGGTTACCTTACCCCACCAAGGTTTTTTATTGAAGTCTGTGAAAGCCCAGATATCTTCTACACCTAGATATATGTCTGGCCTAACCTCTTGGATTATGTTGTCTATCTCCAATCCTCCATAGCCAGCCGCTCGCTTGCTCTCCTCTGGAAGACCCTCTACATTATTAGGGACGGTCCCAAAACATTTCCACGGTAGTTTTTTTAAGGCTGGATCTCCAACCTTCTTCATGTTAGCAGCTTCGACAATATTGTATTTGCCAGTCTTGTAGAGATACTTTAAAATGTTTTTGCTGTTTTTGCCAAAACCCGTGAAGGCTTTACAGAAATTTGAGTGGATTAGTATGGTTTTTTTCTTTTCCATTATTTTGACATTGGGTTAAACTTAAATATTTCATTTAGAACATATTTAAAGTATTGACATAAAGCATAAGCTTCTGACATCTCAATGCCCATCCCAAATTTATTAGAGGAATTTCTTGTAACGGTAAAAGAATAAGCTTTTGTGCCATCTTTCTTAGAGTAAGGGTTCAATGATATCCCTGTTTTGTTATCATCGAAGCTATGAAAAGCACCAAACTTATCGTAGTTTTCTATAGCATAGATAAACCCTCCGATCTCGAACTCGTTAAATTTAACGATAGCACACTTGTCTGGATTTTTAGCGTTGCCAGAAAAGGAGCCGCTTCTTTTGTTGGAATCCCAGGAGAATTGTTTGACCGCAGTCATATAAAGACAAGGTTTTTCTGTCTTACCTTGAGTTCCAATCCTGAATCCGAATGCCGTGCCTGTATTCTGAGAGTTTGGTTTGTAAAATTGCATGCTGTTGTGTTTTAGATTATATTAAGCTAATAAATCGTTTTTTCTAATTATTTGTTTAGTCTAGGATCATCGTGGGACTTTGATAAATCTTTTCAAAGTTTTTTCTTATTGAATCATAAAACGGCAGTCTCTTGAAGCACCATTGGGCTTTGTCAAAGCTATAAAGTATAGAGGTTATTTTGTCTTCTCTTTTGTTCTCGAATAAACACTGCTCTATCAATAATTCGTTTATTTTTTTATACATAAAGACACAACAAGCAGCAAGCAAGCAAGATCTGAAGATAGGTTTTGATTTCTCGTAGTCTAAATTATTGATTTCACAATAATCTCTTATTAAACAGGTAAACATATAATTATCATACGAGAAATTCAAAGACATAAAACATAAATCAAGAAATCTATTACCAGAAAAACTGCAGTGAAAATCGTTAAACTTAAAAAGATCACCATTAGTAGATATGTTGTCGATATTTAAGTTGCCATGACAGAAATCGTCGCCTTTAAAAACATCTAAATCTAAAGATGAATAAAAGTAATCTTTAATTGGTTTTGTTATTTTTTCTATGTCTTGTTTTTTGTGAACTTTGTATATGCTAGTTTCAGCAATCTCTGGTATAGAGTAGCTTATGTCAAAATGTTTAAATATAAATTTACTATAATCAAGGAAAGAAACATTGCTATTAAAAGGTTTTAAGAATTGCAAACATTCAATAAATCTAAATCTTGATAAGAAAACAAAAGAGATCCCAACATCATGTATCGAAAAGCCCTTGTCGCTTTTGAATATTAAGTAACTTAAATTTTCACCTATTTTGTGGATCCCAGAGCCAATATACTCAGGTAAAATATCGTGCGTGTTGTTTTTTAAAAACTCAGCTTCATTATTTAAAAAGAAATTCTTATCATCGAACGAAACATTGACAGTATAACAATGGTCTTTTGTAAAAACATCAAAAGAATCGAAGTCCAGGTTAGCTACATTTGGCTTTATATCTAATATAGGTTCTTCTATTTTTTCTTTATCAAAAAGCTGCGATGCTAAACTGTAAAATAAATTGCTATCGTCAGTCATGCAACCCTCTATTTCCGAGCAAAAAAGACCGTTGTTGTAGAATTCTTTAGGTATCATCTCAGTTATTATAATAAAAAACCTAGGTATTTCTACCTAGGTTTTTGGGTTCAGATTCGTAAAAGAATAATCTATACTGATCCAATTTTAGAACCTTGTAAACGAAGCCCATTAAGGCTCGTTTTTGCAAATTTTCTTTTTGTTTTGGCATTGCGATCAAAAACAGTCACATATTGAGGACTCTCAGCAACAAACTGAGCATTAAGAGCCTCTCCAGCTTTTGTATAAAGACCGAAGAAACGACCTTTGCTGTTGCGGATTGCTTTCATGATTTTGTTTTGTTTTGTATTTGTCATATCTTCTTTATATTAGAACACTTTGATTGAGTTGTCAACACCTTTTATTGATATTTCTGAGTTTTCTTTCTCAGAAAGAACAAAAGTAGAGACTGGAACTTGAACTTCATTTTTAATGAATTTTTTTATGTCTCTTGCATGTAGTTTTTTTAATTTAATCATATTAAAAATAAAGTCTATTGTTTGTTTCTTGAACTTGAACTTTATATTTCTATTCTTATCTAATTTGTTTTTGATTTTGTCTAGCTCCTGTTTTATAATCAGCTTGAATTCTCTATCCGATAAATCGTCAAAGACAAATATATCGTTTATCCGCGCAACAAGTTCAGGTTTGAGATATTGATTTATGGATTTCTTATAAGAAGAATCTTTGTCTTCTTCGTCTTGAACAAAACCCATGCTAGTTTTATTAGCTTGTTTATGTCCTATATTGCTCGTTAGTATTACTACAGAGCTTGCGAAACTAATCTTGTTGTGTTTGCTGTCCTCAACATAACCTTCGTCAAGTATATGTAATAAAATATTGAGAATGTCTGGACTTGCTTTTTCTATCTCGTCAAAAAGTATAACCGAATTAGGGTTCTCAGAAAGAAACTTAGTCAACAACCCTCCTTCTTCATACCCAACATAACCAGCATTCGAACCTATAAGTTTATTGATTCCAGTTTTATCTTGAAGTTCACTCATGTTTATTTGAAGTATAGCTTTCTCATTACCAAAGAAATGTTTAGCTATTTTTTTTGCTGTGTGCGTCTTGCCTACACTTGTAGGCCCGACAAAAAACATACTAGCTAAAGGCTTATCGTCATCGACTAGGCCAGCTTTAGCACAAGAGAGGGATTTTTCTATGTTAGTTAAGATTTCGTCCTGACCAAAAACTTCGCTGGAAATCCTGCTGAAGAAAGATTTAAAACCGCTAGAACAATCCTTGACTTGGTCAATAGAGACATTTCCGTGTTCAGATATGATTTCGCTAACATCATTTTTTTTAATTTTTATAGGTTTTTCTTTTGAGGTCTCGAGTATTTCTTGAAAACTACCCATTACTTCTTTAAACTTATCTCTAAATTGATCTTCTGATAATGAGTCATCTAACATGGTTCTTACTAACTGCTTGTGAGGCTCTATAGCTTCTTTATTGCCCCTTCCGTTTCTAAGCTTAACCCTGGAACCTACCTGATCTAGAACATCAAAAGCTTTATCTGGAAATTTTTTGTTGCTCAGTAGAACATCAGAAGAATCAACTATGTAATCAATGATGTTTTTTGAGAATTTAACATTATGAAATTTCTCATACTTACTTTTACAGTTATAAAGTATACTTTTTGTGTCTTCTTTAGAAGGCTCTTCTATTTCTATTTCGAAAAACCTTCTTTTCATTGCAGCATCCTTGTTGAATATTTTTAAATACTCTTCTTTAGTTGTGGATCCTATACATTTTATATCTCCTCTAGCCAAGAGCGGCTTTAGCATATTTACAGCGTCGAGACCTCCTTCTTGATTACTTCCCGCACCAAAGAGTGTGTGTATTTCGTCGAAGAATAGAATTAATCCTGGATTATTTTTAGCTTGATCCAATATTCCCTTAAATCTTTGCTCGAATTGACCTCTATATTGAGTGCCAGCCAATATGGCACCTAGATCGACACTAAGTATCTCAACGCCAATTAAATTAGAGGGTACATCCAGCTTCGATATTTTAGAAGCCAAAGCTTCTACCACAGAAGTTTTACCAACACCAGCAGAGCCTGTTAAGATTGCATTGCATTTGTTTTTCTTCGATATAGTTTCTATAAGAATATCTATTTCTTTATCTCTTCCATAAACATCAGGCAGTTTGCCTTCGTAATAAAGTCCATTTAAACTAGTAGCAAAATCTGGCAAGGAATCGCCAACAGATGTATTAGATTTTGAATTTTCTTGCGTTTCATCGGAGAAAGAAACCGAGTTGTTTATAAAGTCATCTATAAAAGATGGAAGGATGGTCTCTTCCTCGTCCTTAAGAAAGGAATTCATCTCTTCTTTAAACATTTCTAGATCCAATATATGCTCATCAAACAATTCTAGAATGTAAGTAGAGTTGTTGATGACGGACAAGAACACATGCTCTATACCTATATAATATTGCTCTAAATTAGAAGCTGTTTGATTGGCGTCTTTTATAGTAACAGAAACCTCTTTATGCCAAGGGTCTGAATTACTATTAGCAAAGAATTTGTCTTGATGTTCTGTTTCCGCCTTAGAAAAACAGTCTAAAACATCCTGCTTTTTTATTGCCACCCCGTTATTTAACAAAAACCTCCTAAATTTAGGACAAGAATTCTTTATACAACCATACATTACATGAAGGTTGTTGACGTTTTTATGTTCTAAGTCTTTAGAAAGTTTAAAAGCATCTTTATAGGCTTTCTTCGCTCTTGGTGTTAGGTTAAATTCTTTAAATATCACGTTATTAAATACACTCATTTTATTTCAGAAAGTTTCATATAGATTTTTTCTTCTATAGTTTCAATTTTATCAATGAAAACTATATCTTCTCCGACACTACCTGTTATTATGGCAATGCCACCCTTCTTAGGTAACTTTTTACCAGAGTTTAGGTATTCTGTCAACCTTTCTTCTCTGTCTGAGTCTAAAAATAAACCACAAACAGAACCTAGTTCGTCTTGAAGCTCGACTCTAGCATATTTATTGCCGTTCCTGCTTGTTCTTTTGGTCACTTCAGTCACATCGCCTACAAACTTGACTCGTTTTCTTTCTTCTGAGTTTCTGACCTCTTCTGATGTTTTAAAAGAAGCCTCGTCGCCACTTACAAATATCTCTCTGATATTGTACGAATAGCTATAGCCAAGTAGCTTTGTCTCAAAATACCAATTAGCAAACTTTATGTGGCTAGAATTTTGTTCGTATATGTTTTTGTATGGATCATACTTTTTCTTGAAGGTATTAAATCTTCTATCAGGAAATAGAATTCTTCCATCGTCAGCAGGTGTGTCTTCAGACCTACAACTGTGTATTGTTTTTAAGATATCGAAATTAAACTTAGCTCCAAGCTCTATGACGTTTCTCTTTTCTCTGTCAGTCAAGATATTAAAGCTCTGAGCCTCTAAGACCAACCGACAACGATCAGACGACACAAAGGAGTCTAGTAAACCTGCTTGAATGAACGCTGACATTGTTCCAATATTTACTCCGCAGTCTTTAGCCGCAATAAATATATCATATTTATTTTCGAAGCTGGATTCTCTGAAGTCTATAAGGGACTCTATGACTTTATCAGAAACGCCTTTGATTGAATTTAGTCCATAACGAATGTTAGATCCTTCAATCTTAAAGTCAAAATCAGATAGGTTCAAATCTGGAGGGAGAAGCTTTATACCAAAAAAAGAAAGCTCTTGAGATATTTTAGCTATTTCTTCATGAGCGTTAGGTTCAAACCTAGACATCTTAAGCAAGCTCAAGAAAAACTCTTGGGGGTGATTGAATTTAAGGTATACCGTAATCGCCGCTAGGTAAGCGTACGAGATACTGTGCGATTTGTTGAATGAGTAATTGGCTGAATCTTCTGCAACTTTCCATAAAACATCTCCAATGACAGGGTCTAAATTCTTTTCTTTGATTTTGTCTTCGATCTTAGCCTTCCATGCTGGCATATCTTCGACCTTCTTCTTACCAACGATACGTCTTAACTGCTCTGACTCGTCCAAACTAAAGCCAACCTTAACAGCCATCTTCATCAACTGCTCTTGGTAAAGAGGAATGCCTCCAGTATAGCTAAGTATATCATCAAAGAACTCATGCACACAATTAAACTCTCCAGTTCTAACATAGTCAGCATACATATCTTTGAAGTCTAACGCTCCAGGTCTCGCAATAGCGACAACAGCCGAAAGTTGTTCTAGGTTTCTTGGAGCGACTTGTTTGCACACCTTGAAGTTTACATCAGCTTCAATCTGAAATAAACCTTTTGGTTGTTCTAGACAAGCTAAAGCAGCATAGATGCTTTCATCACCAGGATCGATCTCAGAGGCTTTGATTCCAATTTGACTACATGTGTCATTAACTACAGATAGTGTCCTCAGACCAAGTATATCGAACTTAACGCTAAGGCTGGCTACGTCATCCATATCATAACCAGAAACTAAAGCACCATCATTAGTCTTTTGCAATGGCATTATGTCTCCTTGGTTGTAGTAACTAATTGATATACCAGAAGGGTGAACTCCTGTGTTTTTAATTAAGCCTTCTAGCTTTTTTGCAATTTTGTATGACTTTATATTTTTATCAGCGAAGTTTTTAAAAGCCTCGCTTTCCTCATAAGCCGCATCGAGCTTGGCAACCTTGCCAAAGTGTTTAGGTATTGTGTCGCTGATTTGATTAACATCCATTTCAGACAACTCACCAACTATCTTGCAACACTCTTTCATACAGAGCTTAGAACTAAGCGTGTTGAGAGTTAAGATTTTTGAGGTTTTGCCTTCGTATTTGTCTTCAATATACTTAATAACTTCAATCCTCCTATCATAAGAGATGTCATTATCAATATCAGCAAGTAAAGAGCCGTCAAGGAGTACTTCACCATCGTGAAATATTTTCTTTGCTCTACTCTTGGAGACGAATCTTTCGAAAAATAGTTCATATTTAATTGGGTCAATGTTTGTTACACCTAAAAGAAAAAGTACTAAGCTACCAGCAGCACTTCCCCTGCCAGCGCCAGTTGGAATCTCATTGACTTTACAAAAGTCCATGATGTCCCAGTTAAGTAATATGTAATCAACGAAGCCAAGATCATCCAAAATGTCAATCTCCATCTGAGTACGATCATAATAATCTTTTCTATTGTCAGATTTAACCAAACCTTTATCTCTAAGGCCTTGTCGACACAGCTGTTTAAGGATGTCTAGCGAAGAAGCACCATGCTTTAATCCTAGATCATGTAGCTTTGAGTCGGTTACGCTGATCTCTGGGAGTTTAACTCCTACAGGAAACGGGGTTTTATATCTCATAGTTCTATATCGTAAAGTTGTTTGTGGAATATTTCGAAGTTCATTTCGATATCGTAAAGAGCATCATGCAATCTTTTAGGGTCAAAGTCAATCTCATATTTTTTAAGGAGTGTCAATTGTGATGTCTTTAATCCCCTTTCCCTGTGATTGAGCCATCTATACTGCCAATATATAAAATCTTTTTTATCCACGGGAGATTCTTTTACTATGGCTGTAGCTATAGCTTTTGTATCAATGATTCTGTTAATGTAATCTTGGTTCAAAGGCTCACCGATAAGCTTTCTCCAAACATCAATCATATATACATCAAAGCCTAGAAGATTTTGACCAACAATCTTGTAGGAATCGTCATACAGATACTTTGAAAATTCATCCCAGACCTTCCTTGGGTCTTCTGCGTTTTTCTCGTAGTGCGACTGGCTAAACCCTGTAATCCTCGCCGCATCTTTGGATACATTTAGATCATCCCATTTAATTAGCTTGTCGTATTTTTTTATTATCTTGTTACCTTGAGCCACAATCCAAGCGGCTTGCCAAGGTTTTGACTTCACTAAGTTTAAACCCTCAGTCTCGGTATCAAAAATTATATACTTTTGGTTTCTATTGTATCTTAATAAGTTGTTGTTCATTACTTGGTGTTTTCTATGTAGGATTCAAGACAAAACTCGTCACTAGAAAAGTGATTTAAGTTGGGGCATGATAATGTAGCTTGCCTACCAAAGCTTCGGTTGCAGAGAATTTTGTATGTTTGAAGAGCTTCTACATCTTCCTTGTTTTTGTAATAAATAGACTTTACAAAACTAATGGGAAAGTTTCCATCGGTAAACTCAATAACCTTCTGCTCTATTAACCTATCGTATGGCAGGTTATTTTTCTCAATCCAGAACCTAGGGTTTAAACCTTTGAGCTCTGGTATGCAGTTCTTAAGAAATAAGTTGTTCTGATGTATGAAGCTATCGTAAAAAGGGACCACAAGAGAGAGGGAATCGTTATCCCACAAAGACCTTAACTCTTCATAAGTGATGCGACCATCATTATCGACAAAAGCTTTAGAATAAATTTTATTCATCAACTTGCAACCATTGTCATCTAAGGCAAATATAACAGACTTGTGGTCCGAGTCTTTGCTATCAATCGAATTACACATAGTAATTCTCAACCCATAAGTTAGGTCTATATCATTTTTTACGCAAGCATTAAAAGCTTTCATAAAACTAGTGAGGTTATCCTCTACTAGAGTTAATGTTTTATAATCTTTATCTTTACATATCTGAATGATGTCATCAATGCGCAAAATGCTTTTCCCTGTCGAATAGGTTGACTTAAAAATAGGTTTAATCACAACCTCATTCTACCACAGGTATAAGATCTGTCAAGAACAATGAGCAGGACAACCAGGATAATATTTCATTTCATATGAACCTCCATCAGGAACCATATCTTTAGAAAACTCATCGTCAAAGCACGAACGAAAAAAGTTACCATCCGCGTCTTTGATGTCATAATAGAAAAAATCAAACTTCATTCCGCAATGCCACATTGGAGTACCGTCTTTCTTTAACTGACCCTTCTCTTTGGCAAAACCGCATAAAAGCTTACAACTAAATGACCCATCATCTGGAAAACCTTTGTATGCAGCCATGTTTTTGGTGGCCGACTTTTCAGTAAAATTATCTAAATATTTTTGAATCTCTGTCAAGTGATGCTCAAAACCATGAAGATCATCTTCGTCTAGAGGCTCCATTTTTACGATACCACTCTTCTTAACGTCAGGTTCCAATTCAAACTTTAGAAATAGAAACTCACTTTGTTTGTTTTTATATTCTGGGAAAAGATGTTTGACTGCAAGACTATACATTAAGTCCTGCATGTTATCTTCGGCATCCTTACCTTTGAAGGTGTCTTTGCTTGTTTTAAAGTCTCTGATCAAAGCATATTTTTTATCATGATAAAGGAAAAGCTTGTCAATAAAACCTCTTATTTTATATTTTACAGTGCCATCATTGACAACTATATGAAAATCTTTTTCCGAATGCTCTTCTGTAGGCTCTTGATCTGTATCCCCGAAGAAATCATACATCAAGCCATTAAGAGTCATCTCTTTCATCATTTGAACGTTAGTTTCGTCATCGATGCCTTCCCTGATAGCGTGTTTCATAACCAATCTCTCTATAGAAGGTACGCTGAAAATATCTAAAGTCTTCGTAATCTTATTGAAGTATTTTTTTCTTCTGGGATCCCCGAGAAGTTCAAAGATTAAGTGACAAATAGAACCTCTTCTGGCTCCATCATTACTACGATCAGGAAGTTTTAATTTATACTTGCACCAATAGAGCCAAGAGCAGCTTTCTGCAGTTTTGATTCTACTTGCTGATAATGTTGTTATTGGTTCACTCATTTATTTTTTTTGCTTTTTTAATGTAAGACTTAGAGAATTTATTCTCGTTTTTAGATACAAAGTCAAATATAAACTGTCTTTGTTTTTTGAAATCGACCTCTTGTTTGGACCACCGCTTTAAATCCTCATCCGATTGATGAGCGTCACCTAAATCATTAAAGCCTTTTGGGGGCACTTTAATTGAAAGTAAATCGAGGTCAAAATAATTAGATAGTTTTAAATAGTTTTTTATAGATGCTAGTAAACCTCTGTTAATTTCAGATTCAAAATCATTATTGCCAGCTATTACTATCTTATTGATTTCCTTGCCAGCTAAATAACTTACAATAGAAGAGCTAACCGACAAACCGAATATAACTATTACGTTTTTTATACCTTGATCATATAGAGACATTGCATCCCCAATACTTTCAACAAGGTAAACCTCTTTTGATTCAGTAATCAAACTATCTATTGTTTTTTCGTTAGGAGTATAGGCTGGATAAATCCAGTTATTCTTTTTTCCAATGTGTTTCCACTTAGCTGAGTTTCCATCATCAACTCTTCTGCCAGAAAAACCAATTATCTGTGAGTGTTCGTTATACACAGGAAAAACCATCCTCCTGTACATGTTGCCAGAACCAGCTAAACCAACTTTAAATAGGTTTTGAGTTTGTTCTGATATATTTCTCTTGTTATAAAAATTATAATTAGGAAATAGTTTTTCCAAAATAGAGTCTTCGTAAATTTTTTCCATTTCAATTAATGTGTTAGGTTTATATTCTTTTAAGCTGTCGGGCTTTGAATCTAATGATTTAAGTATTGAATTTAATTTGTCAGGGTTACCTTTGAGGGTAAGCTGAATTAATTGTTTGAGAGGCTTATGCCCGTTTTCTGCCACGTAGTCAGTCCACACACCAGTGTCTTTGTATATCTGAACTGCAGTCGAGTTGTTTCCGTCTCTGTAAACAGCACTGGTTCTCCAATGATTACCGCAATCAATAAGCTTATAACCAATATCCTCTAAAATTTGTTTATGCATATCAGACATTTTGAAAATCAGGCAAAGAATCAACCTCAGAACTGTCTATCTCACCGCCCTCATCCATTGACCTGGCTATATCTCGAAGATCTCCTCGCTCAGTAATGTTAAAGTTTTTAAACTCAAGATTAACAGAGTTCTTTCTTAGGGAATCTCCTATTTGTACAGGCTCTAAAGCACCAGCAATATCTTTACCAAGATGCCTTGACTTAATATTGATTAGCTTATGAGTGCCAAAATTTGCTCCCTCAACCTCGATTTCATCAGCAGTCTTGTTTCGAAGAATAAACATATGAGAACAGAACTGAATAATCCTGTCAGAAAGAGAAACAATACTTTCATCGTCCACAATGTTTTGAGCATTTCTGTTATTAGTTATTCCGTATCTATTTGACTGAACTGAAGTTATCATAGGTATAACAGGCTCTCCATCATGGAGGATCTCTTTCTGAACACACTTCTTAAACTTATCTACCATCTCCCCTACAATCTGCCACTCATTCTTATTATCAGAAGCTTCGCTTGTTGTTTTAATATAGTCAAAAGAAAAAATCATAGGATTACCTCTACCTACTTTTGAATAATAAAACCTCTTGAGTGTGTTGACCATTGAGTCAACATCCATGCCACCAACATTATAATAGTAAAACTTCAAGTCTTTAACTTTAGCCCATGTCTCTCTTACTTTCGTAACTACTTCTTCACCAGCTTGCCTCCATTTACCGCTTTCTAAAAGATGAGAGGATATACCAGATATAGAAGCGCACTGCCTCATTATAAGTTCTTCTTTGCTCATCTCCCCATTATCAAAATGAAGAACAGGCACATCATAAACCGAAGCAACTTGGGTAGCATAGTGCATACAAAACTGAGTTTTACCAACACCAGATCTAGCCACAACAACAGTAATGTTTCCTGGCCTTAAAATGGAACCATACATGTCGTTAACTTTTTTATGAGGCCCCATCATACCAAACTCTTCAATAGGATTGTTGCCCCTGTCCTCAATCATATATTCCATTTCGTCATATATATTGATAGGCTCATCTTCCCCAGTCTCATAAAGATTTATTCTGGAATTATAAACATGATCCGCTTTTTCTATGATCTCATGGTAAGGTGTCTCTGGAGAAACATTTTTCATTTGCTTCGCCATTTCTTGAGCAGCTTTATAGATTCCCCTCCTCACCGAAACTTTTTTCAACTCTTTAGCTGTCTTAATTAGGTTTCCTTTAGGAACCTTTCTTAGTGCTAAAGACTTGATGTAGTCAGATGGATTTAGCTTATCCTCAAAAGATAAACCTATACTAGCTATTCTCTGGGCAATGATAACCTCGTCTATATCCTCACTTGACTCTATAGCTTGTTTAACAATTGTAAAAATAGTCTTGTGAAGATTAGACTCTTCAGAATAAAAATCATCGTGATTTATAAAGTTAGCTATCTCACAAAATAGTTCTGGCTCTTTGATAAGAGCAGCTAGGAGTTGTTTCTCTAATTCTAAATTATAAATCATGTTTGTTTGTTTTCGGTTCTTCTAAATAAGATTCAATAGTTTTAATAAGACCCATCTCAATCAAATGAGATTCGCATTTATTAAAAATAATAGGGTTACCTTTCTCGTTAGAGTAGACAAGGAGAAATCCTTTGTATTTATCGGCAGAGCCTGTTAACTCATAAAGCTTATCTAGAAAGTTTTGTGGTATTGCAAATTCCATATTGTCGTCGACATTCATAAATATATATCTTGATCTTTAAATAGAGATGCGTTTATCTCATCAGTGCTGTAGACCTCTACCAATTTTATATCATTGATCTGACAGAAGTCAAGCTTCTTTTGATCTCTTTTGAGTTGTTCTAAGTATTTCAATCTGTTCTTATGAAAATGCTTTACATACCTAATGTGCTGGTCTCCTTGAACTTCTACTGCTACTTTTTTATTAGCATTATAAAAGTCCAAGGATAACCTTGTACCAACAATCCTGAATTCCTCAAAGACAACATCATGAATCCAATAGTCTTTTAAGAAATCTTTAACATTTTTCTGAAATTTGCTCCTACTTTTTTCTTCCCAATTAATTAAATATTTTTTAGCACCTTTTAGGTTTCTTTGTTTCCCAAATGGGTCTAAAAATTTCATGTTAATTCACCGATAGCTTTTTTGAAATAGTCAACAAGGAATTCTGAAAGCTCATTACTATCCTCGATAGCTTTGAATACATTAGCTTCACCTTGAATCTTTTCTGGAAACTCTAGATTATTCTCTGAGAGAAGTTCTATGAAATCTTCTGTAGTCTTTATCCAAGAGCCTTTTTTAGACAAAAATTCCCAAGCAAACAATAAGTCCACAATTTCTTTCTCAATCCAAATAGATGTGCCAGATGACCTTCCGTATCTTACGGGGTATGTTAGCCTTGTATTTGTTTTTTCATTAGGGGATTTTTTAATTGTAACGCTAGCAAAATGACCTACCGCTGGGTTCTTCTGAGTATCCATCTTTTTTATAGATGGGTTTTTTAAAATTATATCCTTATTGTATCTGGCTTCAAACTCAATGATCCAGTTAGCAAAGTGCAGTAGAGCGTTTCCTCCTGTAGCACTTGTTTGTCTAATGGGAGCTTTACTATATGGGTCTAATTTGATGTCCGCCCTAACCTGAGAAATGAAGATAGCCATGTGGCCTCTCTTAGCGAGAGCTATGGACATTTTCTTCATGAAGGTTCCAGCCACAACCGCTCCTCCAGCAATTTTGGCAGAGTCCTCGAAAGGTTTATCCATATCGTTTTTTAAGATTAGTCCATCTACAGAATCGAGAAGGAAGCAATACTTTGTTTTGTCGCTATTATTTGATACTAGTTGTCTCATTAGATCAACAACCGTTTCGTAGATATTAGACTCAAATACAAAGCAAGTGCCATCGACCCACTCTTCAGCTTTAGTAACAAACTTGACACCAGATCTTTTTTTCATCTCTGGAGAAAGCCTTCCTTCAGCCTTAAAATAAACAGCTTTTGAATTTGGAAGCGTCAGCAAAAAGTTCTTTGCTACCTCTAAAGCTTCAGAGGTTTTACCTCCCTCATTCATGCCGCAAAATCTATGCAATCCTGGACCGAAACCTCCGCCAAGATGCAAGTCAAACTGAAGTGATCCGCTGGAGATTTTATAATCAATTTCTTCTTCGAAATTGTAATGGTCTTCTTTATTTGATTTTAAGAAGCTTTCTAGTAGGTTGTTTGAATTTATTGTATCACTCATTTAAAAAGTCTTTTGTTGTTTTTGTTTGTTTTTTTACGGCTATATCTTGCCCTGTCTTTTCTCCTATATTATATTCTTGATATTTATTTTTGTCAACCCTGTAATTGAAAGCCCTCCACTTTATATCCATAGTTCCTTTTAGTTTGGGGCTAACTAAGTAAGCTAGGGACTTAAACTTTTTAGAAAAAGTGACAACACCAAGAAACTCAAGAGAGTAACGACTACTGAGGTCGTTGAGAAATTTCATTTCCCTCATGAAAAAAAACCTTTTGTTTTCCTTAGGCTTCTCCACAAGGCGAAAAAGTATTTCGCGCTTGTTTATTTTTTTCTCTGGCTTGCTTTTAATGGTTTTTTTAACCTGCTTAGAAAATATGTAGCCGCAATCACACACGGATTTTCTTGCCCCAAACTCCAGAGAGCATTCGGGACATTGTTTCTTTCCTCTGGGCATAGGTAGATAGTATCAAAGATTAATATCTTTGTCAACCATCTTTTTAACAAGACCAGGAAAGTCTGTTTTTCTTACCCACCCAAGTTCTTTCTCTGCTCTAGAAGGATCTCCCAATAGAAGTTCTACTTCTGCTGGCCTATAGAACTCAGAGTTTATCTCAACCAACACATCATTACCATGAAAATACTTCTCGTTAATTCCTTCTCCAACCCACCTACACTCTTCCGCGCCAAATCCAGCATAAGAAAAAGCCGCCTCCACAAAAGATCTAATGGTGTGGGTTTCTCCAGAAGCCAGTACATATTCTTTTGGCTCTTCTTGGTTCAACATCTTCCAGATGCCATCTACAAAATCTTCTGCGTCAGACCAATCTCTTTTAGCTTCTAGATTTCCTAATTGTAAGGGTTTAAATTTTTCTCCTACTCTGAGTTTTTTAAAAATATCTGCGACGCCTTTAGTAACCTTTCTCGTCAGAAATTCTTCACCTCTACGAATTCCTTCGTGATTAAAAAGCCAACCTTGAATGGCGTATAAATTATAACTTTCACGCCAAACTTTAACTAGGTGTCTTGCAGCCGCTTTAGATGCTCCATAAGGGCTTCTGGGGCGCAGTGGGTGCGTCTCGTCCTGTGGGGCAGTAACTACGTCACCAAACTCTTCGGATGAGCCAGCGTTGTAATAACGGCAATCTGGACAGTGCTTGCGTATCGCTTCTAATTGATAAAGAACCGCCATGCAATTTGTATTCATGTGGTTTTCTGGCATATCCCAACTAACTCCTACGAATGAATTGGCAGCAAAGTTAATAAAGAAGTCTGGTTTTTCTTTAGCTATAACACGATCTACATTTGACTGATCTGTGATATCAAGATCGATTAACTTGAACCTTGGGTTATCAGACAGATGTTTTATGTTGTCGTGGTTTTTTACTGAAAGTCGGCGTACTCCAGCAATTATATCGATGTCGGTATTTGCCAACAAATAATCTGCCATGTGACTACCGTCTTGACCTGTGACTCCTGTGATAATTACTTTCTTCATCTCGGAATATAATACAATAAATGATCTATATTTCCAGCCAATCTTTCATTTTAATGTCGGAGTCATTCGTATTGTTGCCAAACCAATTTTTAGGACAGACAACAATTTTGTTTGGATTATTGTTTAAATAAGCCCCCCACCAACTAAAGCTGCTGTTAGCTATAATGTTGTTGCTGCACAAGCTCATGTATCTAAGATCTTCTATATTAGAATTTTCCTTCATGAATATCTGGTTTTTGAAGTTGAGGTTTTTCTCGCACCATTTTATATCATCAGAAAAAACAAATACTTTACCCTTAGGATTAATAACTTCAAGGGCTTTCTCATAATAGTCTAAAGTCTGATGCGTGTGTATGCCTTGAAGCTTTAAGTAGTCGCCTCTTCTTATATGTATTGAGCATGAATCTGTAAAATCAAAATCGTTAAGCTCTGGAAATTTAAATGAATTAATAATCTCGTCCTTGACATTGTCAAAAAACGACTCCGACTGCCAATATCCATTTAGATAATAATTTTTATTCTTTTCGAATTTTATGTTTGAGTAGTAAAAGTTATCAAGAACCATTTGTACGCTCTTAGATGAAAACTCCTCAAAGATTTCTTTTGTAACTATTGGTATTTCTCTGTTGATTATATTGGGTAATTCATAATCACGGATAGATACCGAAGACATTATATCTTGACTATTAAAAAACGATGTGTCAAAATAAACCTCATGCTCTTTTGATAAAGCATATCCATAAGCCCACTGAAAAAGCTGGTTACATAACCCAGCCTGTATTTTAATGATTATCATTAAATATTTTTAATTGGAACTTGCTGAAATTTTTCTATAGTAACGCCGCTGTCTTTATGGAAATCTTTGTTTATATAGAAAGTGTCAAATGCATCGTTTTTTACGAAAAGATAATTATTATCAAACAGTATTTCATTGCATTTTGCAGTTGGCCTTTCTACAGTTAGACAATCAAAGCTATATATAGAAAAATCCAAAGACGATAAGACTCTTTCTTCAGAGCCCTCTACATCAAGGCTTAAGTAGTTTATTCTTTTAGGAGCATTATGAAACAGAAGTATGTCATTCAAGGTTTTCGGTTTCGATTCGAATATTTTTTGCCTTTCTTTTAATCTGTTTTGTTTTCCGTTGTCGGTATCACTAGCCACAATGCCTCCCAGCATTTTATTATCATATCTAAATACAACAGGATCATAGTTATCGCTAACAACAGAGTTTTCAGTAATGCATTTCCTGTTTTTTGTAAGCTGTTTAAAAAAGTCTGGATTGGGTTCTATACATATACCACTCCAGCCATATTCCTTTTCTAGTAAATAAGTATTGTTCCAGTGGACTCCTTCTGCAGATGCTAGATCCACAAAAAAGCCAGTGTTAGGCCTTCCTTTATAAACATCGTTAATAACCCATCTGTCTTGATTTTTTTGAGATAGAAATTTCATTTTTTTAAGTTGGTAAATTTATTTATGACTTCTATATAATCTATATTATGTCTTTTGCAATAATTTAAATGTTTTATTTTGTCTGGCCTTTCGCTTATTTTGTCTTTGTATTCCATATATCTTATTGCTAGGTCGTGCTCTAATCTTGGTATAAATATGCCGTTTTCTTTTATTTTGTCAGCAAGAACAATATCTCTAAAAGTTTTTTTAACTTTTATTTTAGATAGGTAGGAAAAATCGTCAGATATGTCAAATTTTATATCAAGTTTATTTTCTATAATGACGTCCACTTGAAAGTTTCCATTTCCCTCTAAGTGATTTTTGGTTTTAATTTTGTATTTTTCAAAAATAAAAGAACTAAGTTTTTTAGCAAATGAATATTTATTTGCACACATTATATCTACATCGGAAGGAACGTTATAAAGTGGAAATTTGTCATCTAGTTTTAATATACAATAACCATCCATAGTTTGGAATACATCTAATAGATCTATTTTATTTGTAAACATTTTGCTTTTTTGATTCCTTTGCTGATTAATATTGATGCTCTGTGAGTCCCATCTAAGATGATTCCTTCTGAAGTAGTCAGGATATATTGTTTTCTGTTTTTTTCATCCAAGTAGTCTTCTTTAAAGTTTTTAATTAATTTATCGAAAGAGCCTATAAAATGATCTTCTTGTAATTTATATCCAATGTTCTTTTTAACATAATCACAATAATCACTTATGTTTCCAGTAACATATTTATAATGAGGGCTATTTTTTACAGCTGTAAATCCAAAATCTATAATATTGCATCTTAACGAGGTCAGCTCTAATTCTTTTAACTCAAATTTTTCAGGTGTTAAATGATAGGGTATGTTATAATTTAAGTTCTCATACCTATTATAGTATTGAACAGAATTCATCTCAAAATAATTTAATAAATAATCAGTTTGTTCTTCGTAGTCAGTAGCATGTATGCAGTGATCATGAGAAACACCCGTTGGGAGTGGGTTTATTTTTTTGTTTCTATCTTTAAATTTAGGGTTATATAGGGACCTTATTTTTGTTTTTAAATCGACTAAATTTTGACATTGTTTGTGCGTGAATTGACCAGAACCAACAATTTTTTCTTTTGGCCTGAGATTTTTAACAAGAACAACCATACAATTTTTAGGTTCTTTGGTTAAATAATTTGATTTTGATTTTAAATGTTCCCAAGGAGCCGTATCGCAACTGTAAATATCCTTTAAGAAAACCTCAGTATTTTGGTATTCATGATATTTGAGTCTTACTATTTTGAAATTTGTATCATCTCTTATCTCGCTAATTATGTTTTCTATAAAACTTAATCCGTTCCCCCATATTATTAGTATATCATACCTCATTTTTTTGAACTTTCTTGTTGTTTGTGTATCCTATAAAAAAGAAGAACCTCGTCAACTATGTAAAACATATGTTTATCAATAGACCTTTTCCATAAATCTAAATCTTCAGCTGGAACTTTACTAATGTCATACCTGTTATCTTTGTCCAACCAAAACTCTTTGCTCATTCCTACCGAGGGATGAGCTATAACATTATGGTTGTTTTTTAAATTTAAAAATATAGATCCATACTTGGTTATGTTCATTTGGTGAAAAACTTCATCATCTTCATTTATATAACAAAAATCAGAAGATACTAAATCATATCCGTCTTCTAGATACTCTAATTGTTTCTCTATCCTTTTTTCGCTATAGTAATCATCTAGATTTGTATTAAAAATATAATCGCAACCATCTTCAAACGCTTTGGAAATTATAAAGTTCATTGCGTCTGCATAATTTTCTTTCTTTTCGTGAAAAAATACAGAATCGTCAAGTAGCCTTGGTTCAGCATTGTCGCCGTAGTTAATTTCATAAAAGAAAAGATCTTTGTAAGACTGATTCCTTATAGAGGATATGCACTTATCAATCCATTTTTTTTGATAAATTTTTTCTATGTTCTTGTGAAAAAATATAACTCCTACCTTCATTTTAAGATCTTATTTCTTTGTGGTCTTTATCTAGAGCTATTAACCTAGGTTTGAATGGTGGACGCAAAGACTCTCCATAACAATATCCTGGGTCTAGTATTTTAGTAGGAGGGTTGTCTATGAAATACCTATTCATATGACTTTCATCATGCCATACCGCTGTTATCTCATTTTCGAAATCTTTCTCTATGTTTTCATAGCATGTCTTGCACATCTTTATATATTCGTCGTGAGAACCTCCATTGAATCCACCAGCAAAATACTGCATGTTTTCAAACATAGAAACATAAGCAGTTGAGTTAGGGTTTGTTTCTGGAGTCCCCCTTCTCCCATAAAGACCTGGGTGTTGAGTGGCTACTCTGTCACTGAGTATTTCTGGTCCGACATGATCGCAAAACCGCATATCAGCATCACAATAATAAAGATAATCCATATCTTCAAATGATTGTTTGTTTGAATGAAATATACCATACTGGGCCATTGGCATGTATGGCCAAGGCTTGTGTTCTGTATTTATGAGGTGAACTTTACGCTCTGTATCAACATCTAAGCTTTTGTCATCAGTAAATATAAAGTACTCTACTTCGTAATCTCTTAAAAAAAACTCGTCCGCCCCCTTTATTAAGTCAGGAATAAATCTTGTATACTTGTTGGTAGCTAAAACAAGAAAGCCTATTTTTTGTTTTTCTTTCATTTGTCTAAAAAGTTTAAAAGCATTATGAAATCAAGACACTTGTTTTCGTTCATTTCTTCTGGTTTCTTTTTATATGCAAACCAGTCTTTGTAATAGTAACTGTGATCATAATGCCAAACAGTATTGTTTTCGTCAAAGCTTATTCTGATTGCAGCTTCTTTAAGCTTAACAGAGAAGTCTACGTCCTCGTTGTAATCGAAACCATTTAGTTTCCCATAGAAGGGAATCTCATTACTCCACTCTACCTTATCAAGGAGTGATTTTTTGCACACAGAGAAGGCTCCACACTGGTAAAGTAATGTGTGTGGGTCAACAGTCTCATCAAAATCGTATGGCACCATCTTGTGTCTCGGTAAATATATAGCTCTGTCATAATACCTGCCGCCATCTGGAAGAAATATCTTGTTGCCTAGAACTTCCCACTCTGGGTTTTTGCTGTGGTATTCTTCTAGCTTAAAGAACCAGTCTTTAGGAAAGAGAACATCATCATCACAATGAACTATGATGTTTCCATTAGAGTTTTTTGTACCTATGTTTTTTCTAGCACCTAGGTATTTATTATATTTATTGTCCTCTACAAGTTTAACACCAAGATCTTTAAATTGATCTATGTTGTCCCCAACAATGATAATCTCATAGTCGTCTTTTATATAGAAGTTGCTTTCTATAGACTTAACTGAAAGCCTTAGTTCTCTAGGGCGTTTCCCGTTAGAGATAATGCAGAATGATATCTTGGGCTTTAGATCCATAAAGGATCATAAATCAAATGCCCTCTTTTTCAACTACCTCACAATCTTTTAGGTGGTCATAACCTTCAAAATAGTTTTCGTCTTCGATGATTGATGATTCATCCCAGCCCCACTCACTTACAAGCTCTTCTTCGTCCCACTCAATAGCCTCAGAAGAGACAGACTTGTTCACAGGCTTCTTACTCCACATCTTACAAGACCAGTATCGAGGCGAGGTTTTGTCTTTTGCAGTATCACACTTATGTCTAGCCCTGAAGCTTCGGCGACGATCAGGGTCATCTCTTTTGATCTCCATATTTGGGTCGCCAAACTTAACTACAATAACGTTTCCTGTTTTGGGGCTTTTAACATAAACGCCAAATTTCTTTTTCTCTCCTTTAAGTCTAAAAGGTTTGTTCAGGGTCTTTTTCTCAGCTTCAGAATAAAAAAGATCTTCGCATTTAAAGTCCTGATCCCATTTTTCTAACCCCGCTTTTATGAGATCTAAACAAGCTAGGTTTAAATCTATATCCGAGAACTCATCAAAACTATAAATGTCTTTGTTTGGGTCTGAATCCTCCTCACTTATAAATATATCTTTATCAGCAATGCTATACTGTTCATCAACGCTATATCCTCTATTCATTTTAAGAAATAGATTGACTCTAGCTAATGCCCATTGGCATCTTGTTTTGTTGGCAACAAAACATTTGTCGTAAGAAGCAGAACCTCTATAGTAAACTTTTTTTAGTTGAGCTTCAGTCACTTTGACTTGGCACTCATCATTATGTTTTTCTACTTTATTGGCTATAATAGAATGTATAATATTTGACTTATCATCCAAATCTAAAGATAGATCGAGAGGATTGTCTTTCCATTTTTTAATTTGCTTAGACAAGTCGTATTCCATAGTAATTCTTTACACTAAAATTTTAAAATAATGAAATCTTAACCTTCGCAAGATGTACATTCCATAATAGATTGTGCCAGAGCTTGGCTTGGATTTGTGCTTCTTTGATAATAAAATCCTTTAAGACCCATTTCCCAACCAAAAATCATAAGATCGCTGACTTCCTTTGGCGATGCTTTAGGATGAACCATTAAGTTTAACGACTGTCCTTGATCAATATATTTCTGGCGTTGGGAGGCTTGTATGACAATCTCTTTCTGAGATACTTCTGAAAATGTTTTGAATACATCCTTTTCGTGTTCATCGAGAAAGCCCAAGTGTTGTACTGATCCGTCCTTAACCAGAATAGATTTCCATACAGCTTCCGTATTTTTACCTTTAGATTCAAGCAATCTCTCTAGGTGAGGACTTCTAATTGTAAATTTTCCTTTTGCAGAATTCTTTGTATAGTAATTAACTGTAGGCTCAATCCCCTGAGATACTTGACCTAGTATAAGCGAACTTGTAGTTGTAGGAGCAACAGCCATTGTTGTTGTGTTCCTGCGACCATAACCTTTCAACACCTCTGGTTCTCCAAAGACCTTCGCTAGTTCTTCGGTAGCTTTGTCCGCTCTTTCTCTGATTGTTCTGAAGATTTCTGCATTTTTCATCTTGGCTTCCATGCTTTCAAAAGAAATCATGTTCTCTTGCAAATAGGAGTGCCAGCCAAGAACACCCATTCCCAAAGCTCTGTGACGCTTCGCAAAGTTGTGATCAAATTCCATGTAAGGGATATCCTCAGTCTTATTAATATATTCTTCCATTACCGAATCAAGAAAGTAAACCATTGTTTCAATAGCATCGGTCTCAACAATCTCATCCCACCTCTCCAAATTAAGAGAAGACAAACAACAGACAAAGGATTCTTCTGGTGAAGAAGGTAGCGCAATTTCGTTACAAAGATTTGAAGCATAGATCTTCATGTTTTTATCTTTATAAACTTGAGGCGCGTTTTTGTTGGCTGTATCTTGGAAAAATAAATAAGGATAGCCAGATTCAAACTTCTTCTGAACGATCTTTGCCCAGATCTTTCGCTTATCAATGTCGCCACCTTTCATACCTTCCATCCATTCATCTGTAATCGTAACAGCAAACGATAGATCCTGGATAGGGTGTCCATCAGACCTGATACGGAGAAACTCTTCGATATCTGGATGGTCGACAGGAAGATAAGCAGCAAAAGAACCCCTACGCACACTACTCTGAGATACTACAGAAGTAACCTTATCAAATAATTCCATAAAATGAACAGAACCAGAAGAGCTTCCTCCTGTGCTAATTGACTTGCCTCTGCCTCTAAGCTCACCAAAATAACCAGAAGTTCCAGCGCCGTGCTTGGTTTGCATACCTACCTCAGACTGTTTCGTTAGAATGCCTTCCATTGTGTCTGGTACAAAAACACCATTGCAGGAAACAGGCAAGCCCCTATCTCTCCCATAGTTAGCCCAGACAGGACTAGATAAAGAAAAGAAGCCAAGAGACATGTAGTGCTCAAATTTCTCACATAAATCAGAGAATTTGCCCTTATGTTCGATTGGAGCCCTAGATTGAAAATCTTTTTGAAAAGTTTCACCAACACTGAGCACTCTATCTATTAAAGTTTCACCATCAAGATATCCTCTGTTTAAGATCTTCTGCGAAGTTTCGTTGTTCCAATAATATTTTTTCATGCAAATACGCTGTCTAAGTCAAATGTTTGTGATTTTTTTGAATACTCTACGGGGCGAGAATGGAAGAAATCTGTAGAGTTGTTACCCATCAACTCCTCTTCAAACCACATTGTATCTTTAATTAGATCATTGTCAATATCAAAAGCCTTTTTAAATGAAATTTGTTCTAGGGATTCATTTATTCTAGCTTTGATAAATTCTTTAAGAACAGGAGCACTGAGGCCCTTCTCATCAATACCATTAACCATCCAATCAATAATTTTAGCTTCTGCAATATAAGCTTGCTCGGCTTCCTGAAGAATTCTTTCCTCTAGTTCGGCATCAAAAAGTTCTGGATGTTCTTCTCTTATTGTATTGATGATTTTAATTCCTACTTGGGCATGAATGTTTTCTTCATTCCTTGTATACCTTACTTGTTGTTCCGTGTCCTTAAGTACGTTTTTATTTCTGGAAAACCAATTGATAACATAGAATTGACTCATTAGTGAGACGTTTTCGACAAACAAGGTAAACAAAATGAGAGCATACAAATACTGCTTCTTAGAGTCCTTGTAAAACCTGTGTGTATATTTACGTAAATAGTTAACGCGACCCTCAATAAAGTCTAGCTTTAGATTTTCTTCGAATACATCCTCTAAACCAAGAACCTTAAGTAGTCTTTCATAAGCATTATTGTGAATGACCTCTGTATTGGCCATGACATAACCAAGATCAGTAAGGGAGGGGTGAGGTAGGTTGTCTCCTAGTTTAGCCCAGAATTTTTTGACAGCAACTTCGATTTGACCAATAGCAGAAAGGGTTCTTATTACGATCTCTCTCTGTTGATCGTCCATTGTAATATGGAAATCTTGAACATCAGAAGAAAAACTGAACTCTTTATCAGTCCAAAATCCATTATGCATCACCTCAATAAATTCTTCTGCCCACGGGTAATGGTTAGGTTTTCTTGATATCTGTTCTTCGAATATGCTCATCTTTGTTTTTCTTTGTTTTTATTGTTTTATTGATACGTCGGTTTTTGGTTTTCACCCCTTTTTTCCCCGCTGTGGTAATTTACACTTTAGCTAGAAATTTGTATGAGTCAACTAGAAAATATACTTCTTTTTTTAATTTGAAATCTGAATTTTGAGAAAGTGAAAAAAAAACTAGAAAAAAATGGAACGACTTTGTATAATAAAACGTATTCAACAACACTTCCGATAAAGTTATTGTTTACGATCTTAATCGAAGACTATTGTTAACCGATTACTTCTCGATATTTAAAATACTTACCGATAAGTTATCTTACTAACCGTAAAGTATATACTATACGGTAAAGTATATTTAAATATCTCAAAGCAAAGCATTTGAAAAATGCCTTGTTTTTCAATAAAACTTCTTGACTTTTAATTATATATCTCTTATACTTCAGGAACAATGAGCTTAAAGCACGATTTTAATATAATTTCTATATCTGGCAATGCTAGGTCAGGTAAAGATACTCTAGCTAAAAACATGTCTAGCATCCTTGAAGAGGTGGGTATTAAAACGAAAATTGTATCCTTTGCCAATGAGTTGAAAGAATCAGTAAATGAGTTCCTTTTAGAACAAACTGGAATTTCAGCTTTTACAGAAGACGACGAAGAAAAGAAGATCATAAGACCCTTCCTTGTTTGTTGGGGTACAGACGTCATCAGGAAAATAGATGATAACACATGGATAAACAAGCTTGAAGAGAACTTATGTAGTGATTCAGTTAATATAATTACAGATTTGAGATTTGAAAACGAACTTAAATGGGTTCAGAAAAACAAAGGCCTATCTGTTTTTATAGAGAGAGATGGTATTGAACCCGCAAATGAATACGAAAAAACCAATAACCTCCTGTTAAAAGAGTCCGTAGACTTAAACTTTACATTTGGTAACTTTGAAGATAAAAACATTTTAAGATTGACATCTGTTGAAATTTTGGATAAACTAATAAACGAAGACACACTTAAATTATGGAAAGCGACCTGTCCCTCATAAAAAGAATACAAGAATCAAAAGACAGTCAAAGCCTGTCTGAGTTAATAAATAGACATTCTGGAATCTATGTATACATAGTGGATCAATATTCAAAGAACGACCGAATAAATATTAATAAAAAGTCTATTATAGACGATAAGGATTATATGATATATAAATCCGCTTTAGATTATGATCCAAGTAGGAATAGCAAGTTCTCTACATTTTTGGCAAACCAGACTAAATGGAAATGTCTCAACGAGATAAACAGGAAAGAAAAGAGAAATGTCCCGTTAGAAAGCATACACTCAGATCTATCTGACGAGGACGATTCCCTTGTTAAGCTTTCGAAAATAGAAGCCTTTGACATATTCAACTCAATGCTGAGAGAAGAAAAGGATAAAAGAGTGAAAAAAATCATTGACATAAGATACAATACAAGCAATACTAAGTTAGTGGCGTGGAAAGTTGCAGCCAAAGATCTTAACCTTAGTATACAAGGTTGTATAAATATCCACGACAGATTTATTGAAAAAGTAAAAAACAAATTAGACGAAAATCATGTATAATACAATAGTAGCAGCAGGACACCTGGCATCAGACCCAGAGATGAGACAAGTAGGAGACAACAAAGTTTGCAAGATCAGGCTTTGCGTCTCAGGCAAAAGAGCCAAAGAACCGTGTTTTATTGACGCGGAGCTTTGGAACAAGCAAGCCGAAACAGCAAATCAGTACCTTACTAAAGGTCGACCGATTATTATTCAAGGGGAATTGAAAAGTTCGTCTTGGGAATCCGAAGGCAAAAAATACAACAAGATGTTTATTTCCGCCTCCACCTTCCAATTTATTGGGGGATCAAATGACTCAGACTCAAAAACAGAAACTAAACAAGCTGTAACAGCAGGTTCTGTCGACGAAGATATCCCGTTTTAAATGAAAATCTTAGTAGACGCACCTCTAAACTCACTGAGCCTTGGTAATGTTTCCGTAAACATTATCAAGGAGCTCAGGAGTAAGGGTCATGATATTGCTATCTGGCCTATGAATGAATCGAGTATCGATTTATCTGCCTACGATCTTAGCAATGATGACAAATCATTCTTTCAAGATTCCATAAACAAGAGGTTTGATTTTTTATCTAGCGATATTCCATCCCTTAAGATATGGCACTTGAATGGTTCTGAAAACAGAAAGAATGCAAAACAATATCTTTATACATTTTATGAATGTAGCGAACCAACAGATATTGAGAAGTCTCTCTGCCATGCACAAACTGAAACAATTTTTAGTTCTAGTTACGCTGCAAATCAATTTGACGGCACATATGTACCCCTTGGTTTAGATCCAGAATTCAAAAAAACTGACAAAAGTTATTTGGAAGATGTTGTTCATTTTGGACTGATGGGAAAATTTGAAAACAGAAAACATACAGCAAAGATAATTCAAACATGGATTAAAAAATATGGAAACAATAACAAGTATCAATTAACCTGTTGTGTAACGAATCCTTTTTTCAAAGAAGATGAAATGGCCCACATCATTAGTAATACCCTAGGAGGAAATAGAATTAATAACATTAATTTTTTACCTTATCTTAAAACTAATAAAGAAGTTAATGAATTTCTTAATGCTGTAGATATTGATTTGACTGGTTTGTCTGGCGGTGAAGGTTGGAATCTTCCAGCATTCAATGCTACTTGCTTAGGCAAGTGGAGTATTGTGCTCAACGAAACATCTCATAAAGATTGGGCTAATAAAGACAATTCAATTCTTGTAGAGTCTTCTGGTTACATGGATGTACAAGATGGTAAGTTCTTTATGAAAGGCACTCCATTCAATCAAGGCATTTTTTATAACTGGAACCCCGATGAAGTAATTAGTGCTATGGAAAAAGCAGAAGCAAAAGTGGGACAAATTAACTCAGAGGGACAAAAATTAGCGGACAAATTTACCTATTCAAAAACAGTTGATGGTATTTTATCCCGTATTTCCAAGGATTCTTAGTTGGCATGACATTTGCAATATAGATATATTATGACATCAATCATTAATGAACTATTGAATATTGACAGGGCTTACCAAAAAGAAACTAACTTGGTCAAAAGCAGCGATGACGTTTATACTGTGGAATTTGAACTCCCTGGATTTTCCAAGGAAGATGTAAAAATCACAGTTACTGACGAAACATTAACAATTAAAGCAGAGAAAGGTGAAAAGAAGAAACCTCCATATCGTGTTTCTCTTAATAACTTGGTTTCCTTAGAGGGCATTTCATCTAAAATGTCCGACGGTTTGTTAACAATTACAATGCCAAAAAAAGAAATCAAAAAAACCTTAAGTATCAAAGTCGATTAGTATCTTTGATTATCAAAAACAAATCAAGCGGGTGTAGTTGAAAAACTACGCTCGTTTGTGTATTATATGTTGTGGCTATTTATATTTACAAACACCCAGATAAAGAAAAGTATATAGAAGAGGTTCAAGGAATGAACGATAAGCATGTATACTTTGATTCTGACGGCCTTGAATGGAAAAGGATATTCACTATACCAAACGCTTCAATAGACTCTCAGATCGATCCTCATAGCTCTAAGGACTTTGTAAACAAAACTGCAAACAAAAAAGGATCTATGGGAGATATTATGGATTACAGTAAAGATTTAAGTCATCAAAGAGCCGAAAAAAATGGAGGAATTGATCCTATAAAGGAGAATTACTACAAAGACTATTCAAGCAAAAGAAATGGAGCCAAACACATGGACCAAATGAAAGACGCAGTTAAAAAGAATAGTCATATAAATGTTGATTTTGATTAATTAAGTCGGACCGACTTTATTTAGATCCGCATCATCCGCCGCCTTTTATTATTCCAAATTTTTTCCCAAATCTTTTATACCAAGATTGAATGGCATCACCAGCTGAATGGCCCATAGTTTTAAACTCTTGACCAAATTCAGATCTGTAACAGGCCGTCCAAATACCAGTTTCTTTATCTTGTTTTAAAGATGGTTTTATATTCATAAATCAAAAATGATATTTAAAGAATCCCAATTAACTGGATTTCTGTCTCCGTAAGCGTTATACGATGGAGTATAACTTTGTCCAGCATAACTGGCTTCCGCTCCAACGGGAGCGTGTATTGGATTATTATTTGGGTCGTTGATAAACTTTAGAGGGAAAGCATCTACTCTTGTCAAAGGAGCAGTAGTACTATAAAACTTAAAAGTACTTATAAGGTTACTGTCATAGAAAGCGTAACGGCCCAATTGTTCCAATGAAGAAGGAAGTATTATTTCTCCACTTATTCCTAGGCATCCTTTAAAAGCTCCATTGAGTGCATTATAGTTTCTTAACGATCCTCCTATATATTGTATTCCTTGTGGAAAACTTACTCCGCTTATAGAAGTGCAATTCATGAAAGCTTCTGCATCTACTACTGTTATGTAGCTTGGTATTTCTAAAGTTTGAATATTATTACATCCTTTAAATGTGCCAGCTGGTATTTCATTGTAACCAGAACTCCAAGAAAAACCAGTAGTATTAGTGCAGCCCTCAAAAATGTTTGTTCCCATTAAGGTTACAGTGTCTGGAATTTCTATGAACTCAGGTAGAGAGTCGCAATTTTTAAATGCAGCAGTTTTCAGATTTGTTATTTGATTTAAATCTAAACCACTCATTGATGAACAACCTTGAAATGCACTAGTGCCAATTATTTCTAAATTATCTTCTGCGTAAAATTCCGTTAACGCACCGCAAAATTGAAAAGAATTACCGCCTATTTCAGTTAAGTTTAAACCTGAAATTATACCAGTTAAAAACGAAGCAGAGTAACACAAACTATTGCTTGTTATTGTTATTGCGTTTGGTATTGTTATATTTTCAATGGCTGTATTTTGAAAAGCAGAGGTTCCCATAGACTGCATAGTGGGAGGAATTAAAGCCCCAGTTAAATTTAAGCAGTTGACGAAAGCGCTGCTTTCTATGGATGTTATATTTTCTAAATTTATTTCCCTTAGATTAGTGCAATTTTTGAAAACGCTAGACCGAAGATTAGTTAAACCAGACCCTAGAACTACACCACTTAAATTATCTGAATTAGAGGCAAAAGCGCTTACTCCCATATAGGTTACACTGTCTGGTATAGTTAAAATTGACTGGAATCCAGATAGATCACAAGAATTGAAAGCTTCGTTTCCTATAGATACAAGGTTTTCTGGGAAAACACTCATAGACTTTAATTCATGGCAAAAATTGAAAGCATCCTCTCCTATAGTGAGTAAGCTACTTGGCAGATCTAGGTTGTTAAGAACACTGCAATTCTTAAAAGCACTGGTTCCTATATATTCCACAGAAATATTTAAATCTATATATTCCAAACTATTACAGCCTTTGAAAGAACTGCTGCCTAATGCAGTTACATTATCAGGTAATAAAACATTAGTTAAAGATGTGCAATTTTCAAAACAAGAGGATTGTATTGTATCATAATTACTATTTTGGCTAAAGTTAATAAAACTCAAATCATAACAATTTGCAAAAGCACTATTTCCGATATCCTCTATACTATCTGGAAAGCTAACACCGCTTAAGTTTACGCAACTACTAAAAGCTGAAAGACCAATGGTTGTAATAGTTTCGTTAAAGTTAATTCCGCTTAAAATATTGCAACTTGCAAACGAGCTACTTCCTATTTCTGTAATATTTGGCACTAAATTGAGTCCAGTTAATTTAGTACAACTAGAGAATGTAGAGTCTTCTATTTTATTGTAGGATGGATGATCATTAAATACTATACCATATATATCTGTGGCAAGAAAAGCGCCAATACCTACGGATTGTAGGTTTGGAGTATAAATTATTTGACCACTTAAATCATAACAAGCAGAAAACGAACTCGAGCCAATACCACTCAAAGTGTTTGGGAATGAAACCCCAGTCAAAGAATAACAATTTGCAAAAGCACTGTTACCAATATACTCCAAACCTTCTACGAAACCAACGTTAGTTATATTGAGTCCAGTTTGAAAAGCGTTATTTCCAATACCAGTAATTTGAGAAGGGATATCTATACCTGTCAGTGATCTACAGTCACCAAATGCATAGTCATTTATATATTCTATACCATTACCCAGGCTTATTGTAGTTATATCATAGCAACGTAAAAATACGCGGTCATTAAGACTTTCAAACCAATCTGGTATAAACACACCTGAAAGGCTTGTGCATTCTTCAAAACAGTTATTGGAAAGAGTTGTTAATCCAGCACCTATATTGATGCTTTCAATATAATTATTACTATCAAAAGCGTTGATTCCTATTGAATTCAAAGAATCGGGAAGGTTAACAAACCCGCTTAAACCACAATTTTTAAAACACTGATCTCCTATTGATTCTATGTTTTCTGGCAAATCGGCTGATCTTAGTGATTCGTTGCCATAAAAAGCTTGCTCCTCAATAAACTTAAGTCCACTGCCAAAATTTACAACGTCTAAACACTCCTGAGAAGTAGCTGTCGAGTAACAAGTATAGAATGCGTGATTCCCTATTCCAGAAACATTGTCTGGTATATTAAGGTTTTGTAACCTATAGTTATAACTAAAACAATATGGATTTATATATAATAAAGTTTCGGGAAAGCTTATACTTTTTAAAGATGCACAATTATAAAAAGCTTGATATGAGATTTCAGATAAGCCTTCGTTTAATACTAAACTTTTCACTCCACATGTTCTAAATGCGTTTTC
>Ga0213861_10000176_pt1 | contig 52231 bp, 65 predicted proteins | sample PICome_4_FD_160110 | JGI IMG/M metagenome (GOLD analysis project Ga0213861, IMG submission 160110) | Coastal seawater microbial communities near Pivers Island, North Carolina, United States - PICO131 | ecosystem: Environmental > Aquatic > Marine > Coastal | place: USA: North Carolina... | reverse complement strand
TAAAGAATATTGTATAGCTTTCGGGTGGACTATCTTCAAATCCATCTGAACCTAATATACCAATAGTAAAAGTCCCTGCGTTAACATCATTACTAGCATTTGTTCCATAAGGTGCTTGTGTTGGAACGTGGTCAGCCATAGCAATAGGTAAAGGATATATTAATAAACCTACTACTAATAAGCGTAGTGCCGTGTTTAATCTTTTGAGCATATCCTACTTTCTAGTAGGAACGCTATTAAAAACCTCGTTAACTTCTTCTAAAGTAATCTTTCCATCGTCTATAAATTTTCTTGCTAACATCTCTACGACGTGAGCTACCCCCATTATTCCAGCAAGTAACGCTGATTGATAAACATCTATTCCAACTAAGGAGCCAGCTCCCAATATTGAAAGTCCTTGAGCAACGAAAACAGCAACTATTCTTTTGCATATATTCAGATACAAGGACATACCTTTTAAAACTTTGTCTGACATTAACTCAGCCCAATAGGACAATTTGAGCAAACACCGCTGCATAATCCACAAATCATTTATATAACCTCCATAAATAGAAATAGTCGGGTAAAATCCCGACCATCTCTATCTATTATAACCGATTATATCTTGACTATCCTTTAGGAATTTTAGACATAAATGGGAATGGTGCGTCTTCTAACGCATTTTGAATTGCAGAAACAAGTGCTGACGCTGCTGCAACTGATGCAGCCATCAGAACATCTGCTTCAAACATTCCTGCTTGATTAGCCATCATCACAGCAACAAAAGTTTGTGCTGCAGTTCTAGCTGCTCTTATTAAACTGGTTCTCCAGTAATCCGGCATTTAATACCTCCTAAGTATTTTCTTAACTCCTCCGCCGCTAGCACCAGTTCTTGGTGATAATGGCAGTAGGAATCTCCCACCTTCGCGATGGTCATAGTCAACATAATTGACTGTAACCTCTTCACCCGATTCAATTGCATCTGCAATGCTCGGATAAACCTTTTTATACGCCACAACTGACGCTCCGACAAACCCATCTTTCTTAGTTATGTTTTCATTCTGACTAGAGCCTAAAATGAGACATCCCGCCGTAGACTCGTCGGTGTTCCCGGTGTGCCATAAAATCCACTCGAAATTTGGAACATTATTTACATAAATCATCCCACGGTGCCAAGCCCCATATTTGGCTGTATAACGTTGGTGATAGCCACCTTCAGTTCTTAGGGTAAGTTTATACTCGCCTTCCGGTATTCTTGTTTCACCTCTCACTTTGTCAGCTCTAAATTCGTCTTCTATGGTGTAGCACAAAAACTTACGCTCACCATCAGTTATATCAAAAAGAATTCCATTTGTAGAATCTTCTTGAGAACTTATTCTTAATACTTCTAACTTCATTATTCCTCAACTATTCCAAAAGTTGCATACCAAGTTTGTGGTCCCACCATACCATCTTGGACTAAGCCACTCTTTTTTTGTATTTCCATACTTCTTTTACTACTCTTCCTACCGTAAACCCCATCTACTGTTAAGCCACCTGCAGCATCTTGCCATTGTTCTATATCTGCTCCACTCATAAATGGTGCTTCTAGATAGAAAACTTTACCCTGCCATTTTGGTGCTTGCCTCTTGGCTTTTCTGTAAGCCTTACCTTTAATCAAAGTAAAGAATTGTTCCCAAGGAAAGTTCATTCCCGGAACACTTTCTCTTGTTGGGTCAAGTTCAGCTGGTGAAATAAATCCACTCTTGCCAGCAAGCCAATCTTCTCTTGTAAGTCTTCTAGGGGTAATATTGTAAAGCTCTACTTTTTCTGCACACCATTTAGCTGCCATAGCTATAAGAGCATCTTCGTATTCTTTATCTGTTCCCCAATCAGAAGCAAAATAACCTAACTCAAGTCCTAGAGAGTTAGAGTTACTTCCTCTAATGTGAAATGCTGTGTAATCATCGGGCAGTAAGTTGATAATCTGTTTATCATCTGCAACTACGTGAGCTGAGGCTGGTGTGTCAGTTTTAGCAAAATACTTTGCTATACCTAATGCTTCCTTACCACCTTCGGCAGTATGAACTACGATACCCTGTATATCACGGCTTCTTCTTGGATAATAGTAGCCCTTTTTACTATTTTCTCTTAAAGTAGCATTAGGATTTTCATTCTCTAAGAGATAAAATCCCATAACGTTCCTTCTATTAAGTGTTACTCAGAGTATTATAACTATCTTATACTTTTCTTACAAGACTAGTATAGTATTATTTCCACACCTTTTTTTCACACTTATACAAGTTATGCAGTCCATTTTCATCAATACAGAATGTTAAGATTCCGGGTTTAGTTCTTTTACCGTGGGTATTTTCTATCCATTTAGAACCACCATCTAATGCTGGAGCGCCAATAATAATCTTTGGGTCTTCAATCATTGTAAAGTGATGGTAGTGACCATATACCAAGATATCTGCAAATCCAATATTGTAATCTCCATACATTTGGTTTTTATGCCAACTCTGTGCTTTTGCTACAGCTAAGGCACCTCCGCCCGAACGAAATTGGTGACCGTGCGCTAGCCCTATGATTTTACCTTTTGTCTCATAAGTCAAGACAATGTCATCATCTCTATGGTTTGGATAAATGCATTCAACATTTGGAAAAGCTTTAGGATTACTCTTAAAGAATTCATCAAGCATAAAAGCTATATGCAAATCTTTATTATCCATAAAACTGGTAAACGCTTTGCCTGCATTTCTAAATTCACCGTGGTTACCGGGGACTGACAAAATTTTGACATTAGGTCCTAGCTTTGCAAACTCTACAACTGCTGTCTTCATAAGAGCATAAGCTGCTTGGATTTGCTCAGTATTAGAGAGCTCGACTGAGAATTCTTGCATTTCGTAGAATCCACTGCACCCCTCGACGATATCACCGAGGCATAGGAACAATACTTCATCAAATTTGTATCCTGCCTTAGTCAAGGTGTTATATCTCCAAAGTGCTTCTTGTATTCCTACAGTAACTCTTTCTACTAATCCTTCAAGACCTTTTCCCTCCGACTTGCCGGTTTGCCAATCTGCAAAAACCACTACGAACGTATTATCGCCTACTGGTGGTTTCCAATTCTTTTTAGGTTTAAATCTTCCTGCATCTGCAATGATTTTTTTATGAAAAGCTGCATCATAAGAAGTTCGACGTTTTTTTATGGTCACGTTGTAGTGAACCATCTTGTCTCCACCGACACCAGTCCAAGTTCTATACTTCATTGTGTCAGCGTCTATATAGAAGTGCTTAGGGTCAAATCCCTCTTGTAAAAGAAACGGGTCCCAGTCTTTGACACCCTTTCCATCAAATACAATAGAATCAGTAACTAATGTTCCTTCTTTTTTTGATTCATCCCAAGTAGCACCGGGAGTCCATCCCGTTCTATCTTTAGCAACTATTGCAGCTTGTTTTACCTTTTCAGTTTTTACTGCTTCTAAAAACTTATTGGTTATACCTTTATCCTTGGACGTAGCCATGCTTAACTCTGTATCTACGCACGGCTGACTCACTTAAGACTATTTCGAAATGGTCTGCTAGAGCCTTTTGGATAACGCGATTAGAGAATTCTAAATCAGCACATACTGTTTCTATGTTCTCAGCTTCTTTTTCAAGACCCTTGGATACTAAAATTGCAATAGCTTTTTCAAGTTTTAGTTTTCTTTCCCCGAAGTCCATCTTTTTGCGTTCGGCAAGTGCAGTTTCTATGAAACTATTCTTCTTCTTGGTTTCCATCTGTTTCTCCCATTGTATCTGTAACTGCTACGCTGCCCTGTTCCGGAGTTAGCATACCCTTAAGGGTTTGAATTACAACATCTCTTTCCGAGATTTCTACTGTATGCTTTGCAATCTTGATTGCCATATCGTCAATCATCTTACGAAGCTTATCGTTTTCGCCAGCAAGATTATTATATGCGTTGACAACTTCCTCTGCAGAAATTTGCGGCTGCACATTCTCTTCTAACTTTGCTTCATCAGTCATAATTACCTCTATATATTATTTATTACTACGTTCATTATAACATACGCATACGACAGTTATGTGTATTTACACATAAAAATATTCGTGATTAAGAGGTTTTTACGTCTTCTTCTTCTTTTTTACTGTAATCAGTGCCGCTTTTGGTAGCATATTCTGCACTAGGGGTATCAACAATAGACATAGGTGCTCTATCTACAACTCTGCTTTTATTGAGTAATTCCCATTCTAAATCGTAATTATTTACCATACTTACATTATATACTGTAAAATATGCACTCTCCGGGACACTCTTCAGCTGCTTCTTTTACTAGCTCTTCTTTGCCAATAGGAACTACCGCTAAGCCTTCAGCACCTTGTGGATTGCCATCTATTGCAGAATAAACTTTAGGGTAAGGAGTATGTTCTTGGACATAAGCTAGTCCATCGTTTTTCATTGTAAATACTTCGGGAGATATTTCTGCACATAAACCATCGCCAGTGCATAAATCTTGGTCAATCCAAACTTTCATATTTACAGTTTACCAGTTTGTTTCTTCCTGTTTTTTCTTGTTAAATCTCTATATCCACCAGTCATCTTACTTCTTAAAGTAAAAGACTCAATATTATTTTCTCTATGATGTTCGTCTGTAAACTCTTCAACAACTAGATTATGTTTGCTTCTTTTAAAAGGTATAACGTGTAAGAACGGATATCCTCTTTCAAGTATCCTGTCTCCCTCACTATGCCATATACTTGGAAAGTTTACTTGATGAAAACTATCTGTTTCAACAATGCCGGGGAATAAGGTGTAGTTATCCTGTGGATGCATCAAAGGTTTCATAAACAACATTGACCAACCCGGTGGAGTATGAAAGAACCAAGGACTTGTAAACTTTACTGCTCTTCTGTAATCATTTCTTTTAAATGGATAAGTTGAGAATTGTGCTTCATCGTGAAATTCTATAACGCTTCCTAAGCCTTCATTGTTTCCATTAGTCTCAAAGTGAAAATCTTGACCGTATCTTTGAACCATTATGTCTGACCACAAAGGAATTATGTATCCTTCTGCAAAGTAATCTACTACTGCTGGACATTTCTTTAGTGTGTGTGAAGACCACTTTTTAATTATCTCACCTATAACTGGAAATGGCTTTTGGTCTGCTCTTGGTAAATCCATCTTTAATGCTTGAAACCATTCCGGTATCATTTGAGCTGCTGGAACTGGGGGTGCAAGTTCTACTAGTGCTGGGTTAGGTGTAGCAAACCTTATATTGTTACCTTGAATCCACTTCATTGTTTTTTCCCGTCTATTATTCTTTGACCTGTATGCCACCAATGTTCCGGTTCTACATAATGGTTAAACATCATACCTACTACATTATTTTCCGGGTCCGGAAAGTCCTCTCTCCAGTGTAATTGGTCTTCTCCGTAAAACAGTAACGCTTGATTTGGTTTTAAAAAGTATTCTTTATCTTCTACCCATATAGCCCAAGGTGTATCGTAGTATAAGCAAACATCTAAGGTGTAAGTGCAAGCATTGTTATCTTTGTGTTTAGGTAGATTAGCTTTCTCTGTTTCGTATTGTGCAAACATAATGTAACTTATATCTAGTTCTTCTGCTTTGAATAGTTCTTTAGCTTTAGGTAATATACGCATACCATAAGGCATCAACCAAGAACCATCGTTAGATTGGTCTTCAGTTGTTATTCCCCATCTACCGAATTCATCATTCCAAATAGCATTTTTGTATCTTCTTTTACAAGTTTTTACTAACCTATCGAAGAGAGGTTGAGGAAAAAGATTATCAACAATTAGAACTTCAGCCATTTTTTCTTTGGCATTAATTTCTTAGGTCTTCTCTCTAGTGCGTCGGGATAGAGCATATTCGTATCTCTTCTATTCACAGAAGACTGACTAATCTGATTCCAAGCTTTACTAAAAGTTTCATTCCACTCTACATATTCTATCTTCACTGGTTTACTGAATAGTAGGTTAAACATTACAGTATCGTGATTTAGATTAAGTTCTAGGTTATCCATATCTTCCCACTGGAATGCCCAAGATAATCCACGAGACCACCCATAGATAGGCATAAATCCGGGAATAGTAGAGATAGGTAAATTTTGTCCTGCATTTCTATCTGATGGTATTACATCCATCCAAACTTCTTCATCATCAGTAAATAACATAACTGGCATAGATATTTGCATAACTGGCTTATCGGGATATCCCCAAGCCTCTTTCTCTTCCATAATTAAGTCATTGAATGGACCGTGATGCTTTACTGCACCGTGATAATTAGCTTGATAGTTAAAACCAGCGAACCTATCTACTTCATCACTAAATTTGTTTTTACTTAGCTTTACCTTTACATAAGACCAAGGAAAATAAACTTCAAACATTCTGTTACGCATAAACTGTGTTGATACGCAACCATTGGGTGCTTTAATAAACTTCTGTGGATTCCTAAAGTTAATCGGTGGGTGATAACTTTGTGGGTCTTGATTTTCTAACTGACCCCATTGTTGATTAGGTCTAGGTAGTGTAAAAGCAACTGTAGGCATACTCTTACGATGTGAACTTAACTTTTCTGACCAAGTATCTGTTAGTCTTGGTATCTTGAATCCTTTAGGCACTGGACACTTACTCATCTATAATCCCATCTTCTTTCCATTTTTTCTTATTTTGTTGTGTCTGCCAACGATACCAACCATTTTGTTTGGTTCTTTCAGCAGCTCTAGTCTTATCATAGTAGGATTTCTCATCTTCGTCCATAACCCTAGACTCATAAGAATCTAAGTCAAAACCACTTCTTTTGTATGGAATTACTTGAACTAACGGCATTCCTTGTCTAAAAGTTCTTTCACCATTTCCGTGATATAAGAATGGTATATTCATTTGGTGATAACTATCAGTTTCAACAACACTAGGCATAATTTCTATTTCCCAGTTTCTGTGATACCAAGGAGACATAATCATAACTGACCAACCCGGTGGTGTTATTATGTCCCAAGGATTTGAGAATTTCATTGCTGTATTCCAAGAACCATCATTGATAGGCATAGAACCTATTGAGTGAGGACTATGATATGTTATGGTATCTTCGAATGCGTGTTTATTATACCAATTAAATCCACTTTCTTCCGTAAAGTTGATTTTTAGGTCCAGCCACAAGGGAATAATATATCCACTAAACATAATGTCTTTAACTGTAGGACATTTTTTTAATGAATTGTCTTTATATGGAACTCCGTTCCAAGTTGCATCTTTCCAAACTCCGTGGTCCCCATCTCTAAGCTCTGTCCACTCTCTTTGCAATTGTTTATACCAAGAAGGCATAAAATCTTTTGCTGGCTTAGGTGGAGCTAAATCAACGTAATGTGAATGCCCCGGATTTGCTAAGAATAATATCTTTTCGTCTTCTCCAACGATATGTTCTTTTTCTTCTAAGAGGCGTTTATATTTTTTTTTCTCCCACCATTTACTCATACTACTCCAATAATAATTCTGCTTTATATACCGCTTTCAGAGAATCATTGTGATGAGCTCCTGTGAATTGTTCTTTCAAACTTATTGTGTCACCTTCCGGTTCCCAGTGAATTATTGAAACTGTTTTACCATAACTCTGTAATTTAGTAACAGCTTCGTCTATGTTCTCAATTGTATCCGGTTGCCATCCTATTATAATTTTCATATTTGGATTAGCTGTCATTGTTGCTGAAGCTCCGTCTAATACATCTAGTTCTTTACCATTTGCATAAACAAGTAATAAGTCTAAAGATAAATTTAAACTGTCGACTGTTACGACATCTATAGTTTGTGTATTGTTACCCATAACTTTACCAACTACTGCTTGTGATTGATTGTCTGACCAAGAGTAGAGTATCTCTTCTCCTGCTAGTTTTCCAGCTGCTTTTCTATAATTGTCTCCGTCTGCACAGTTGTCTTCTAGTAAGTCAAATCTAGCTTGTGAAGGTTCAAAAGAAGTTACTTCTGCGCCTGCATCTAATAATTGCTTAGAGGACAAGCCGAAGCCTGCACCTATAACTAAAGCATTGTCAAAACTACTAGCATTTTCTTTAAGCCAAAACTCTAAGGACGGATTAATATGACCTAACTCAGTTGCTTTTGCTTCAAATATATCTGCATTATCAAATTGTAGAGTAGGTCCACATCTAAATGATTGTGATACTATAGCCAATTTTCTTCTATCTCCTCTGTGGTTGATTTAAATTTATAACCTAACCCATTATACTCGCCTAAAGCGAAGTGTGGATTGTTAGGTTTTGCATAAGCTAAAGATATACATATAGAAATACCTTCAGTTTTCTTTCTTTGATGTAAGAGCTCTTGTCCACAATAAGCTACTGCCTCATTGTTTTCTAGAGTGAACTCTCCATTTGGATATATAAACGTTACTGGTTCTTCTGAATAATAGTTGTATAGAATTGTATACTCTATAGCTCCATCATCATAATGTTCTTTCCCATCGGGTGAAAATTCATACCACTGTATTCTTGCTGAAGTAGGCAGTAAATCGTGAACTGCAAATATGTCTCTAGCTCTATCAGTTGTGAATTTATGTAAAACATCTAATTCCCCAGCAGCTTTTGCATAGTGAGTTCCTCTATGTTCCCAGTTGTCTGAATCTATATGTGGTGATTGTGTATCCATAAAGTATTCAAGTTCGTCAAACTGAATACCTTTAAATAAGTTATCTACTCCTGTTGCGTTCATTGACCGCCTCCTTGAGGTAGATACATTCCCGGCATTCCATCTGTATCGAATGGATGACCTAACCAAGTTACAATAGCATACTTAGTTCCACTAATGACTGGCATTGCTCTATGAGAATATGCATAATTACTAGGAAATAATATTAAAGCTGGTGCTTCTGTTTTGACGTTTTCTTCAAAATGTTCGAAGTATGTTCCACCACCTTCATACTCTGTTGGATTCAAAAGAATTAAAGCAGATAAATGTCTTGGTATGTGTGGTGCATAATCACAATGTGGTTTATACTCTTGACCACCTTTATACCTTAACAATGTAAAACCTTCATCAAAGTCAATGCTGAATTCATATTTGTCTGTATATCTTCCAACAAACTCAACCATCTTATTAGATAGTAAGTCTTGTATTTCCTTTAATTCTTTAAAATAAGTGTCTGTTCCATTTTTGATTGCTTCTCTATATTCCCTTTGGTTTGGGTCCATATTTGAATGTAGAGTCAAAGGAAACAATGAATTACTTCTTATTTCTCCACCTTTGTGACCTTTACCAACTTTTGCATCTTCGAACCCTGCTGGGAATTCTTTATCTTGGTCCATTGCTTCAATAGACTCAATAATATTTTTTGATTGCTCTTTGTTTAAAAAGTCGTAGTAAATTTCTACACTTCCCATAGTTGTATAGTTTTCCACTATCTTAACTCCCTCTTTGCTAACGCTGTAACTGGTGCTCCTGTTTCTTCAGAACCTACATCATAGTGGCTGCTCATAGAAACTAGGAATGCAGCTTTTCTGCCATTCAATAATGGCGTTGTAGCGTGTGACCATACATAAGCACTTGGCATAATAACTACACTACCTGCTGGTGGTTTGTAAGGTGCAACTTCGGGAAAATATCTAAACACTAAAGAACCTCCATCAAAATCATCATTTAAATAAGTAAGTATTGTAAATCTTCTTAAATACGGAGCAATATGATGTTTATTTGTTCTTGGGTCTCTTACTGCGTGATTATCACTGTGAAATGTCATATGCTTTGGTGGTTTGTATGTAATGTATTGCCAAGTTTCCATCCAATTCACTTCCATCTCTACATCGGGATATATCTGCATATAATCAGCAGCTTTATCCAAAGCATTTCTCTGAACTTGTTTTAAGAAGGTTTTTGATTCTTCTTTGTGAAAGTTAACTTCCGGGTCAAACCTTATTGGTCCATTTGCCCCATACACTGATTTAAGTGAGTCATTGTTTTTAACATCTGCTTTAGAAATACTGTCTTTCCAACCGTCGACTTCTGAGTTCATAATATCGACAATACCATTTGGGACATCTAAACAATTTTCCCAAGTGTAAACACCGGGAACAACTGGGTATGGTTCTACACTTTTAAATAAATTTCGTTTCATTCTTCCTCTAAAAAATACTCATAGATTGACATTTCTTTGCTATCAATCTCTTTTGAGCCTTTTAAAAGAACTACATCATACCAACCAATGTCTAGTTGAATATGATTGGTTATCCATATTTTTCTTCCCACCTCAAAGTTCATTGGGTATGTTTCCACCAATACATCTTCTTGTGATGGGTTATCTAAGTTCTTTTTCCATACCTGTAAAGATATGTCAGCTTTATCTCTTTTGAGAACTTCAAAATCGTCGTAATACTCTACTTGAAAGTATTCTTTATCACTAGCGTGATTGGGTGCTTCTAAATTAAAATATTCCGGTATGTTAACCATTTGGGCAACTTCCGGATTATCTACAAATTGTTCTATATTTTCGCTTAATCCAGTTTGGATGAGCGCAGTTATGCCTTTCCATTCGGATTCATAATCCATATAGTCTTTAGATTTTGGAACGTAAAATATTTTACGCATATCCCTCCCTAAACCTTTATCCGTTGATTGTATTTAGATTATCTATGCACACCTTCAAATAATCAATTGTTTGATTAAATGAAATATCTTTGCCAGCTTTGAAAGCTGTAACATCTGCCAAGAAAGCAGCCTCATCAAAATCATCTACGTCTTCTCCGATTTTATAGAGACTATTAGCAATAGCAGACTCTAACATCTGTTTTGCATCGTCTTTCTGTTCTTGCAGTGCTTCAGCACTTAATGACAAGTCCATATTATCTTCTCCTATGTTGTTATAAGATTTACCCTTTAAGTATAGCATTTGAAACTCTGAAGGTTCCTTACCAGTATCTCCCCATAACTCGTAGGATGCTTCTTCGGGTATATCTATTTCAAAGTAGTTTTTAAAATCATAAAATATTCTGTATTTATTTCCCATTGTTTTTTGCTCAGCTGTTTCATCTTCATCTAATTCATCATCTGATGAACCTACTGTAGATATTCCAAAAGCAAGTATTCCATTGTATGTATTGTCTCTATAGACATATGGTTTACCTTCCTTAATAAACACTTCTGATTGTGGGTTTACATTGACATCTACTGTCCACATATAACCTGTTTCATACTTAAATGGGTCTAGTCCTCCGGTTTCTATACCTTCTGTTCCACTTATTTCTCCGTTGTAAACGTGATATCCGTCTTTTCTCTTTATGTAGAAAGAAACTACAGAAGATTGTTCCATAGGAATGTCTACATATTTCTGTTCGTTAAAAGCTATTGCTTTTCTTGGATAGTATGGATGTTGTAAGTCTGAAGAACTATTAGGAAATAAAGGATTTGTGAAATCCGGATAAACCATACCTAGGCAATACCATAAGTTGTATTCTTCAGTATCTGAACCAAATCTGTCTAGGTGAACACGGATATATTTAGGTGAACTCATTTGTTACACCTTGAATGTCTTTACAGTCCCTGCCGCATATCCAGTAACATCTGTAGTCACACCAGTAAGAGGAATAGTCTGTGAAACTATAAATATAACTCCACCACCTGTAGTAGTTTCTCCACTAGCTTCTATTGTTCCGTGACCTTGTATTTTTCTAGCACAAACTACAACAACTCCACCACCATAGTTAACATTATCCCCTGCTCCACCTACAAGTCCTGTAGCTGTAGTTGAGCCACCGTGTTGTATAACACCTGTAATAGCTATGTCGGGATGATTAAAATAATTTGCACCTTCTGTTGGTGCTGTAGCTGTATAACCATTTCCATTTCCGCCTAAAGAATCTGTAGCAGCTGCTTGAGCTCCACCTTTAAGAGTTCCGGATGTCGATGCTGCACCTACTCTACCAATCTTTGTGTCTGCTTGGTTTGCACTGGTTGGCGCCATTGTTAATCTATTTCTTACAAAAACTCTATATCCTGCTGTGTCTAAAACTATTCCTGCATCAATCTGTAAGTTGTTGTAATACATATCTCTAGTAAGTGTTGTATTGCTAGATATTGTTACGTTTCCGTCCATACCGGAACCATAAATACTATCGGGAATGATATCGAAAGATTCAAAATCTGATACTGCTTTTCCTACTTGTGTTATTGCCATAATTTACTCCTTAACCTGCTGGGTCTGTGTCGTCTGCATCTATATTGAATACTGTTATAACAGAACCTGCACTAGCACTACCGGAACCACCAGTTCCTGCTGCTGCAGCCAAAGTTAGTGATGGTAAAGGTTTTGTTGATGTTACTAGTATAACTGTTCCTCCACCCGCATTGTAACCGTCTGAAGCTGTTCCTGCTGAACCACCTGCTCCACCGGGGTGATTATTTGTAGGGTTATTATTACCGCCATAAGAGTAGTTGTTACCGGGATAACTGTAGCCATAAGAATAACCATAAGAATAATTGTTGCCGGGATATGAATAGTTATTTCCCGGGTTTGCACCGTAGTTCGTTGGGTTTGAATATGGGTGCCAATGTGCATAGTGATAGTGATAACTACCAGTTGAATAGTTGTTAATTGTCACTGGATGCCAGTGATAATGTGTATGTGGGTTAGAACCCGAGTTACCCGGATAAGAATATGGAGAAGGGTTATTTGAACCATAGTTTGTAGGGTTAGAACCGGAGTTTGAACCGGAGTTTGACCCATAGTTAGTTGGGTTAGAACCATAATTAGTTGGATTAGTATTTCCCGGAGTTGATGCATTAGGTGCTGGTGTTCCAGCATTACCTGCTGTTGCTGCTGTTGCAGCGTCTCCATCTGCTCTAATACTTCCTGCTCCCGTAATTGTCTTAGCTAAAACCAAAACAACTCCTCCACCTACAGCTCCTGTCCCTGCCGTTGCTGCATTACCAGCAGACCCTTTACCTCCAGCTGCTCCTACTGTTTGGTAGTCTCCCCAGCCCGAGTCTCCACCATCTGCACCTGCCCCCGCATTTGCTGTGATGGCTCCGTCGTCTCCTCCCGAACCTCCACCAATAAACTTAGTGGTATTATCTGAAGGGTCGAATTTTTTTCCTAATAAAGCTACTGTAAGGTTAAACATTTCGTTATCACCTTTAAAGAATTCATCTCCGGAAGCGTGTGAACCACTTTGCTCACCGGAAGCTCCACCAAGAGTATCTGTTGCGTCTACACCTTTAGCAAATCCACCTTTAAGTGTTCCTGCTGTTGTTTTAGATGTGAATCTACCAATACGAGAAGTAGCGTCTGTAAAAGCCAACGTTCCTCTAACGAATACTCTGTATCCATTTGTGTCTACTGTGCAACTTGCATTGATAGTTAGATTGTTGTAATACATATCCCTTGTTAGGGTTGTATCTGCTGCTATTGTTACATCTCCGTCTTGACCAAAACCATAAACTTCTTCCCCGCCCAATCTGTCTAATAACAGTGGCTCCGGGATTTCAATCTCAGCCATTTTAAGTTACCTCAACACCGGAAACGTGTATATTTACTGCTGATGCTGCTGAACATTTTGCGGCAACTGAAGCTGATGCTGGTATAACCATAGCTAAATCAATAGTTGTGGTTGTGTTAGCAAGAACAGTTATATCACCAAAAATGATATGTTGGTCACCAGTTGTATCCCCAGTAGGGATAACCTTGACTTCTACTGTTCTATCAGTTGCTGTATAGTTAGCTAACAACATTTGCTTGATGATACATTTGTTAGAATTACTGAAAACTTCTGCTTCAGATGTTCCTAACGCAGTTACCTCTGCAAGTTCTGCTGCTGTATATATAGCCATTTATTCTCCTATAATCCCATCCACTGAAGTGCTTCTGTAGTATGAAGCTGTTGAGCTTTTACCTTTACCATTGCACTAGCGGAATTATCGTATAACATTACTAAATCGTTGTCTTCATCCACATCAATTGATGTTCCGTCTGTAAGTCTTGATGCGTCAACTACTAGTGTGACTGCACCGGAATCTGCTCCTCCATTAAGACCGGAAGTAGCTGCTGTTGTGACACCTGTAACGTCACCTTGTTCTAATACTTGCCAACTTGAGCCTGTATATACTTGAAGACGTGAGTCTGTAGAGTTATATATAACCATACCACTAGCTGGAGAGGCAATATTTCCTCTTTCAGTAGTTGTGTAAGCTGGAATTAATGGTCCACCTTCTGTTGAACCTGCTGCAAATTCAGCTAATCCATTGGTGTCACCACCGGCTGTTGTAGCTACACGTATTAAATGTTGTCTATTTGCCATCGTTAATCCTTGAATTGTTAAACACTATAATTATACCAACTTTAATCATCACTATTAGTTCTCCTTAAAAACCAAGCACACCACTAAACGCTGTTGGCGAATTATACGCCAAACTATTTCTATTACCAGTTACACTTGTGCTTATTGGTCCGTGAACTGTAGTCCAGTTAGAGTTATCGACACTTCCTTGTATTACCCAATAATCCGGGTCTCTTCCCGCATGGTCATTTGCTGTATACCATCGATAACCTTTAATACCTTTAGTTATTGGTGTTTGCCCCGAACCTAAGTCAAATTTTAACCAAGCCACTGAATTGCTTATAAAACCTAAACTAAGCCACTTCGTTCCTGTATTGTTGTCATTTGCGTGATAGTTTTGCTCACTTGCTGGCGAACTACCTTCAGAGCTTGGGTTTGATAAACCTATTCTGCTATTAGAACTATTTAAAAATTGAAACTCTGATGCTTGCATATAATTACCGCTAGTTTTAGTTGAGGTTATATACCATCTTAAGTATCTGTATGCCGGTATTTCTTCAACGGCATTTGCTAAACCAAAATTGACTCTACTTGCACCTATCATTATGAGAAATCCAATAAAGCGTTGATAAACGGTGTTCCTGCATTGAAGAATAAGAAAGTGACTATATCTTCATCGTTAGCTCCTGTGCTAAGAGTAAGTCCATCTCCTTCTACTGTCTTACCTGTAACGTTGCCCCCACCATTAACAGTTATAGCATTTATAGCCATAGTTCTAGAGCCAGTTCCATCTTGTGTAACTTTCATAGTAAATGTAGAGGTTCCACTTGTAGGAACGTTTGTAAAGTCAATATCTGTAACATTGGCACTTAGTGTAATCTCTCCTGTATTACCACTAGATAAATCTATAGCTACAGTTCCAGTAGATTGTGTGACTGCAACATTTGTTTCACTATAGTTTTTTAAATTATTACCTTTAACATCAATAGTTGTGCCAGTAATAGTCATTCTTTCTGTGCCACCAGTATCAAATCTTATTGTATCTTCATCAGTAGCTTCCTCGACTTGTATTTTTGTATCTCCATCATCATCTTCTAATATGATATTTCTTTGAGGGACAAAGTTAGAGCCATCGTAAACCAAGCTATCACCTGTAGCTAAACCTGTTGTATCTACATCGGTTACATCATTTATGGCTACAGAACCACCATTATCTACCCAACTAATTGTTCCTGCACCATCTGTGCTTAATACTTGACCGTTTGTTCCAGCTCCACTATTAATTTTGAGTTTTGCTGATTTTATATCTACTACACCATCAGCTTCTATTGTTAGCCTTTCAGTGCCTGCAGTGTTCATTCTTATCTTGTCATCATCTGAATTAGAAGTTTCTACTGCAACGAATGTGTCTGTATCTCCATCTCTGAATACTGTTGAAGAGTTTGAAGTTCCTGTAATATTTATTGGGTCTGTTGTTCCATCAGCGAGAACTAAATCTAAGTCTGTTCCGGATGTTCCAACGTTACTAAATTGTATTGGGTCTGAGCTTGCATCTGCAAGTGTAAGAGGCATTTCATCATTTACGCTAAAGGTAACTGAACCTGCAAAGTTAGACTTAGCTACTTTCTTTAAGGCACCAGCACTTCCATCATAAACAACAATTAAATCTGTTTCTGCTGGAGAAGTATCTTCTGTTAATCCTGTTATAGCAGCTGTTGTTATTCCTGTAGCGTTACCTTCTAAGTTTGCTACTAATGTTCCTGTTGATATTGTAAGGTCTCCAGTGCTTGCTCCTGTAAATGAGCCAGTTCCCATAATGAACTTGTCTGCACTTTCGTCCCAACCTATAAATGCATTGTCTGAAGAACCTCTTTCAAGAACAATACCCATATCATTTGCTGGGGTTCCTGTTGTTCCAGTTCCTAATTCTATAAGTCTGTCTGCGATTGTAGTATTTGTAGTATCAACAGTTGTAGTAGTTCCGTTAACATCTAAGTTACCAGTTATTGTTACATTTCCTGTTGCTGCTATATCTGCGAATGTTACGTTGCTAGATGTAGCTACAGCCTGTCCAATAGCTACTTCACCGGAGCTTACTGTTACACCAGTTCCTCCTGTTATGTGTGCTTGAACTTCAGAGGCACTAGGACCTGTATAAGTAATTACACCAGTTGAGTTGTTATATGCTAACGAACCATCTCCACCGGAATCTGTTACGGATATCTTTCCTCTAATTACTGCATCAGTTATAGATAGGTCTATAGCACCATCACCGCTGTCATCATAAGCAGCAGTAATATTGGTATGAGAACCATTTGTAACTAATTGAGCACCAACAACATCTTGAACTCTTTCTGCTGTATGGTATTGATTTGTAGAACCTTCACCAATGTCATCTGTATCTAATGTGACATTTAACCAAGCTGAACCACTATATCTTAATACTTGATTTGCAGCTAATGAAGTTAATGTGACATCACCTAATTGTGCAATGTTAGAACTAGCATCACCCGGAACAAAGTTAGAGCCATCCCATTTAAGAGCTTGACCACTTGTAGGTGCTGATGTTGTTATATCTACATCACTTAAATCATCTATTGATACAGTTCCAAGATTTATATCTACTTCATCGTTAGAAGTATCATCTGTAATTGTTATCTTTGCAGAACCTGCATTTATTTTCTTAAACTGTAATTCTTCTCCAACTTTACCTTTGAATACACCAACACCTGCAGTTCCAACGTTTGCAGCTGTATTAGTCTCACCCGAACCGGATAGACCGGATACAGAAGCTAATGCGAATGCACCTGCTGAGTCATCCCAAGATACAACTTTTTGATTATCAGAAGAACCCGGTGCAGAGAATCCAACATTCGCTAAATCTTGTAAATTAGCTAATGCTATTCTTGCATCTGCTCTTGCAGAAGTATGAAATAGATTTGTAGAACCTTCGGTTATATCATCAGAATCTCCACTGAGTTCTGATAAAGCATCTTTAGTAGCTAATTGTGTATCTACATAAGCCTTGACTGATTGCTGTGTTGGTAATTTAGTTGCAGAGTTAGATGTCATATCATCTTCATCAACAGTGTCTGCAATCATTGCAAAGTCAACAGCACCTGCACCTATTGTTGTAGCTAAAGCTACGGCACCGGAACCATCAAAAGTAACTGCACTTGCAGTTATATCTCCAGTTAATGAAAAGTTTCTTGCTGTTGTTAAGGTAGCAGCACTACCACTTGTATTTTGATTACCAGCTGTGTTGACACCCGGTAAATCTATACTTGCTGTTCCATCAAAAGAAACACCACCTATATTTCTAGCTGTTGCTAAAGCGGTTGCTGTATCAGCATTACCTGTAACATCTCCAGTTACATTTCCTGTTAATGCACCTTCGAATGTTCCAGCAACAAAAGTTTCTGAACCTATTGTCCATTTATCAGTAGATTCATTCCAAATAAAAGTCTTGTTTGTAGAGTCTCCACGCTCTATTTCTATTCCTGCATTTTCTGTAGGAGTTGATGGAGCATTGTTGTTTAATACAATTATGTTGTCATCAACAGTAAGAGTCTCTGTATTTATAGTTGTTGTAGTTCCACTGACTGTTAAATTACCTGCAACTGTCATATCGTTAAAGGTTACGTTATCTGAGGTTCCAACTGACTGACCAATTGCAACTTCACCGGATGCTATAGATACACCTGTTCCTGCAGTGATATGAGCTCTAACTTCTGCTGCAGAAGGTCCTGTGTATGTTATAACCCCTGTAGAGCTATTGTAAGCAAGGCTTCCATCTCCACCGGCATCTGTTACCGAGATAGCACTTCTAGCTCTAGCTGTTGTGTGATAAAGATTACTGGAACCTTCTGTAACATCATCAGTTGTATTGCTACTTGTTAATACTGTTCCATCTATCGCTATAGCTCCATTTGTTAAAGTTATACCAGTGCTACCACTAAAGTGTGCTCTAGTCTCAGAAGCACTTGGTCCTGTATAGGTGAATACTCCAGTTGAAGAGTTATATGCGAAACTACCATCTCCACCTGCGTCTGTTGCAGAAACTGCACTTCTAGCCCTTGCGTTTGTAAAGTAAAGGTTAGAACTGCCTTCTGATAAATCGTCTGTGTCACTATCTGCTAATGACAATCCTTGGACTGAAACAACACCATTTCCACCCATTCCACTGTGGTTAGAGCAGTAATAGTAAAGAGAGTCTGCAGTTGCAGCATTTACAATTATTTGTGTGTATGAACCTGCTGTTCCCGGAGTTCCGGAAGTAGAAACTTGAGTTGTGTATTCGCTACCACTGTTAAATGTTCCATCTTTTGTAGTAGAGAATCTAAATGGATGTCCATTGTTAGAACTGTCTCCTTGGTCAAATCTATAAACTGTTCCCGGAACTAATTGAACGCTTGCAGCAGTTTCTCCATCAAGATGATATTTGTTACCACTTACGTTAGCTACTGTAACTGCAAAAGTAACCATTGAGTTACCTGCAACTTCTAATAGACCTCCACCCATTCCGGAGTGATTACCACAATAATAGAACAATCTGTCCGGTGTAGAAGCATCTGCTTTAATATCTACATAAGCTCCTGCAGAACCTGCAGTTCCACTTGTTGTTACACCTGTTGTATATTGAGAACCACTAGTGTGTGTTCCGTCGTAAACTGTTGAAAACCTAAATGGGTGACTACTGTTAGAGTTGTCAGACATATCAAATCTATAAGTGACTCCCGGTGTTATTTGTATGTTTCCAGCTACTTCTCCATCTAGCAAATATTTGTTAGAACCGGAAGCATTATCTACAGTAACCATAATTACTGATATGACATCATTGCTATCCTCTAAGTTAATTGTTTTGTTTGTTAATGTTTGTGAACCAGTAAGTGTTGCTACCGTGCTATCAATACTTATTGCACCAGTGCTACTGTTGTAAGTTATTCCTGTGCTACCCGATACTGATGCTCTTGCTCTTGCTGCTGTATGATATTGATTGGTAGAACCTTCCACCATACTATCTGTATCAAACTCAGAAAAGTCTATTGCTAAGGTTCCGGAAGTATTAGATATTCCAGTTCCTCCAGTTATAGAGGCTTGTGCTCTAGCATCTGTGTAATAAAGATTTGTTCCTTCTGATAAGTCAGAAGTTGAATGGTTAGAAATACTAGATACAGTTCCTGTGACATTTCCAGTCAAGGCTCCTTCGAAAGTCCCTGCAACAAACGTCTCACTACCTACTGTCCATTTGTCATCTGTTTCATTCCATAATAATGTTTTGTTAGACGAATCTCCACGTTCAACTTCTATACCTGCGTTCTCTGTTGGAGTAGAAGCAGCATTTGAATTAAGAATTATTATGTTATCGTCTACTGTTAATGTCTCTGTATTAATTATTGTTTGAGTTCCGGATACAGTTAAGTTTCCACCAACTGTCACATTTCCTGTAGTTGTTACTGTTGCAAAGTTGACATCAGAAGTTGTTGCTACAGCTTGACCTATGGCAACCTCTCCGGAAGATATTGAGACACCAGTTCCAGCTGTTATATGTGCTTGGACTTCAGCTGCACTTGGTCCAGTGTAAGTGATTACGCCTGTGGTTGAGTTATAAGCTAAACTTCCGTCGCCTCCACTATCTGTTACCGAAACGGCACCTCTGGCTCTAGCATTTGTAAAGTAGAGATTAGAAGAACCTTCTGTTAAGTTATCAGTATCTTGATTAGATAAAGAAGAAACAGTTCCTGTTACGTTTCCTGTAACATTACCAACTAAGTCAGCTGTTACTTGATTAAAGACAACATCACTTGAAGTTGTTATTGCTTGAGGTATAGATATTTCGCCACTGGATAAAGTAATTCCTGTTCCAGCAGAGAAGTGTGCTCTTGTTTCTGCAGCACTAGGACCGGTGTAGGTAATGACACCACTTGAATTATCATAAGATAAAGAACCATCTCCACCACTATCTGTGACTGAGATACTTCCTAATGTTATGAAAGCTGTATTTGTATTGGAGTAATTGGCTAAGTCGTTATCAACTACTAAGTTAAACCTGTTATTTGTATCATCGTAAGTTACTGTTATAAGTGTTTCAGTTCCTCCACTGAACATAGTTCCGACTTTATCAGTAAATGCTTCTGTTATTTCTGATAGGTCAGCAGATAAAGTGAATGTATTAGCTGTATCATCATAAGCTACATCTACTCCGTCTCCACCAACAACCATACCGGAACCGATTCTGTCATCGATTCTCTCATTGAGGTCTGTAGTGATTTCTCCTAAGTCTGCAGTAAATGTTAATGTTCCGGATGATTCTGCTATATCTACTCCAGCACCACCTGTAAATGTTATTGTTCCACCTAATGCTGTAGCAGTAGAGTTAGAACCATCTGTAACAGTTATGGTATTGTTAGTAAGTTTTGAGTTGCTAATAGAACCAGCAAGCATTCCATCGGTAATTCCTAATGCTTTTACTTGTAATGTATCTGTATCTATCTCTATAGAGCTATCATCTACATTTACGGACAAGGTAGGAGATTGACCTTCACTAGCACTACCTGTAGTCGCAAGACCAGCACCGGCAGTAATATCAGCAACATAGTTGCCTTCTGTATCAGTTCCTAGGTTTAATGGTTCGTTTACAAAAGCTGAACCGTTGTATCTAAGAATATCTCCTGTAGTGGTTGAACTTAAAGTTACATCAGATAAAGCACCTATACTTGCTGCTGCTATACGAGCATCTGTTCTAGCGTTTGTGAAGTAAAGATTTGTAGAACCCTCTGAAATATTGTCTGTATCAAACTCAGAGAAGTCTATTGCTAGAGATAGTGTATTTCCACTATCATCATATGTTGTTGTTACACCAGTTCCACCAGTAAACAGTCCTTGAACATTGTCTTGTAGTGCTTCTACTATTTCAGAAAGGTCTGAACTAATTGTTAATTGATTGTTTGTATCGTCATAAGATATGTCTATACCACTAGTTGCTGAATCAACTAGTAAGGCTGCGACTCTGTCGTCTACTCTTTCACTTGTAAAGTATAAATTAGAAGAACCTTCAGATAAACTATCTGTATCTTGGTTGGATAGAGAACTTACTGTTCCTGTAACATTACCTGTTAAGTTACCAATAAATGTTGCAGCTACAAAGTTGTTTGTGCCTATTGTCCATCTATCATTAGTTTCATCCCAAAGAAGAGTTACATTTGCATCATCTCCTCTTTCTATCTCTATACCGGCATTTTCGGTAGCTGAACCTGTAGCGTTAGAGTTTAAAACTATTTGGTTATCATCAACTGTTAAAGTTTCTGTTGATAAGATTGTTTGGGTTCCGGAAACAGTTAGATTACCGGAAACAGTTAGATTATTAAATGATGGGGAATCTGAGCTACCTAATCCTAAAGATGCTCTTGCTGTTGAACCTGTCTCTGTTACGAAGTTTGAACCATCACCAACAATGAAGTGTGAGTCTGTAGGTGTTAATCCGGAAATATCTGTTAGTTGAGCATCAAAAGCTTGTATGTCTGAGCCTATTGCTAAGCCTAAAGCAGTTCTAGCTCCACTGGCTGTAACCGCACCGGTTCCACCATCTGCTATTGCTATGAAATCAGAGGCTTGAAACTCAGCTAAACCAACTAAGTCGGAACCACTGAAATCACCTCTTATTGGGGTTTTACTTGCCATTTATTAAGCCGCCATTGTTAAATTCTTTGTCACTGTTGACCCATCTGCTTTAGTAAAAGTAAAGACTAAACTATCCCCATCGCTTGTAGCTGGCATAATCATAAAAGAATATGTGCTACCATCTGAGTTTAGCAGACGTAAAGCTCGTGTAGACATACCTACAACAGACCCACCACCATTGACGTTTAAAGAAGTAGAAGTGTTAATAAAGTAGTTTTTTACTGGTAAAACTGAAGCATCACCATTTGCTTCAACCATAGCTAAATGTCCTAATTTAGATAATTTATATAAAGCGTCATTTCTAAATGTTATAGAATCATCTGCATCGCTTGTTGTTATCTCTATGCCTGTTCCGGCAGTTAAGGTAAGTGAATCCGTTGAGCTATCTGCTACTACATCTGCTTGACCACTAACTTGTATTGTTTTGAAAACATCTTCGGTCGAACCACTACCTCCACCACTAGATGCAATTGTTATGGTATCTGTAGAAGCATTTGTTGTTAAAGTAATTCCACTACCTGCTGCAAGGGTTAATGTATCCGAGGAACCATCAGCTGTTACTGTAGATTCTCCGGAAACTGAAATGTTTTGAAATATATTCTGTGCATTAGCAGCAATTGTTAAAGTATTACTAGAGGCATCGGGAGTAAGTGTTATATTGTTTCCTGCAGCAATTGTAAAGGTATCTCCTACACTTCCAGCATCTAAATTAGTAGAACCAACAGTAAGAGTTCCAAAAGCGTTATTACTATCTATGGTTGCCCATTCAATAGTTCCGTTACCTGCATTTCTTATATATTGACCTGCAGTTCCTTGAGAACCACCGATTGTTTGTTTAGAAAAGTCTAGGTAGCCACTTTCTGTTATCTTTACCCATTGTGTTCCGTTAGTTCCAAAATGTAATTCTTTTTGTCCTGTGGTGCCAATCGACAGAGTTTTGTCTGAAATAATAGACTTACCATCGATATAAAGATTAGATAAAGGAACGGAAGAGCCATTACCGGATACAACTTGTATAGTTCCATCAGCAACAGTAAATCCGTTAAAAGTAGATGCTGCACCATTTTGGTCATCAGTAGCATTTCCAGTTTCCATTTGGTCAGCTGGATTAGTAAAGGTAAGTATTGTTGAGGACTGATGTATTCTTTCAACACCATTGATTTCAGCAATTATTTTGGCTAAGGCATCAGAAGAGGCATCAACTACCTCTAACTTGGAATCTCCTTCGTTTATGATGTCTGCCATCTTTTAATCGCCCTGTAATCTTTCTGTATGAGTTTTTAAACTTGCTGTTAAGTTCACTCTTTTCTTGGATATCGTTATCAAAGTCTTCTTGGTTCATTTGAGATGTGGTATGTGACCAATCATCTCTTTTGAATGGGATGACTTGAATGAACGGCGTTCCTCTTTCTATTATAGCATCCTTAGTCGTGTGCCAAATCGTTGGGAAGTTGATATGATGATACGAGTCAGTTTCTACTATTCCCGGCAATACTGTAAATCTTTTCTCAAATTGATATGTTGGAGGCATAAACATTACTGAATATCCGGGTGGTGTGTATATTCTCCAAGGGTTTACAAACTTTACACCTTCCGGGAAATCTGTTTTTTTGAGTTTCCATCCAGCTATTTGTGCCTTACCGTGAAAGTCTATACCGTATTGAGTGTTCCCTTTATTATCCCATTCCAATGTTTCCATATCTCTTTGTATTAGAAAGTCTGCCCACATAGGAATGATGAAACCTTCAGTAAGTAAATCTACAATTGCTGGACATCTTTTAACTGTCCCTCCACTCCATTTAGTAGCTGTTTCTTTTTTCTTTCCAAAGTAATTTTTTTGCCCTTTTTCGTGATGAGCATCTTGTTCTATATAGTCATTCATATCTTTAAACCAATGAGGTAGAAAAAATTTAGATGGTTTTACTGGTGCAAACTCTTCAAGACCTTTAAAGTCTGTTTTGAATTCTATAGATTGTTTACCCCCCAAAGAAAACTTCAATCGAAACTGCCTCCTGCAGCTAGAAAGGCTGTCCTAAGTTCTGCTAGTTTTGCCTCTATATCTGTAGTATCTTCACCTTCTGCTACAGCTAGTCTTTGATGTTCTTCATACATTAGAATTTGTGATTGGTAATGACGAGCATCTTGGGCTGGTTCATTAAAACTATATGTAACTGTCATTATGGATTCTCCAGTTCGTCAACTCTTGCTTCTAATACATCTATCTTAGCTGATAATTGTTGAACTGCTTTCACTAATACTGGAACAAATTTTTCTGCATCTATTCTTCCTATATCATCTGCATCGCTAGAAATGGTAGAATCATAATCTGAATAATCTCCGAACATAACTCCGGAGAATGCATTGTTACTACCTGTCTCTTCAAATACAGCAGTTTTTACTTCTTGAGCAATAAAACCTTGTCTTGTATTACCCTCTGCGGTTTTACGCTTTATTTTTTTTGCATTTAACTCATCTGTATGAGATTCATCTTCTTCATACAAGTAGTCTAAATAACTGCTTTTCCATTCAAAATCTCTAGGTTGCAATCTATTAATAAAATCTAGACCTAGTGTTATATCTGTTATAGATTCTTTAAGTCTTTCGTCAGAGTGAGATTGCTCCAAATTGTGAGCTAATACTGCAGAGTTAGCCGCCGATGATGCAATATTCCCTGTTTGTCCAAAAAAGTTTGTAGAGTTAAATCCGTGAGTGTGACTTCCATTTGCAGCAGTTGATAAGTTGTTACCCAGTATTAAGTTAGAAAAACCATAAGCAGTATTGTGACCAGCATTGTCGTGACCACCTGTTATATCAGCACCATAGTTGTGAGTGTGATTAGGTGTATTTGAGTGGTTGTGATTGTTTTCACTAACGCTAGTTAAATAAGGGTGGTTATGTCCTGCTGAAAGTTGATTAGAGTTATTACCAACTGATATGTTTATAACTGAGTTTGAATTATTTACAGTCAGTTGATTTGTATTTGTTGTGTAACTACCTGTAGTAGCTGGTAAGTCGTGATATCCTAATGTTCCCCCGGAATCTTTACCAATGTATTGGCTACTGCTACCGGAATCTCCATTTACACTTAAGGCGTTTCCATTTAGGCTTGAATTTCCTGCTACTTGTAAGTCTCCCTTAACATTAAATTGAGTAGACAAAGTATCAAATGACCATATATCATCATCACCATTTGATGCAGAGAATGTTGAGTATCCACCAATGTCTGTGGAGTTGCTTACAAAGAAGCCCAATTCATCGTAATCACCGGAAATTGTGAGAGAAGGATTATCTTCATCTCCATCGGGGAATACTACAAAAGGTTTAGAAGAAAATAATTTATTACTTCTTTCAAATAAAGTTGAGGTTCCTATTTTTAGAACTGTGCTAGATGCTGCAGTCGGAGCACCCGAACCGCTATCTGTTCCTAATTCTAAAGCTAGGTTAGTTGCACTACCACCAGTCAAAGAAAATGAACTAGCCGCTAGAGCACCAGCATTGGAAACTTTAAATGGAGCAGCTGCATAAGTTCCAGCTCCTAACCACATATTTCCGTCTACATCAACGTGAAAACTAGAAGCATCAGAACCACCTACGTCTAAAGCATCTCCTACTGATAATGTTCCACTTAAATCTAATCTATCTGCATTTATTGATAATCCTTCTGAGGATGCATTTATTGTCGCAAGAATAGTTGCAGATTCTGCACCACCAATATCTCCTGCATCAAAGTTTATTTGAGAAGTTGTAATACTAGGAAGTCTATCTACATTTAGAGTTCCTGTGCTTATATTAGAAGCATTTAAGTTTGATACTGTTATAGAGGAAGCGTCTAAAGTTCCTGCTGTTATATCACTAGCATTTAATGTTCCTCTTACAATTGCATTTGCGAACTCTGCACTACCATCTGAATTGATTGCCCATCCGGCAGAACCACTAGAAAAGTTATAAGATTTTATAAATCCAGTTGTATTAGATATACCACCAACAGTTATCTCTCCACCAGTTATTGTTCCGGAAGTTAGTTTATCTGCTGATAAGTCATTTACTTTAGCTGTGGTAATTTGAGCATCACCAATTTTAGCTGTTGTTATTTGTGCATCGCCTATTTTTGCTGTAGTTATAGTTGCATCGGCAATATTAGCTTCTGCAATTAAGTTAGCTGTTGCAGTTTGTCCATCTGATGGGTCTGAAGAGTTACCGGATTTATCTACAGCAATAATTCTAAAATAATAATCTTCTGAGTCTTCAAGTTCTATAGTTGCAATGACTGGTATTTGTTGTAACAAGTTACCGGAAGTAACCCTTACTTCACCAATCTTATTTGATGTAGCAACTGTAAAGTTTGCTGAGTTACCACTTTGTGTTACTGCATATACATCTAAGTGGTCAACATCACCTTCTAGAGTAAAGTTCCCATAAGGATTTCCTCCACCATCTGTTCCATCTTTACCTAAGTAATGTGTAACTTGAACTCTTAATGGTCCTGCTGCAATAGTTGCTGCTTTTGGTTTTGATGGTGCTTGACCATCTTTTTCTATTTCAACTCTTGCATTTGTTGCATAGTTAGCATTAACGCTAGAAGAGTTTGTATATAAATCTTCTCCGGTTCCATCATAAGCAGACATCTTTTTGAAACCCGATTTATCAACTACAGCTACACCTACATCGTAAGTAGAACCTACAGTTAAGTCTTGTATCAATAAACTCTCAGAACTTACTCCTGTATAAGGGAAGTTTGCATATGAGTATTGAGTATCAGTAATCTTTTTGTATCTTATTCTATAATGAGAACCATCTGTTATCTGTGAGCCATCAATATTTGTAGGCTTAGCTACAACAGCTCTAAGGAAACCTGCTGAGTCTCCAGTAGCATTTAAATAAGTTCCTGCTTGTAATGTTGGTGTTGCTGGTAAGTCCGGTATAGAGAATGCACCTGCTGTTTCTCTTGATAAAGAATACTCAGAGAATCTTAAGTCATCTCCAATAGTTCTTATGACATCACCAAGTTCTACTTGTGCAGAACCATTTTCATATTGAACATATTCAGATAGGTCTGTATAGTTGCCATCTTTATCTCTAAAGTAAACACCCATTCCGTCAATAACTGGGAATGTTAAACCTATTACACGAACCTTGACTGGATTGATGACTTCACCACGGAATGTTACTTCATATAAATCTCTTGATTCTGCTGTTGCATCTGCACTGCTATCTACGAAACCTATATCCGGGTCAAACGCATAAATAAAGTCTCCAGCTGATAAGTCACCATTTACTTCATATTGTGTTAAATCTAAGTTAAGAACTTTCTTTACTCTTGATAATTCATTGAGCATAGTTGAAGCTCTGTCATTCAAACTAGCTGCTGGAATATCCGGTTCTTGAACTAACCCAACTCTTTTAAGAGCATTTCCGTGTAAGTCTTTGTATGGGTTTGAAGATAGATTTGCTTCACCAGCCACATCAGTAGCTGTGTCAAAAAAACCTACTTCACCAGTAAAGTCTACTCTTGATACCCAGTCAGTCGCATCAAACTCTGTTCTCAATCCCTGTGGAACTATACCCTCTAATGCTGGGTCTTCACCATAAGCAGATTTAACAACTATAGTATTTGGCTCACTAGTTCCTACACCGTTGAATAAGTTTGCTGCTGGACCTGCATCTAAGGTTCCTTGTGGATTAACTCTGTATTCTACATCAAGTGTTTCTGATACAAACTTTAAAGCTGATAAAGCAGTCTCTACGAAATGCTGACCAGTATAAGTTGATGCTGGGTTATTTATCGTTCCTTGTGTTATAGCTTGTGTGTTACCAGCTTCATCAAGCATTAGTCCTAATGGTTTATTAGTTTGTGCAGTAGAGTTAAATAAAGTTTCTGCAAGTGTTGTTCCTGTATAAACACGAACTTTACCTATATTGTTTGATTCGGCAATGACCATACCTTTAGCAGCACCGTCACCCATATAGAGTTCAAGACCTTGACCACTAACTGTTACAGTTCCATCTTCAAGAGTTCTGTTTAAAACAATACCTGTGTATGTTGCTGAAGATAATATATCAGAATCAGCTAAGGTTGTGACGTCGACTTGTTGAGGTGTAAGAACAATATGACCCCATTCTTTAATGGCTTCAATTATTTCTGTTGGTGTGAATTCTTGTGAGAAGTTAACGCTATAGTTACCCGGCGACATCAATCGTGTTGTTACTGCCATACTAAGCCCTTACTAATCGAACATTCTCATATAAACTTTGTAGATATTGGTCTCTTACTGCGTCTGCTGCATCTATTGTAGCTGGACTGGTAGCATTGTATTCATATCCCACAAAAGTCTTGAATTGACTTGTAGATAGATGAATTAATTTATCTCCCGTCACTGCTGTATAGCCTTGGGGACTTCCAATCATAAATTTTTGTCCTGCAGCATCAGCTGAACCCTCTATCATATATCCAGTGCTATCTGAAAATGTTCCTCCGTCTTCCGTTACTTGTAAATTAATGCGTGAGCTAGCAGCTCTATCAGCAGTTGGTCCCATACTGGAAACAATGCTAACGTGATGGGCTCCTCTCTTCAATGACACATCTACAGTGAGTCGCCCATCTCCATTATCGTCTGAATAGGTAGCAAAACGCACTACACATTCGTGAGGTTCGTTCCTCAGAATCTGAACTGTTTTCCATAGCTTCCATTCAGTTTTGGATGCTCCATAGTTAATTGATATTTCTCTACTACTAACATATGAACCATTATCATAAAAACTTAGTGTGAATCGTGTTTCGTCTGAAGTTGAACCCGATGTTAATTTAATTATACCATTAGTAAGTGTCACTGCTGTAGGTGCATTCGGAGCTTGATACCCGGACATTGTTGTGTTGTTTACAATAATTTTTGATGCGCCTTTATAATAATCTACTGGTTCTACGAGCCACTGCGCTGCACTACTTCTTAGGTCTGTGTCATAAAAGAAAGCGACGTTTCCATTTTCTGTAGCTCTGATACCGTCTACTGGTGCTGAATCGTGGGAGTAGTTGTAAGCATTAACTGGTAAAGCGTGCCAAGGTGCATAGGTTGTAGAAGTAATACTGTGTGAGTTTGTCAATAAAGCCCCGGACATATTAGATTCAAATAACATTTCTGATACTCTACCTTTAATATCTAGTGAGAAACTATATGTAAATAATCCTGTTCCTAACTTACTACTGTCTATTGTCACACCATTAATTTTGGTATACCCTTTGAAAGTATCGTCACCTTCATAAGTAAAAGGCATAATTAGGTTTGAGTTACCCATTGATACAAGTTCATCTCTTAATGTTTTAGCAGCAGCAACTGTGTCTGCAACGAAACGTCCACTCATACTTACTGTTCTATCCATAGAGTTTCTTGAACCATCTTGGACTGAAGCAAAGCTGATACTTGCTGGTGAAGTAAAGGTCATTCTTCCTATTGTTATAGTATTAGCCATTAGCACATCTCCTTGTCTCTACATTGTTTGCACATACTGTATTTAGGTCCATAAAAGTATTCGCCGCAATTCCAGTCTGATTTACAAGCTTTTAAATAATGTTTTTCTTTATTATCAATCATTATTAATGCCCATGAAGATTAGCTTCTAAATAAGCTATCCTTGTTTCCAAACTATCTAAGGTCCAAAGTTGGTTTTGAACCTGTTGTAAAATAGTATCTATTCTAATTATCTGTGCTTGTGCATCAGACCATTCCCACTCTTCTAGTAATTTTTTGTTAGAGAAATCGAAACCACTATCTCTTAAATCTTCTTTGATTTGATATATTTCTGTAGACATTGAAGCTAATGTTTGGTCAAGTTCTTGATAACGCATAGCTTGTGCTTCTAGTGACATTATTTTTTCATAAAGAACTGCAATATCATTTGATACCATTGTGTCTTGTTTGAGTTGTTCAAACTCTATTTCTATTCCAACCATTCTTTCATCTATGCCTTGAAGAGTGTTTACTATTTCACCAGCAGTTGATAAACCTGTTCCTATTGTTCCCATAAGAGCAATAGCAGTTGCTATCAAACCTAGATTATCTTTTATTTTTGCGAACATTATTATTCTTCCTCTTCCCATTCTACGTATTCATTATCGTGAGTAGCTCTGTGAACGTGAAAATTAGCGTGTGTATAGATTCTATCTGACAATGCCACTCCTACCATCTTTTGCTAACTTGTTAAGTTCTCTTTGTATGTTTTGTGCAATTCTTCTTGCAGCTATAGGGTCAGTTGGAAGTCCAGTTACGTTTACATTGACGATATTGCCCCCACCTTGTGACATTTGAAAATCTTTAATCTTAGATACCATTGCACCACCACCCGGCATTGTTTTGATTATTTCCGGACCAAACTCACCGACAAGTGCTCTTGAACCAGCTTTCATCATTCCACCTTGATGCATTGCTCCAGCATCTAAAACTCTCTGAACTGTAGATGGTGCACTTTGTCCCGGTTCTACGAAAGTATTACTGTCTAAACCTGCTCTACCTACTGCTGTGTTTATAAAAGCACCGGAATCATTCTTAAGTGTATTAATAATGTTTTGCATTCCTTGTAGTGTTGAGAAAGGAAGACCTAAGTCTTTAGCCATTCTCATTGCCTCTGACTCTACAACTGTTCCTAATTCTTTAAATCCGGAAAGTAAGTCTAGATTTTTGTTTGCTAATTCTTGTTGTGAATTTAGAACCTCAAAGTTTGCTTCTTTCATCTTTCTAGGAAGTTCTAATAATTTCTCGTTTATTTCAACACGACGTTTTTCTATGTCTTCAATATCTTTTTGTCTTTGAATTAAAGCATCATCATTTGCTTTTTGAATTTCCCCTGTAAGTTTTTCAATCTTGTTAAGTTCATTCTTACGACGTAACTGAGCTTTTTCACCAGTTTCAGCAGCTTTAGCTCTAAGTATCTCTGCATCTTCAGCAGATACTGCAGAATTATCAATCTCTTTAATTTTTTCTCTAATAGCTTCTGCTTCTAAGTCAGCAAACTCTAATGAACCTTGTGATGCAGCTAATTCGACTTTACGTAAATCTTTTTTTAGCTTTTCTTTTTGTAACTGCTCGTTAGCAGTAAGAAGCATACCTCTACGTATTCTGTCTTCTATTTCTAAGGCTTCAGTAATTAAGTCTTGTTGTTTTCTCTGTTCCTCAAGAGTCATAACTCCTTCGGTGCGATGTTTGTTTTGTAACTCTGCAATCTCTGCAGTTTTTTCTTGTATATCTAATATCTCTTCTTCAGAAAGTAATTCTGAAGCTTTGAGTCTCGCTAGCTCTTCACCGAGTTCAACGTCTTCTTGATTGAGGTCTATGCCTTCTTGTTTTAACTCATTCTGTTCTTTGATTGCATCTAAGACATCAAACTCTGCCATCTCAACAGCAAACTTCATTTCTGTAGGTTCAAATATATCATTGATAACTTGTCTCATAATTTCTGCATTCTTAGATAATTGTTCTTGTGCTGTAATCATTCCGTCAGCAACCTCTTTAAAAGGTATTGCTTCTATTAACGGTCCAAATTGTTTAAACTCACCAGTAAGTGATTTAGCTACTTTAAGCATCAATTCTTCGTCAGCTAATATTCTTGCAATGTTTTCATCTGTTTCACCTGTTGCCTCTAAGACATTTCCAAGCTCTAAAGCAAGTTTTTCAGTTGGTGTGAGTATCTTATCAAAAGTTGATGCGATAGCTAACATTGCTGTTAAGTTTGTTTTAATTATTTCACCTTGTTCACTCAAGACACCTGTTTGTTGGTCAAACTCTCCTGTTAGTTCTTTTGCCATTGTTAGAAGGGGACCGAAAGTTTCTTCTCCTCCAGCTTGTTCCATTAAACTAACTGCTTCTGATAAATCGTCGAATGTAAACTTGTTGAAGATATCTCCTACTCCAACACTATTTCTTAAAGCACTATCTATTTCTGAACTTAAAGCACTACCTATACCAGCAGCAAACTCTACAGCTTGTTCTGTGATTATTCCGTCTTTTACAGAATCACGAAGTGTTTGTCTCATTTCTTCGGGAAACTTCTCTACTAAAGCATCCATAGTTTCTTCAGTAAAGTTTTCTGCAAAATCTCCACCTTGTGATTGCACTTCTTCAAGAGTATCACCAATACTTACTATGGCTTGGTTAAAGCCTTCAAAAGTTTCTTGTTTTTCTCCTAAGTTAAATAAGGTTCTCATTAGCCCAATTATTGTCAATAGAGGTCCCATTAAAAATTTAAGTCCACCAGCTAATTTTGAAGCTATTTTTGAAAGCATACCTCCTGCTTTTCCTGCCCCACTTATTGCACTACCTAAAGATTTCATAAGTTTGACGACTCCGGAACCTAGGACGATTGTAGCTACTTTTCTCATTGCACTACTCATCTCTTGAAATCCTCTTATAGCACCAACAACACCTTTAGCTATTTGTATTAAGACATCTACAACTTTAGAAACGAAAGGCAAAAATATTTCACCAATCTGTTGACCAGCAACATTCATAATAGATTTGAACTGTGCTGTTTTCTGAGAGACGGTTTCGAACCTAGTTGCAGCTTCTTCATTCAAAGCATTTTGTTCTATAGCTTCTGTATTAGCTAATCTTATAGCTTCTGCTAAACCTTCCGAGTTGTTAGCTAAAGAAAGAAGAGCCCTAGATGTTCTAGCTTGGTTTAAACCTAATGATTGTAGAACAGCTATAGTTGACTGTCCTTGTGCATTCATTCTATTCAAACCATCTAAGAATAAAGTTGCAGCTCTACCTATGTCCTCTTCAATAAGGTCTGCCATCTCAGTCACCGATGTTCCTGCTACTTCAGCAAATTTAAATAATGCTTGAGCATCACCTTGTTCAGCACCTTTAAGTGCCATAAAGAATTTACCGAGAGCAGTTGCACCAGCTGATGATTGCTGACCAGTTTCTCGCATAGCCGCTGAGAAAGCCAAAACTTCCGTAGCACCTAAACCAGCAACCGAAGCAACAGCACCTAAGTTCTGAGCTAATAATATAATCTCAGACTCTTGTGCAGCTACGTTGTTACCTAATTGAACCAAAATAGCAGCGAATTTGTCTACTTCGTCAGTAGTTTGGTTTGTAACATTTAAGAAACGAGCAAGAGATGTAGCAGCTTGCTCACCAGTCATATTTGTTGCGACACCTAATTTACCAGTGACTTCAACGAATTTAGAAACATCTTCAGAGGCAACACCTAACTGACCTGCAACAGAACCCAATGCAGCTAATTCACTAGCTCTAACTGGAATTTGTGTTGCTAATCTTTGTAGGTCGTCAGCTATTTTCTCAAAGACTTTTGGGTCGTCAACATCAGCCATAGTCTTTTTAACCATTGCGAATGCATCTTCGAATTCAATTGCAGCTCTTGTTCCTGCAATCATACCAACACCAAGTGAGGCTATTATTGCTACAGTAGCAGTATTTATCATACCGCCTATACCACTAAAAGCTTTTGCTAACCTAGAACCAACTTTAACCGCAACTTTATCCGCGCCGTCTACAGCTCCATCATCAACAGCCGTTTCGAAAAATAACGAACCTGCTTTTTCCACTTTAATTTACTCCTAAATCATTCATTGCTTCATCTAATGAAATTTGAACTTTGGGTGTTTGATTTTTTTCGTTGCTCATTTCTTCTTTGTATTCCTCATACATTTCTTTCATATAAGGAGCATAAAAAGCAGACTCTTCAGAAACGAGACTGAATAATAAAACAACGAACCTTCTCCAAGTCAGAGAAAACGGGTCTAATCCGTAGAATCTTTGGAAGTCAGCCTCAACAGAACTAAATCTGTGTAAAACATCATCATAAGTGATGTTTATTTTGGGGCTTCTTCTTCTCCCCCTTCGGATTCTTCAACATCCTCTTTTGGTAAGATACCGTATGCTTCTAGTAGCCAAGTAAGTAACTCTTCCAGTTTGGTCCAAGTAATACCAGCATTTAGAATCTCATCGTATATCTCGTCACCTAAGAGAGCTTTTAACCACTCTCCAATGTTCTTAGTTCCGACTTCACCACTATCGTTAGCTAATCGTAACTGTGTTAAGATGACTTTCGCTGGTAGCTGTGAAGGAACTTTATATTCTTTTCCAGCTACCTTGAAAGTTAACTTATCGTTGTCGGCTTCTTCTACCGCCGAGTCAAAATCTTTATAACTCATTTACCCTCCTCTTGGGTTTTAGACTTCGTCTATAACTTTAAATATTTCGCTAAATGGTGCATCAGAGTTTGGTTTCAACACTTTATATTCGATAGTGATTGTTACCTTCTGAGGTGCCTTTGCGTGAACCATTGAGAACGCTCCAATGTTTACGGCTCTAGGGACGTGAATGTCTCTAGTTTTGGATGTTCCAGCTTCATCATGTCCCGGTGCATTAACTCTTAACAACAATGACTTCTCTTCAAAAGAGTCAGTTGTTGGAGGAACTAATGTTGTATATCCGGAAGACGGTGCATCAGCTGTTGTGGTTCCACCAGCCATAGCAAACTTCAAGCTTCTTAAAGATGCCTGTGCTAATTCACCAGTGATTCTCACTTCTTGTGCAGTTTTGATTGTCTTAATTGGGTCAATCTCTTCTGCAACCATAATGTCTTCAAAAGTTTTATCGTATTCTAAAGAAAAGCCACCTTCTGAATAACCAATGTTATCCCAATAAGATGCACTTGGTGTAGCTGCTGGGTTCGTTGGGAATGTAGCGTTTGGGCTACTTCCATTCAAGTCACTTTCACTAGCCACGAACAAGTTACCTGTTCCTAAGATTACTTCTGTAATACTTTGTGCCATTTTTTTATTACCTACCTATTACTAACGGAAGAGCTTGTCACTCTTCTTCTTCTACTTCTTCGTCAGTGCCGAACCATTCCTCATCGATAGTTTCTTTTTCAGAAACTAAACTTTTTACTTCACCCATTCCATCACCCTCAGCAATGAAGGTTGGAAGTAAACTATCTCCCTGTTTGGTCTGTGCTTCTGAAAGCCTTTTCCAATCAAGTTCTTTAACTTCAATCCACTCTTTGCCTATTATGACATCAAGTTTTTCGTCTCTTATCGAGTCGAAATCTCTTATAAATGGATTTAACTTTATATTTTTCACGTTACCGCTCCATATACCATTACTACTTCTATATTATAGCGTGCTAAACCTAGCTCGGGCTCATCGATACGACCCGGTCCGCTTTGATTATAGAACCCATATATCTGACCAGTAACTCCACCATCCGAAGTATATTTTGTAGGTTGATGGTCAAAACTTTCTTTGACAATTTGATTAGCTAAATTATAAGAGCCTGCATAGTCGGGTTGACCCTTTGTTCCAGCACTACCATATTTGCCTGCATAAGCATCACACATAATAGTTGCTTCATAAATCAAGACTTCATCAGCACTAGGTGTTCCACCTAATTGATGAAAAACTAAGAAAGGAAGTGTTCCGGAACTAGGCAATCTTGTTGCTATTCTTGTGCTAACTAAATCTGTAATAGAGGAATGAGAAGATGCCCAACTTCTAAATAATACTTCTGCGTCCGGTAAATTCTGTGCCATTATACTTGTTTAGCCTTTCTGATAACATCATCCCAGCTTTCTTGTCTGCTTTTTATACCAACTCTTCTAAACTTCTCTTTAGTTCTAGCAGCACCTCTTCTTAACATAGCACCTTTACCTTGGTCGGTAACAGCTTTTCTAGGGTTGCTATCAGACTTAAGTGTATAAACACTAGCTGGGGCTGGGAATAGTTTAGAAACAACTGCTGGCGTTCCAATACCGAATAATTCGCCTGCGCCATACTCGACTCTTGCTGCATAATCTACAGTTCCTCCACCAATAGTTACTTGTGCTCTTTCTAAGTATCCACCTTTTACTTTTATTGGTTTGTAAATAGTTTTAATAGAACCTCTTAATGCACCTGTTTTAACTGGTGTATAAACATAAGTATTTCTAGCAATATCTTCTGCTGCAGCTTCAACTATTTGTTGTGGTTTTCTACCGTTTAAGAAATCGTGCTTAACACGTCCTCTAACTTTAACAGTTGGTTTAGGTGCTTTACTTTTACCTGTCATTTTTTTGACGAGACCATCAAATTCTTTTTGCATATTAGCACCAACAACAGACCTAGTTGCACGAGCTACTACATTGTTTCCGGGAATAGCCATAAGAGCTTTACCAGTTACACGACCACCAATACGTCTGAAATAACGTTCTCCTAATTTAGTAGCATCGTTACCTGCGTTACCAAAGATTTTATCTACAGTGTTTCCAATAGCTCTAGCATCACCGACTACACGACCTGCTTTCAAGAAAGCACTACGAGAAGAGTTCATAAAATTAAAACTTGGGACTCCGGGTATTGAGTTATAGTCACCAACGAATAGTGAATATTCATAAAAGAATGTTCTTAGGTCAGCAAGGCTCTGAACTTCTTTTACACTCTTATAACGAGTTTTACCGGAGAAACCACCTTTAACTTTTCTAAAAGTTCTTTTAGATGTTGTTAATACTGCCTTGTTAGCCATTAGTAACCCGATTCAGCGATGATTTTTTTGAACATTGTTGCACCAAATCTATCTCTTACTTTGTATACATTTTTGATGTTGTAGTAATCACTATCATAAGTGACTCTATCTAGTCTTGTTACTGTGGTGCCTTTGGGAACTATAAACTGTATTTCTTGATTGAATTCTTCTCTGCCCTCTACATCTAATTCAGTAGAGCCTTTATCTTTTCTGACTACTTTGCACTGAACACTTGTAGCTGAGTTGCTGAATGTCGCAGAAGAGTTTCCTCTATCGTCTACACCACTACCGGATAGTGATTGAATGTCTATTGACTCGTTTAATAATGCTGTTGAAAGTATTGGCATAATGTAATTATACCAATAGAAAAGCTCCCCACGGATGAGGAGCTTTAGCTAAATAATGGAACACCCTTACTATGTGTTAGATAAAGTATATCCCTGCTCTAGATAATAATCAAGGGTTTTACCCTTAGCTATATCAAAAGCGTTGTCTTGCCCTTTAAGTTTCTGATACTCACTTTGAAACTTTTTGCAATATGTTTGCAGTCCTGTAGTAGCTTTAGTGCTAACTCCAAACTCAGAAGCTGGTAAAGGACCAATTTCCGGTATAGATGCACAGTTCTTAGTTTCTACAGTAGGAACAGTAACCTGTGGTCTTTTATCGTAATACGTTTTAACCATAGTTTTTACTGCTTCTTTAGAACGACTACCATAGCCGTCTTGTGAGTTCCTATCTTTATAAAATTCTGTGATAGGTAATACTTCTCCAGTTATCTGACACTTTTTATGTGTAGGATGTTTCTTTTGAAACTCTACATACTCAAATGCATCATTTAACTTTTCTTGTAAATCTGAGTGCTCTTTGCACCAAGATAAAAATTTACGTTTACCAACACTAGGATATTTTTCATAAGTTCTTGCAGTAGATACAGTTCCCTTCCCGCTGCGTATATACTCTATAATTTCTTCTGCAATTTCTCTATTGAAACTACCTCTAGGTGGCACGTCTAGTTGCTCCCTTAGTTGTCGCACTCTCTCGTGAGATAAGCCCCATTCGGATGCCCATTCTCTAAGAGTTTTGTGTGGGTATTTTTTGAATAACCACTCCATCTGCTCATAACTAGGTCGATAAGTCGTCTTGTCATTATCTGTTATCATAGTCTCACTTTACTAGAGGTTGTATTATTTGTCAATAGAAAAAGTTTATTTTCTTGTTATTCTGATAAAAACAGTGTATAATGGGATTAGGACAGAGGAGGTTGTATGGACACAACCAATGCAGAACTAATAGCTATTGATGAACAACAAAAGTTATTGAAAGTTCAAGATAAGACGATATATATCGCTTGGAATAAGTATGCAAACTGTTGGGAAGCTGAACTATTTATGGAGAAGCAAAACCAATATGGCGAGTTTGTAAACGAATTCGTTACTGGAGTTACCGGTAGCAGTGAAAGCGATGTTTTATCAAAAGCAATTAAATTAAAAATAGATAGTTGACATTTCTGCTTTGTTGTGCTATGTTTATAGTATGACAAAGAAAGAGACTAAATGATAGCAGAATGTTTAATCTTCCTAGCGACAGCTTTACCCCAAAATGGCTTTATAACCACTGATTACGTAGAAAATTACCAATTTTGTGACACAATAGTTACCCGTAATGTAAGAGAGCACTCAGAGTTGTTAATACAAACTTTTGAAGACCCTATACAACTTAACACTGCAATAAAAGTAATTTGGTGTGAATCTAGAGGAAATACCGATGCATTAAGAACTGCTGAGGGCAATAATGACTCCGGACTATTTCAATTTGTGTCTTGGACTTGGAATTGGGTTGCAGAAGAATATGACCTACCAATGTGGGATGAATGGGTAGTTATGCGTTTTGGTAAACCATACACTGGACCTACATCTAAATCAGCCGTAGGTTTTGAGTTTAAAAAAGTTCAACATACAGAATATTACAACATCCAGTTTGGATATTTACTATCACAAGATATATATGGTCGTTCCCAATGGAAAGACTGGTCAAGTAGCGAATGGTGTTGGAAAAGTGACGCTAGATATATTAATAAATTAAGAAAGGAGCAAGGTGCTTAGTAAAGTAGATAAGTTTTTAGATAATCTAATAGATAGAGCTATGTCTTTTGTAGAGATGAGAAGATGGGAAAAAGAGAAACGTAATACAGGATTTCCCACAGAATGGTTTGAGGAGGAAGAATAATGGGTAATCAATTTAATATTACAGGAAGAAGTCGCTATGAAGCAAGTCGACAAAGTAGAATATTCAATAAAGGAAGACTTTGTGTTAAAGAAGATTGCGTAGTTACTTTAAGTCAATACAATCCTTCAGATAAATGTTACCTACACGCACCAAAACAAGCTGGACGTGTTCGTGGACACAAAGACCCAACAAAGGAAAAATAATGTTTGGATTATTACTTGGAATAGTTATTTTAGGTGGGGGTAGCAATGTGAACGCTATGCCTACAATGTATTGGGATAATTTTACAGAAATATACTGTGAAGACTTAGACTCGTCTACACCACCATCAGATTGTCAACATAGAGCTAACTATACAGACTCTATATTTTGGTATGAGGGTGAAATAGTAGATGAGCACGATGAATCCATTATGCCGGAGGATTGTTTAATATCTGAGATAGAAAGTGGTAGTTGTGGATACGGTATCCTTGGATACTTTAATCCTTAAAACTGAACTTTTCTTTTAGCAGCTTTACTGGCTTTGTCTCTCATTGACTTACTAGCACCATTAGGATTACTATTCCAGTCAACGCCAACAGTTCCATAGAGATAAACCCTAGTGCTAATTTGTCTATTAGAAATTGCTTTACATTTTTCACATTTAATCTTTGGTTCGTCGTGTATTGAATGCTGGACCTCAAACAAATGCTCACATTTAGAACACTTGTAATCGTATCTAGCCATTATTTCTTTTTTTTAGCTTTAATCGGGAACTTTTTACAAACTGAAAGATACCCGTTTAGAATAACATCCATATCATCAACAAGATTAACTTTCTGTAATCTTAAAGAGTTCATTTGGTCTAAAACAGCTTCTTTAAATTGGGCATCGTCTATTCCACGAAGATAAGCTATTCTTTGTGCTTTATTTACTTCTATATCCATAAAACTAAGTCTAGTCGAGAATGGATGCCGATGTGAAGTATTGCCTCTTATATTTTGATAATACCCTCATATCCATCTCGTTTAAGATTCCTTCATTTAATAAATTCGGAATACTTTCGTATGTTGCTGAATAATCACCTAGTGATTCTTGTCTAACTAAGTTAAAGTTAGCATCTGTAGAGGTGTCAGCAGTATGTGTTGAAACTTCACCAGTTGGTTGTTGTGCTGATAAAGCTGCTGCTGTAATAAACATCTTGCCAGCACCTTTAGCACTAATAAACTTTAAATCTTTAGGAATGTCTTCTGCTGTTACTTCTGAATCTGAATATCCAGCAGAATAAACGATAGTCACATTTTGAAGTCTTATTGTTGACCATCTTTTGTTATTTGTTTTACGAACTCTACCCTCTGCTTTGTAAACTACAAAGTGCTCATCGTTACCTTCAGTTAACGCAACTGCATCTTCTGTAACAGAAGTTACTGCTACTATCGGTGCTGATTTTGTATAAAACTCTTCTTCATTGGTCCCATCTAGGGTTTCACTAATAGAAGATGTATACTCAAGCTCATAGCCTAAGTAATTTTTGATTGCTGCGTCAACTGCGGGTATAAAAATGTTTGTTATAGCTGTTTCGTCAGCTGAAGACATATCTACGCCAATAACACTTTTAACGTCAGAAACTGATGATAGTGCCATTAAAGACTACTTGTCTTCTGTGTCTTCGGGCTTAACGGCTTTATTTTCGACTTTTTTATCTTTTTTAGCAGCTTTTTTCTTAGGAGCTTTTTCTTTTTTACCCCAACCGTGGGATTCTAAATATTCCATTGAATATTCTTTACCGGCTTTAGCTACATTAGATGGGTTACCTTTAGGAACATCATTGACGTTACCTTCGAATAATGAGCCATCTGCCATTTTCCAAATATCTTTTTCTACTTTTATATATTCCATTTAAATCTTTTATTCCTTCTTTTTGGATTTGAAGGGGCAGAATAATCCACCCCTCCAAAAATTTCTTAGAATACCTCTTAGAAAGAAGTAATCTTTGAGAATGCTTCCTGTCTGTAGACAGCAAGACCGACTCTCATTGTTGCTCTAATAGCTAATTTTCCTTTAAGGAAGAAGTCACTATGTGAGTCTGATACAGCAAGGTCAATACCTTGTCGCATAACAACGTGAGCAGCTTCTCCACCACCGAATCTACCAACGAGAACTGTGTTCTCAGCGATAGCTGTTGATGGAACGACTGGGATACCCCAAATTCTTGGTTGAGGTGCATCACCGAAGCCACCACCAACAACGAAAAGAGGATTCTTAGCAGCATAACCTGCTGAAGATGTTCCTGCGAAATCGCTTATTGAGGTAACAACTTGATACCAGTCATTAGGGTGCATAACTATTGCATCCGGCTCTACAAATCCACCAGTTCTGATGTTTGTAATTGCTTGATACAAAGCCCCTAATTGCTTTAGCTCACCGGAGTAGGAACCGTAGGCAATAGTGTCTACGTTTGATTTACCAGCATCAAGGATACCCTCGATGTTTGGTGCAGTTCCGTCACCACTGAGAAGTTGAGAATCTAATCTCAATTTCATCATTGTGGCAAGCCTTGAGTTTACATAACCTTGAATTCCACTTACATCTGCAAGAAGTTCTTCAGTCACAGGCAAGAATACGCCAACCTTACGGATTGGTGCAGTTTGCTCTGTGAAGTCTAATGCTCCCTCTGCTGTTGTAGCTTCTTCAGCTTGTTCAGCAGCGGCATTTGTGAAGGTTGTTTCTTCCATATATGCAAAGGAATTTTGGTCTGTTTCGATTTGGTCAAAAAGACCAATGACTGCATCGGGGTCTCTAAGAGCTGCCTCTAAGATTCCCGGCTGTCTTAAAACTTCCGGAGCGAAAGAGTTAGTGGTTCCAGCACCTAAAGTAGTTTTATAGCCTATTGGGCTAAATCCTACTGTAGAGTCTACACCTTTAACTCCGTCTGACTTGTAGTTTTGATAAGCAGCAGACTTAACGAAAGCTTCACCAATGTTGGATGGTCCAGCTTGTGGTTCTTCAGAAGCATAAACTTCTGTATCCATAGCTTTTTCATTCTTGGCTTTGCTTTTCTCTAAGTTAGCTGTATCAACTAAATCAGCGAGTTCGGTGTTTAAACCATTGATAGCATTTTTTTGCTCAGCAGAATACTTACCGTCTTCTACTGGGTTATCAAATACTTCTTTTAACTCAGCACGCTTCTTGGAAATTTGTTCTTTATAATCTGACATTATATTTTTCTCCAAAATAACTTATACTTATACTATTCGTCTTCTTCAAGCTCAACAATTATAGATTCTGCAATTGTAGCTTGAGCTTCTGCAAAAAGAGCTTCGAATTCACTGTCAACCTCTTCGAGTTCAACAATTTCTTCTTCCTCATCTGCAGTATCTTCCTCGGGTTCAGAATCTTCCTCTTCTTCAACATCAACTGTCTCAGAATCTTCTGTAGGCTCAACTTCTGTCTCAACAACTTCAGACTCTTCGGCTACTGCCTCTGACTCTTCTGCTACTGGAACTTCTGCTTCAACTACTTCAGCTTCTGTATCAATTTCAGCTTCCGGAGTATCTTCTTCGGAACCAAGAATTACATCTAGCTCTTGCCAAGCATCATCTAAATCGCTTTGGACAGCTCTAAGAGCTGACTCAGCTTTAGCCGATATATCCCTTCCATCTTTAGAACGTAAAACACTAATTGCTTTAGTTCTAACAATAAGGCTATCCAATGCTGCAAGCACATCTTTCACCTCATCAGAAAAACGAACTCCTTGCAAGCTGGAATCATTTTCTGAACTTTTCTCTTCAGATACTTCTGTTTCAACAACTTCTGTATCTTCTGACAAATCTTTTTCATCTTTAATCATATCTTCATATGCATCGTGAGTTGCACAAGGCATATAGACTTCTTTACCATCTACTGAATGAGTATGAGTTCCGGAACATCCTAGTTCCTCTGCTCTTTTCTTAGCATCTTCTTCGTTATCAAAGATGTCCTCATCATTTGCGGCTTTTTCATCGGAGCTAGATTCGTATACTGACTCTTCACCTGTTTTAATGGCTAGTGTGTAGGTCTGCCTATTGGCTCCTACAAGAACTGGTGATACTTCGTATACTTCTAAATCTTTTAAGTATCGAACGTCTCCTACTGATTCCCCATCTTTTTTGAATTCTGCGACTTCATAGTCATTAATTCTGAAACCGAAAGACCATTCTTGTAAGTCACCCATTTCTTTTGCAAGATTATAAGCTTCTTTACCAGCCTCAGTTCCCATAAAAAATTTACCTTTGAAGACTGCTTTGTCGTCTTCTTGAACTATTTTACCTTTACCAATTGGTTGGTCCCACTTGTGTGCGAATACCATTGGAACTTGGTCATCTTTAAATCCGGATTTTATTGCTCCGGGAACGACTACATCGCCGTCACTATCTAGGTTGTTAAAAACAGAAAATACTGCTTCAACATTTCCTTTTTCATCATCAGTGGTTTTGAATGACACCGACTTTGTGAATTTTTCACTAGCCATAAAAAATTAACTCCTTTTATACTCTTTTATTTTAACTTGTCAAATCGTCGTTGTTTCCAGCTATAAGGTCTATAGCTTTTTTACGACGGTCATCTTCTTTCTTCTTCTGTTCATTTACGATTTTCTTCATAGTGCTAACACCGGACTTAGTTACACCGCCCCATTTCATAACGGCAATGATTCCATTTAGTCTAGTGTTTCCGGAGTGTCGGCTCATAAAACGTTCTCGTCTTTTTACCCAAGATAATACTGACGCACTTCTATCTCCACCTTTATATTTCGTCCAGTTTCGATATGCATCATTTCCAGTAAAGGAAGTAGGTGGGTTTCCACCGGTTCCTGCTCTTTTCCATATGCTCGGGTAATTCTCTTTAAGATTTTTGACATAAGCGTGGTCGGGGAATTGTTTAAAATTTGAGTTGCTCAAGCTAATTTTTTGGTTATCTTCAGCTGAAGGGAAACCAGTAATTTTTTCTTTTGCTTTTTCTTCATTACGCCAATCTTTAATCTTTCTTAGTTTAGAAATTGGCATAGTGACATTTCTATCAGTCTTCTTGTGTGAACCATCTTCCATAATTGCCCAAACTATCATTGATGCCTCATCTTCTTTTACAGAGGTAACAATACCGTGAACGGTTGATGGTGGGTCGGGGTCTTTATTAATGGACCAGCTAACAGCGTCACCAATTTTTACTGATTCTGCTTTTGCTGATTTTTTAGAACTTAAAGGATGACCACTAGGGAGTAAGTCTTGGTCAAAAGCAGTTCTTGGGAACTTACCTTTCAATCCTTTAAGGAATGCGTTAACTCTAGCTACGCCCCATTGGGTTGCTGAAGAAACATTACCTCGCACTGAAGCTGGGTTAGTTCTATAGGCACCGACACCTCGTCTGAAGACAGCTGCCAACATTCCATAACTTGCTTTATATTTTGGGTCTTTTGCATTGTGGTCTGTTACCTTTTTTTGTAATACTTTCTTAACTTTAGCAGATATTGCTGCTTTCTCATCTATAAGTGAATAATCACCTTCAGAACCTTTGAACTCCATAGTTAAGTCAACAGTGACATTTTTCTTTTTTTTAGGTCTCTTACCAATAACTCTTTTACTTCTTCTTACTTGTGGCTTGAAACCAGTTGTATTGAGTGTAGCTTTCTCGTCATCTTCAGATGGTTGTTCCGGAGGGTTTTGCTGGCTCTCATTTATTTGAGTCATAACTCCAGTCTCCCCCACTGGAACAGCCACCATATTTAATGGTCTTAAGAAAACTTCGTGACTTTCGTCTGCTTCTAACCCTAAACTCTTTCTTGCTTCTGAGATAGTAACAAAACCACCTTGAACACCGGAGTTCATTGTTAAAACTTGTTCTTTTTTATCTGAGGCTAAAGCTCTTACTTCTTCTAAGTCATACTGACAAACCATTGAGTAATCATTTTTTTCGAATTCAGTATGTAGTATTTGATGAGTGAACTCTGAAGCAACAGCATTCCATAATGGAATCATCTTTTGTTCAGTGAAGAACTCTCTTAATTCTTTCGTATTGTTATACGTGGCTGCGTCCAATCCAGCGCCGAGTCCAGCGAGAATTGCCGGAACTCCAAGAACAGAGGACACTCTTTCTTCCGGCAGTCTTCTCAATGCAGTTAGGTTCATTTGTTCCGGTGTGAATGAGACTACGTCTACATCCATAGCACCAGTCATAATCATTGGTGCGCCTCTGTTGGCTCCCGAGAACTTAGATTTAAAAGCTTGAGCTATTGCTTCGGCTTCTTCCCTAGAAGGACCACCCATAGTGTCATCTTTTGGACTTAAGATAACGCCGGGAACAGCCATATTGTGTAACAAGGCAACAGCAAATTGTCCTGCTGCTTCATCACCGGCTAATTCTCTTAATACTGTTCGTATTGGAGCAAAGCCTCTTCTATGGTCATCCGGGTCCATACCTTGACGAATGTGGACAACATTCTCTCTTGGTAATTCTATAAAATCTTTTGTTAGGGAGTTTGTTTGTTTCACTGCGTAATATTCGTAGTGAGTAATTAATTCTCTTTCATTCCCTCTTACTTTGACATAAGAAGGCATCAAAGGTATCAATTGAACTACTTCACCTTTATTGTTTCTGCTCTTCATAAGGAATGCATCTCCGTGAGCAGATAAAGAAGTAACAATATAGTGAGCTAAGCTTTGTCCACTAAGGAACTCGTTAGGTCTTGTTAAAAGGACTTCCATTGGATGTGAAGGAACTAGTTCTTTGCCACCTTCTACTTTTTTATAAACCTTTAATGTTGGTTCAGCAAAAGAAGTTGCTAAAACATTGAGACAAGCAGTCACGGCAGAGTTGCCTAGACCATCGCCCATATCGTCTATTAGTTTTTGTGGGAAGTGTCCCGATTGTGTGTTGTAACCAAAATTACTTGTAAGCATAGAATCATTGCGGTCATAAGGACTTCCCTTTGCTCCTGCAACTATTCTTTTTGGTGGAGCTTGTAGATAATCTACTGCTTTTCTATAAAAACTTTTTTCTTCAGCCATTTAATACGCTTGCCATTTCCTCTTCTTGTTGCCAGCTAATGTAGCATAAGCTAATGTATCCACGATATCATCGTGAACACCAATTGGAAAAGTGAGTAGCTCTCGCTCCACTTCGCTGACCCAATCTGCATTTTTAGGAAAGTAAACCAATCCTCTTTCCATCTTAGCAGATAAAGGAAGTGCTCGTGAGCGCTTATCTTTATCAGCTCTAAGTTCTTTTATTTTTATACCTTGTCTTCTTGCGAACTGAACTATAGCTAATTGATAACCAGCTCTTTCAATTCCTACCCATTCAAGATTATGTATTCCAACCATTCTTTCTATTTGTGGAACTATGTCCGGGGCTTCAACTCTATCTCTAAACATATCTAGCATAAATAACTTGTCATCTTCTGAGTGGTATCCAAAAACAGATATAACTGTATAGTCAGCTGATTCTTTTGTAGATACAGCTAAGTCGACAGTAGCAAATCGTTGTAATTCACTTTCTTTATATTTTTTGCCATCAGCCCATATCGTTCCGACTCCTTGTTTAAAATAATTAAACCAAGAAGAACGAAATATCTGAGCACCCTCAGAAATAAACTCTGCTAGATACTCTTGAGCAAAAACTAATTCTCCTAAGTCTTCTCTTGCTGATTCAACTTCTGCTGGGTCAATGATTGGATTGGATACTGTTGGATATTGAAATCTAGCCCAGTCTTCTGCTTTTTCTGCTTTTTCCCATAAATGATAAAACCAATTGTCCATACCAATAGGAGTAGAGATAAATAATGCTTGACCTTTATTTTCTGTAAGTGTAGGTCTTAATACTTCAGTCCAAGTTTCTTCTCTAACGAAAGCTGCCTCGTCCATAACTAGATAGTTCAAACCTTCACCACGAAGACGTTGAGGGTTATCTGCAGATTTAACTGATATAGAACCACCACTAGGAAAGGTTACTTCCATATCTCCGAGTTTTATGTTAACTCCAGCATCTTTAGGAAATTCTGATGCTGCTGCTACTACATCACGCCAACCAACTCTAGCTATTGCGAATGTCGGAGCAACCCACCAAACACGACCACCATCAAGTGCTTGCTCTAAACAAAGTTGCACACCTAATCGAGATTTACCAAATCGACGACCGGCACAGAGAATTTTCCAACGTGCTTCGTCATCTTTTACTGTTTGTTGAGCCTCGTGTAGGGGCGGAAAGTCTATTGTAAAGGTTTTACTTTCGGGGTCTTCTATTGTTTCTAAATAATCACGACTCATCTTAATTAATTATACTAATGCAAAACCCCACTAATGCGGGGTTCTACTTCGACAACAACATTTAGTCTAAGACTAAATTAAATAGGGTGACTTATTTTACCCTAGGAGGATTTAATAAGTCACTTAATTATACCTATTGATTAAATTTACGTCAACTATTCTTCTTCTAAAGAAGTAAAAGCTTTACCTAAATCTACTATGAGTGCCCTTTCTGATTCAGAAAGTTTGCCAGTGACAGAGTTTGTCCATATTTCAGAATACAAACTAGTGCTATCACGGTAAATAGACTTAGCTAATTTAATCTTTTTGGCGTTGTAAAGGTGTCTAAGTAAATTGACTTTACCTTTATAAGCATTTGTCAAAAAGAATAGCTTAAAAAAGAACGATGACAACACTACTGGAGTGCTTGAATCGTTAATATCTTTTCTAGTCCATTGCTTATGTGATTTAAAATGACCTTTAACAAAAGATACTGCAGAGCGAAAGCTTTGCTTAATCCAATGATAAAAGAATCCAGTAACATACGAAGTCCAAGTTTTTTGGTCCCAGCCAATATGACCGTGCCAAAAACCGGGTTCGCTCCCATTGTGAGCGTGTCCATCGTGTGTTAATAGGACTGCATCGTTGTTCAACCAACGAGCAAATTGATGACTATGTTTGTGACACAACCTAAAGTATGCTGGTTTTTGGTCGAATAAATCGATAAAATCACCATAACCACCTTGAGTGATTAGGTCCAACGCACCTTCGTTGTTTGTATCGTGGGATTTCCACTTACATTTACGAACAGCACAGCCATCTACGTGGTATTCGTATCTTGGTCTTTCAACCAAGTCTTCAGCGTTTACATCACTGTTATTATTAGTTAACATTTTTCAATGCCTTTCTACTTGTTATTACTTTCCTCATTCATACTGTAAACACTATAGGATTCCCACTCATACGAAATTAATCGCACGTAAACAAACAGGGGTCGTAGGAATCCTAACTATTTACAGGTCTTCTACAGCTTCTCTAGTCGAATCTATAAACTTCAACATATCTTCATAACTTCTATCTTTAGGATGGAAGCCATCATTAAACTCTTCAAAAGTTTTTCTATCATCTTCAACTTCATACAAGTCAAATACTCTTTCGAATATAGCTGAGTCTTTTGCATCGTATTCTCTTAATGCAATATCTTCGTGTGTCAAAAGCGTTGCTAAAGGAATGACAGGTCCACCTTCTTGTTTGAGAACGAGAACCACTTCTCTTCTTCTAGTCTCTGTATTAATAGCTGAGCCAACAGTTAACATATCAGAAAAGTTCTTTATCATCTGAACTTTCTCATACAACTTGCCTAAGCTTCTTTTATAATCTTCACTCATTCTTCCTCCTCTTGGAATCTTCCTATTGATTCAAACTTCATATTGAAGTTCGGGTGAATAAATTCTAAATCACCTTCTACTTTTCGTTTTGCGTCATCGTAAGAATTAGCAAATACTTTTTTATGCCCTTTGAATGTAACTATATATTTTTTCATAAGTAGCTCACTTTATTTTTGTGCTTAAGATTCATAGTCCATCTTTTTTGTATCTTTGCGTGGATACCTACTCCGTAAGGTCTGTCATACTTGTAATGAAGACGATACAAAATATTATGTTGTAGCTTCCAAGCTCTCCAAACTTTATTAGAGTAGACAATACCTTGTTCATCAGCTTGAATGTTCTTAGAGCTTACAGCCCAAGTCCACATCAAATGTCTAAACCACTGGAATCTAAAACTAAAGTTTAATTTCTTACCGTCAATCTCACAGAACAACTGATAAGGAAATCTTCCGTGGGCTAGCTCAGCTAACCCAAGGAACAAATATTTATCCATTAGTAATCACCCCAGTTCTTTCGGTAAATTTCGTGGGCAATAGAATTTTGCTTATTCCATTTATCCCAATTCTTATCCTCGTGATAAGGACCAAAGTTACCATTGTTGTGATTCGCACAAATCCAAAAATAAGATTTGTAGAATTGGTGAGCATAAACTCGGTGACCACTCTTGTGAAAAGTCTGACCACTTTTATTTACTCGGTCTCCTCTGTAACGAGTTACACCTTTACCGTTGCACCAGCTCACTGAGCATTTTGCATTCGCCATAATTATTCCTCCTCTTCGGATTGTGGATGTCTAAAAACGTAATAGACTCTAGCATCCTTTGTATTTGTTTTGGTATATGCACGCTGGGTCTTTGTAGACCACTTATGGAAAACTTCTTCTCCATTTGCGTATCCAAAAGTATCGAGTTCTATCTCTCCATACCCTACGACTTCTGCGTCATAGTAAGGATGAGTAGTTACTCCTCTTGTTATTTGTATAATATCGTAATCGAAATTTCTCGGTTCTTTCACAATACCCCCTTTTGTTTTGTTGGTTATATAACCACTATAGCATAGATGTTTTTATTTGTCAAATTATGTTTAAAATTTTTTTTCCATTTTGTATACGGCTCTCCTAAGAGAGCCGACGATGGGAGGGTATCGGCAATAAAAATCCCCGAAGGAACTTTTACCGACATTTATTATTATACCCTCTCATATACTCGTCGTATCTTGCTCACTTTAACACTTACTTAATTATCATTATTTAAATAACATTTTTCTGTGAGCAAAAAAATAAGGGAAGACTCTTATAACTTTTACTTAATCACTACATTTAGTATCAAACATCCATACAGATATTTAGTTACTTTCTTCTTCCCTAGTGCAGTAGCTGGGTATCGCACCCAGCATGGACTGTCCCTCCCACTTGGTTACTGCTCAATATTTATATTATAAGCATTGCAAATTTGTTGCACTGCATTTTCTATAAAATTTTCTTCTCCATAAAAATTTGAAATAGCATCTAAAGCTAACTCTGAAGTTTTACCCTCATCAAATTCCGGATTCCTTTGTGGCAATCCTCTTGAGTTCTCTTCAATAACACTATCTATAATTTCCCACATATCTTTTACTGATACTGTATCATCTAAGTCGCCGTTATCTATAAGCTTGTGCATCAAGATACTCATACAACTTTTAAGTGCTGTGTGCATAGCATAGAGTTCATCGTCTTGACCCCACCAAGTATGGTTGAAAACATTCTTCCACTTACTTGCATCTACTTTTTTGTAAACACAATCTACTTGAGCATCAAATAAACTTTTACCTGCGTATGCACTATCTTCATATTTTTTAGGCATAGGTAATCTACCAGTCAAAGACATAATACTGTGTGTATACAATCCCATACTTGACTCATCAAAAATAGTGTCACTCTTTGACGGGTCTATGTTTAGAATTATTTCATCTTCTTCTTGTAATAGATACAACTCATCTTTCATTAATTGAGAAATGATACCTATGTATTTCTTAACTCTCATAGCGTGATAGAAACTTGTCACCTCAAAGATGTTATGACTTATCTTTTCTTCATTGTCTCCGAAAAGACATCTTCTATAAAATTCGTTGTCAATCACTTAGCACCTCCTCTAGTCGCAAGCTCATCTTCAGTCTGTAGTCTATTTCTGAATTCTAAAATCTCATCCTGTAACTGAGGAGCTAGATTCATAGTTTTCATTGTTGCTATAAACTTTTCCCGTGTCATAGGCTCGGGTTTGATTCTTAAATTATATTCTGATGGAGTTGACTTAACTCTCTCAGCTAAACAAGCCGGTAAGTTAGGACCACCTCGTTTTGGACAAAACTCGTGGAAGACTGGTGTGCCTATGTCATCAAAGACCCATCCACTATCGACCCAATCGTGTTCTCCACCTCCACTACACTGTGTCTTGTTGTTCTTTAACAAATTGTATGTGTGGTAAGTAGTCACTTGGTTGTAACCTAGTTTGTTTATCATACCAATAATCTGTGATGAGTTAGGAGCATAAGCTCTACCCTCATTGTGCAATTTAATGACAGCACCTTGAACAGCTTTGTATGAAAAATATTGTAAGTCTTGAAACATACCTCTGATGTAAGTATCGCTCCATTCAGATGGTGCGTCTTCACCTTTGGTAAATCTTGTAGATAGATATTGAACTACCTCTATCCATTCGTTCCAAGTTATGCCTATCTCTCCATCGTCCTTAGCTTTTTCCAAATGTTCTTTGGCTTGCACTAAGTCAGTTAGATTAGTCTGAACTTGTTCTAGTTCATAAGGATTGTTGTCATCCATAATTATTCTCCTATATTATTGTCGTTTATCACTATAGCACAGAAAGTGCTTTTTTACAAATCGGCTGGTTCTAAATCAATTCCATCGTCACCAATGAAAGAAAAGTCTAAATTAGAAAACTCATCAAATCTCGGGTCATTCAAATATGGACGACCGGCATAGTGCCACGTAAAGTAGCAATCTATTAGTTTGTGGTTTCTGCAATTAATCATAACCCAGTAGACATCGTCTTTATCTTTGATAGCACCAGCATCTTCTAGAGCTAAGATAAATACTTTCATATCTTCGTAAACAGTCAAGTCAGACTTTCTAGCTACATTGTTTAATCTTTTATTCTTATCCATCAGAACTCTATTGTATCGTCTTCCAAATAAGATTTCAACTCTTTGATTGGGTTCAGCTCAGATACTGGCACGACTTTAACATCGTAGCCATACTTTTCTACTTTGGCATCTTTGACTTCATCGTGTGTTGTCCAACCCACAATATAAGCTCTCATACCTTCTACTAGTGTGTTCTTTTCTCCATCAGTAGTATCAAAGATAACTTGAACATATACTTCGGGTTCTCTCTTCTCTACATAATCTAATCTAGCCATCAAACTTACTTTACCTTGTAGAGGGGTAGCACTGGATTTGATTTCAATAATACTATTGAGGTCAATCTGACCCATACCACCTAATATCGACGTATAATTACGCCAATCTCCAAACCAATACTGTAAAAACACTAATTCGCCGCAAATTCCAGTAATTGTGTCGTGTTGACTGTTTCTAGTTCGGTCTACTCTCTTATCTTCTTCTTGAGCCATAGCAAAAGCAAGCATTTCTGCTGTAAGAAAGGTATAAGGATAGAATTTACTGAGCATTATTCTTCCTCGTCTAGCCCAACAACGTCGATTAATGGGACTTTTCCTACAACTCTGCCTTTATCGTCATACCAATATTCGTATTCAATATCTTTCATCACTCTCCTATTTAATTGTCGGTATAAACACCATACCAAAAAACTTCGGCTTTGTCAACTCTTCTACAAGTATTTCTTTACTAGCTCTCTCTAAGTAGTTAAGTAGGTATAGTTATTAGGTTT
>Ga0213861_10000174_pt1 | contig 52309 bp, 49 predicted proteins | sample PICome_4_FD_160110 | JGI IMG/M metagenome (GOLD analysis project Ga0213861, IMG submission 160110) | Coastal seawater microbial communities near Pivers Island, North Carolina, United States - PICO131 | ecosystem: Environmental > Aquatic > Marine > Coastal | place: USA: North Carolina... | reverse complement strand
CATTGCTGCAATACATCTCGAATGATGTACGCCTTTGGGCCTATGACGGGTCACAAATTGTGACCACGCCGAGCGATAATCGCCCGATACATGCTGCTCGAAAGTGGCAAATCGCTAGTGAAAACGCAGTATTTTCAACGTGTTCGGGATTTTGATCCCCGTTAAGGGGTATTTTTGCCTAAAGTCATGCGCACTTTGGCCGATTACTCTCTCTACGTGGCGTCAGATACGCATAGAGCGTTACGTCGAGGGAAGCCATGTATGAAGGGGTACGCGACGTGAGCACAGCGAACGCAGCAGCGACACTGGCAGACATCGAAGACAACGAACCGGTCGGCAACACGATGACGCCCGCCGAGATCAATGCGTTGATCGAGGCGCACGTACCACTGGTCAAGCACATCGTCTTCCAGGTGGCTGTCCATTTCCCTCGCCACGTCGAACGTGAAGAGCTCGCACGAGCTGGCGCCCTCGGTCTGGTTGAAGCAGCCCAGCGCTAAAGCCCAGAACGTGGCATTCCATTTCAGCGGTTCGCCGCCCGCCGAGTCCGTGGTGCCATGCTCGACTCTGTTCGTGCCGCCGACTGGGCGCCTCGTTCCGTTCGTCGCCTGTCGCGCCGTTTCGATGCAATGGAACAACAACTCGCCAGCGAACTGGGCCGAGCACCTCGTACCAAGGAAACCGCCGAAGCTCTCGGCATGAAGCCAGCCGAAGTCTCCAAACTTCGTTCCCAGCTTTATCGTTCGGTTGTTCTTGCCCTAGAACACGATGTCCATGGCGAGAACGGCGAAGCGCTGAACCTCCTCGATGTGCTCCCTGACCAGGCCAACCTTGAACCCGATGAGCAGCTCGAAGGCCGCGAACTCTACGCCTACCTCCAAGATGCCATCTCGCTGTTGCCCGAGCGTCACCGTTTGGTGATCGTGGGTTATTTCCTCGAGGAGAAAACTTCGGTTGACCTCGCCCGGTTCTTGGGCGTCACCGAGTCTCGGGTTTCGCAGCTCCGCTCCGATGCTATTGAAATGCTTCGCCTAGGCATCACCTCGCAGTACGAGGATGCTCCTGCAGAACCGGAGACCGGCCGTCGGGCCGAACGTCGTAAGCAGTACGCCAACGCCATTGGTGAAGCAAGCGACTGGCGTCACCGTCTCGACGAAGGCGCCGATCTCAGCACCCGCATTCGCAGCGTTCTGTAATATCGATCAACCTGTTTCGATCAACCTGTTTCGATCAACCCAGTTTCGATCAACCCAGGGTCAGTGTTCTCGCTGACCCAGTTGTCGATGATGACGTACTGGTCAAAGAGCCAGTCGTTAAATGCGTCCTGATTCTGCGGGATCTGATCGCGCGGAATACGCCATGTCTCGACGATGATTGGGGTGTCGGCGAAAGGGTGGTCGATGATGTCCTTGATTGTTCCGAAGGACTCGAATCCGGTGTTTGCACACACCACGATGTCGGCTGTTGGTGCTCCTTGAAGAAGGGCATAGGCGCCGTGGGTCCGTGGCGGTAACACGTGTTGCAACGTCTTGGCACGATCTGCGAGGTCGGGTCGACGTCGATTGATTCGTTCGATCTGCCGCTCAAAACGTGCGGGATTGCGAAAGGTTCCTTCGGGAAAGATGATTGCGGCTGAGCGATGGTCCAGAATGCTGCCTATCTGTTCGATAGGCACGAGTTCACTGCTTCCTTCACCCGGTGTGCGCTTGATGAATCGGGTCGGGACTCGATGACCCACGATGTCGATGCATGGGGAATAACGCAGGCCATGGGTGACGATGTGGTGAGCCAAGAGGTTGTTGCGTTGGCAAAGAATTGTCGCGGGAATGACGGCGTCGAAGAAACTCGTGTGTCGCGCGATGCATATGACCGGGCCGGTACTGAGATCGGCGTGATCCCGCCAGATGATCTTGGTGCCGAGCACCCGGGTAATCAACGTGAGCATGGACCGGGTGTACCAGCCGATCGAGCGGCGGTGCATCTGCCATCGCCATCGGACAGGACCAAGATGGCCAAAGCCGATGCTGATCCAGGTGAGGAACGTCAGCACCATGCTGACGGTTTCGATGACGAGTGCCCCGATCACGAGGGCGCTGAGGCGAAACGTGGGTAGTCGGCGTCGTCGCTGCAACAGATCTCGGGCAAGAGCAACCACCAGGATCACCGGGCACGCGACGACACCCACCACCGAGCCGATGACGATTATCGGGGCAATACTGACCCGCCGGCCAACTCGACTATCCAGGAGCGTCAGAACCCGAGGCTTAGAGGACAACGCTGAACTCCACTCGACGTTTCTTGCTATCGACGCTGTCGAGGCGAAGACGGACCATCTCTCCAACCTCGGGCTGCTCGCGAATCGGTGCAAGCACTGCGGGATCGTGCAACTGGACCTTGGCCCCATTGCGGCTATGCGACAGGACCATGCCATCGAATATTTCACCGACGCGGCACCGCAGTGCAACTGTTTCGACGAAGTCCACGCTGGCTCGTTCAAGTGCTCCGTCGCGCTGGCGGGCCGAGGTCATGATCGCTGGAAGTTGTTCGAGTGCTTCGAGTGCCCATGCGGGCGCTTCGATACCGCCACAGTGCGCGAGCACGATTTCGTTCGCGAACCGGTCGCAGACTCGACGTAGTGGTGCAGTGACGTGGGCGTAGATGGCGGCGATTGCACCGTGCAGTGGTTGTTTGGGTACGTGATGATCAAAGAAGGCTTCGTAACCGGCACCCCGGAAGCTGCGAGCCGCTCGTACGAGCAGTGCGGCCTCGCTGGGCGTATTCGGGTCCAAGGTTCGAACCCGGTCGGGATAACTGACCCCGTCGGGCCAATCGACGTCGAGCGCACGAGCAGCACGCCGGACCTGTTTCACCGTCTCCATTTCTAGCGGTGGCAGGGTCCGGAGCAACCCATGACCAGCCTCGACCATGATCTGGCCAGCCGCCATGCCAGTCAGTAATGAGATCTGGGCGTTCCAGCCTTCGACTGGCATCGAGGTGTCATAGTGCAGTTCGTAATCACCATCGCCTCGTGGCGAGATTTCTTGAGCCGGGAGTTGCAGGCTGATCGCGCCACGATCGGCTTCGATCTGCTGACGTAGTTTGCCAATTTCTCGAAGCAGTTCGAGTGAAACCGTGCCGTCGTTGCCATCGATGCGGTCCTGTGCCTGACGGTAGGTCAGCTGCTCGCAGCTCCGCACCATGGCTCGACGAGCGGTGGCAGTGGTCTGATGGCCATCGGCGTCGAGGTCGATCTCCCACAACACCGCAGGTTTGATGGTCCCAGCCAGCAGACTTCCGGCGGACTCATTGAGAGTTTTGGGATGGAGTGACGCCCGTTGGTCGGGGGAGTAGAGGGTGACACCGCGGGAACGGGCTTCGGTGTCGAGTGCACCGCCGGGTGCAACAAAACTCGCAACATCGGCAATGGCGTACCAGACTCGATAGCCGTCCTGGTGGCGTTCGGCTGCGAACGCCTGGTCGAGATCAATACTTCCCGGCGGATCAATCGTTCGCAAAGCCAGATCGGTCCGGTCAACCACGTGGGTGGTTGCACCGGGAGGTACCAGCGGACCTCGAGTGGTTACCGCCTCGGCCTCGGCAACTACTGCCTCAGGAAACGATGCGGGCACTTCAAGCTCACGCCGGATTGCAGCAAACCCTTGCTCTAGTTCGTTGTCGAAGGCCTGCCCAATGATTCGCAACGATGCCATAGCTCACCAACGTAGACCTCGTGGCTAAACGACATAGGTATCAATTGAGAACATCCGGCTAAGATTCTTGCGGGCTGCAAGTGGGACGTAGGCCGCATGCAAGTGCGCCTGGAAGTAATAGAGACGGGATCTATATGCATTGGCGCCAGCGACTCGAGGATGTGCATCCTCGTTTGGTAGGGGCGGTCTTGGCACGAACGGTTGAGCGCAGTTACAGCGCCGACATGGTTCTATGCCGTGAAGGCGATGCGCCCGACGGCATGTATTTATTGGAGCAAGGACGGGTGCTCGTTCAGTCGCTGACCATCGACGGTGCTGCTGTTGGCTTGAGTGTGGTTGACGAAGGTGATGTCGTAGGTGAGCAGGCGTTGCTTGCCCAGACGGCGCGTAGCGCAACCGTTACGGCGGTTCGTCCAACGATCGTCCGGTTATTGCGACCAACACAATTCCGTGAACTCCGTGCCGAGCGACCCGAGATTGACCAGTTTCTGGTCCAGGTGCTCGATGCACGATTGCGGGAGATGTCGAGGCGGTTGGCCGAAGCAGTTCATTCCAGTGCCGAGGAACGGGTCTGTCGACGAGTTTTGGCGTTGGGTTCTGCGTTTGATGGAACCATCAGGTTGAGCCAGGCCTCGCTTGCCTCGCTTGCCGGAACTACCCGGCCCACGGTGAACCGGGTGCTTCAGGATCTGGTTCGAGACGAAACGGTACGACTGCGACGCGCCCGCATCGAGGTTGTGAACCCAGAAGCTCTTGCGGCTCGGATACCGGCTCTCTAACGGTCCGTCTCACCAACCGAGTTGTCGAGCGATGTGAGTTCGTCGACGACGATCTGCCAGCTGGCATGATCGGGGTTGATCACGTCGAAATGGTCGACTCCTTCCAGTACTTCGAGACGGTCGACGTGATCAGCAATCGCATAACTTTGCGCGAGTGGAACCGAGTCGTCGGTGTCGCCATGAATGAGTACGACCCGTCCATGAAACGATGCAGGGTTCGGTTGTCCTGCCGCATAGTTCTCGGGCACGTCGTCGATGTCGCCACCAAAGAAGTTGGTGGTGGCATCAACACCGACTCGATTGCGATTGGCTGCAATCACGTCGGTGACTGCCGCAAGCCCAACCGTGAGTGCTGGTCTGGTTCCGGCATCGGGGCGGCTTGCGTTCCACAATGCCAGATGACCACCTGCGGAATGGCCGATGACCACGAGCGCCGGCCAACCCGGATCACTCCAATCAGCACCTGTGACATGGTCAATCCCGGCCCGGACATCTGTCAGGGTGCTGGGGTAACCGCCGCCGGTTGGCCCGACCCGTCGGTATTCAATGTTCCAGCTGGCATAACCGGCGTCGTAGAGCGACTCGGCGAGTGGGTGCATGAGGTCACAGTGGTACTGGTCACGCCAGAAGCCACCATGAACCAGCACCACCAACGGGCGAGCGTGCGAATTTGCAGGAGTGCGAAGTTCGCCAAACTGGTCGGGTAGTTCACCGTAGGCGTGGTGTGTACTCATGTGCATAGTTTGGCACCTGACCAAGGATGGGGTCCCCGACTACGGTGTGGAGCATGGAAGATTTTGGCCCTCTTGTCTCTGCAGAGTGGTTGGCAGACAATCTCGACGCAGTGAAGCTGTTTGACTCGCGTTCCTATCTCGATGGGCGATCAGCCCCAGATGCCTTTGTTGAGGGACACCTGCCGGGTGCGGTGTTTGTCAGTCTTGATGATGATCTGTCGGCACCGCCTTCGCAGCCCGGCGGTCGGCATCCCTTCCCAACACCAGCGGCGTTCGCCACGGCCATGGGACGGCTTGGTTACGCGGGAGCGAAGCCGGCGGTGATCTATGACGATGTTGGTGGTGGAATGGCCGCCCGGTTGTGGTTCATGCTGACGCTTCTCGACATTCCAGCAGCGATCCTTGATGGCGGTATGCATGCGTGGCATGGCGAACTTGAATCTGGAGCCGTCACTGCAACACCAGCGGTCTTCGACGAGGATCCTTGGCCAACTGATCGGCTGATCAGTGCCGACCAGATCGCGGCTCGGATCGAGGCAGACGGTGTGGTCATCGATGCTCGGAACTCGTCGCGATATGTGGGTAAACCCAATCGGATCGACCCACGGTTCGGCCATGTACCGGGAGCAATCAACCTGGCATGGGAAGACAACATTGATGATCTCACCGGGCTGATGTTGTCGGTCGATGACTTGCGGCACCGTTATGCCGAAGTGCTTGAGGGTTCCGAAACGGGTCAACGGCCGGCGGCGTATTGTGGGTCAGGGGTTACGGCCTGTCACGATTTGCTGGCGTTGACCATGCTCGGCGTCGAAGCAGATCTGTACGTCGGGTCGTGGAGCGAGTGGGGTGCCGACGAAACTCGGCCAGTCGAATCCGACGTTGTCGACGACTAACCGATCGGTGTTAGTTGCCGCCGTGTCCCTGCGAGTGGTGGTGGCGGCCGAAACCCTGCCCATGGATCCCACCTCGTCCAAAGCCACCGCGACCAGCATCACGGCCATGAGACCCACGACGATCTTCAGGTCGTTCGCCGTTGACCCGGGAAAGAATGTCGTCGCGTAACGTTGCGAGTTTCTCGTCGGCGCGAGTCTGGTCGATATGACCATCTGCTACCGCCTGATTGATGCGGTTGGTTATTTGGGCTTCGAGGTGGTCGATCACGAGGTCGATATCGATGCCGGCTGCCTCGGCAATGTCGGCGAGTGACGCTCCACTACGCAGATCAGTGGCTAGTTCTTCCGCGGTTGTGCCAAGAAGTGCCGCGAGTTCTTGGGTCCGCTCGGCTCGGTCGGCTTGTCGGATTTCGCGCCTAGCGGAGCGGTCGACGATTCGAGCTCGGATTTCGTCGGCTCGTTCTTGGGTGATGACACCGTCGTCGACCCTGGACTGCAGCCGTTCCTCAAAACGCTGCATGCGGTCGGTTGGTGTTGGGGAGGAATCTTGGGTCTCGACCGTGTCGGTTTGCGCGTCAACAGACGTGGTGAGGGTCATGCCAGCACCCAGGGCCACCGAGGTGGCCCACGCGACGGCAGCAAACGTGGTGCGCATAGTGTTCATGTACCCATGCTGCTGCAGCAAAGTAAGCGCCAACCCACGGCAACGTAAGAAACCTGTAAGAACTGGACGGGGAGTGCCCGGCTGATCTGGGTGGAGCGCCCCAGTTGATCTAGTGAGTGCTGCGTGCTAACGCAGTTTGCGCAGCGGGGGAAGCAAACAAAAGCGTCACAGGATCTGTGAGAGAAACAGCTTGGTGCGATCTTCGGTTGGGTTGGTGAAGAAGTGTTCGGGTGTGCCCACCTCGACGATTTCACCGCTCTCCATGAAGATGATGCGGTCGGCGACCTCGCGAGCGAAACCCATCTCGTGGGTGACGACCATCATGGTCATACCCGAACGAGCGAGTTCCTTCATGACGTCGAGTACTTCCTTGATCATTTCCGGGTCAAGAGCAGAGGTCGGCTCGTCGAACAACATGATGCGAGGTTCCATGGCCAGCGCACGGGCGATGGCAACTCGCTGTTGCTGGCCACCTGAGAGTTGACCGGGGAACTTGTCGGCCTGCTCGGGGATACCAACTCGTTCGAGGAGATCGGCCGCAAGTTGTTCGGCTTCGCCTCGAGGCTTTTTGCGTACCCACAGAGGTGCCAGCGTGATGTTGTCGCGTACGGTCAGGTGAGGAAACAGGTTGAAGCTCTGGAACACCATGCCGACTTCGCTGCGGATCCTTTCAATATTGCGCGTGTCGTTTGTCAGTTCTACGCCGTCGACGATGATTCGTCCGTTCTGGTGCTGTTCGAGACGGTTGATACAGCGGATCCAGGTCGACTTTCCCGAGCCTGACGGGCCCAGAACAACGACTACTTCCTTTTCTTTGATGGTCGCGGTAACACCCTTGAGTGCCTGAAAGTCGCCGTACCATTTGTCGACACCGTCGCTGATGATCATGTCATCGCGAGCAGCTAGTTCTGAATTGACGGCGATGGTTGCATCTGCGTTTGTCATGGTTTCCTCATCGTTCGCCGACGCCGAGTTGCTTCTCGAGGCGCTGGCTGTACTTGGACATGGAGTAAGAGCCGATCCAATAGATCAGGCAAATGAAAAGTAGACCCTCGCGCTTGACGCCAAGGAACTCGGTTTGGCCGGGAATGTTGCTGTTAGCAACACGGAGGAAGTCGGTAAGACCCACAATGGAAAGCAGCGATGTTTCCTTGAAGGTGGCAATAACTGCGCCGACCAGGGGTGGAATCGAGACCCGAAGTGCCTGGGGCAAGATGATGAACCCGGTTCGTTGGACTGTCGTAAGACCAAGTGCATCACTGGCCTCGTATTGACCTTGGCGCACGGCCTGCAAACCACCACGAATGTTCTCTGCCAGATATGCGGCCGAGAAGAGTGTGAACGCAATACCCGCCGATGCCAGGGCTGCGAGATCCATACCTTCGGGCAGGAAGAACTCGACGAACACGGCAAAGAAGAACAGGATGGTGATGAACGGGATACCGCGCACGACTTCGATGTAGATGGTGGACATCACCCGAAAGAGCGGCATACGCGAGGTGCGTCCGAGTGCCAGGATCACACCGAGCGGGAACGAGAAGATCATCGTGAAGACCGCAATGTAGATCGTGACGACAAAGCCGCCAGCGAACTGGTCGGGAGCCGCAACGGTCTCGGCCGTGTTGATCATGGTTGCCAGATAGTGGACGATGACCATTGCGCCCATCCAGCCCCAGACGGACCGCAGCCGTTGACGAGCGTCGCCTGCGAAGTTGTGGGCAGCCAAGGCGGCCAAGGCGAGCAGCAGGAAGCTAATACGAGCCTTCTGGAGCATGGCGTACCAACCGAAGAACGCCGCGACCCAGTTGAAGACCGCAATACCCATCAACGCAGTTGCGATCAGTCGACCTCGTTCGCCAATTGCGGGGTTGGTGAGTATCCACATGATGAGTCCACCGCCGACCATGAAGGCCAGGGCCATGGGGATGTCGGTCGACCAGACGTGGGCCCAGTCAAGGTCAGGGTCTCGCAGGATGACGAAGTAGGTGACAAAGGGTGTCAACAGCGCAGAGAAGCCAATCAGAACCCGAGTCAGACCTGCCCGTTCTGTCCTGACAAGCGCTCGGCCGGCAACATAGGCGAGCACCAGCACGAACCACAGAATGGTCCACGGGATGCGAGTGGTCGATGCGACCAGCCGATCGGGTTCAGAAATGAGAATGCCAGCGTCGTCTCGCCCATAGTGGCCCCATTGGTACCACCACACCGATGAGATGAAGAGCCCGAGGAAACCAAACGTCAGCGGAATTGCCGGAATGAAGGTTGTTCGTCGCTTTATGTCGCCGAAGGCAAACCACAAGGCCGACCCGATTCCGAGTGCGAGCACGGCGATGATCCACCACCAGCCACGGTCGGACATGGCGCTACCAAACGATTCGCGCAGCAGCAGAGGGCTTTCGCCTTCAGCGAGGAGTGAGACACCCTCGTCGTCTCTGATCAGAAGCAGCCCGGTTTCAGATCGAGCGATTGGGCTGCCGTCGGGGAAGGACCAACGAGCCAAACCATCGGCATCCTTAAGCACCGAGGGTTCGCGAAGCAAGATGCCAACCACAAGTGACAGGCCAACACTAAAGAACCACATGCTGATGCGCTTGATCGAGAAACCTCGTCCGATCGACTTCATTAGCCCCATCGACATACCAGAGAGCACCAGCACGATGCCGAGGGTGATCCATATACGGTGATATTGGCTAGCCGGATACGAGAAGGTGAACAGACCTCGCAGGTTGACCCGGACGCCCTCCCATCTGCGTTCTTCGCTGAAGACGAAGTTCAAGATCTGGCGATACGCGAAAAGCGTGAGCAGCGAGAAGAAGACCGTCAAGAACGCATTCGGAATCGATGAGAAGAGGTTCTTCTTGACCCATTCTCCGAACGGCAGGCTCGGTTCATCTGGTCGTTTCGCGTCTTCGGCGGCGACGTTTGCTAGCAGCTCAGCTGTCGCCTCGTCGAGGCGTTCTGTTCCCATCACCATGTCAGCGCTCTACGATCTTGAGACGAACATTGAAGAAGTTGACGACCACACTGATCGTCAGAGAGCAGGCCAGATAGAACAGCATCCAGATCATGAATACCTCGAGCGATCTGCCCGTCTGGTTGAAGATCGTTTGACCTACCTGCACCACATCGCTGTAACCGACGGCAATCGCAAGCGATGTGTTCTTTGTCAGGTTCAGGTATTGATTTCCTAGTGGTGGCAAACTCACCCGGAATGCTTGGGGCAAGATGATGCGGCGCAGCATGGTTGAGCGTCGTAAGCCAATCGCTTGCGCGGCTTCGGTTTGGCCCTTTGGCACCGCCAGAATGCCGCCGCGGACGATCTCGGCGATGAATGCCGACGTGTAGAGCACGACACCAAAGAACAGCGCCGCAAATCCCTGGCTGAAGTTGAGGCCGCCGGGACCTACGTTGGCGAAGTTGCCGCGTTTCTCGATATCGGGGCGGGCAGCATCGATTGGCCAGTCCTCGCGCCAGTTACCTCGGCCATCACCGAACTTGTCGGCGGCGACTTCAAAGAAGTCGCGGGAGGAGTTGATGATCCAGCTGGCGAGACCCGGCCAGATCACCAGGAAGACGAGTGATGCGAGTACCGCGCTAACCCCGGCAAAGATCATGCGGAACCAGTCATCGTCGGTCAGCTGGGCAAGGCCAGCCGGGGTGCGACGATTGTCGAGGAACCGTTTGATCCAAAGGGCAGCGCCCATGACGGCCAGACCAGACAGAATCAGTTGCAGCGCGACCTCGGGCACGTTGGGGATAGCCCGGGAAAGAGGGCCGAAGATAGCGTCGCCAACCCAGCCGAAGATGGGGTGCAGGAACCAGCCGATGAACCCGAAGGAGGCGATAACTCCGACAAAGTTAAGAACCGGGTAGGTCTCGTGGCCAGTGGCGTCGCGCACCGCATTGCGCTTGTTCATCAACCATCGACCGACGATTGCACCGGCAAGGATGAAGATCATCCACTGATAGAACCCGTCGGCGATGTGTACGCGCGGAATCGATAGGCCCTTGTTGGAGACATGTACCCAGCCGTTAATGGGGCCTTGGCTAAGCTCCCCGGTAACGGGGTCAACGTTGCGCCCGAAGTCGCCGAGTTGGCCCAGGGTGAAGAACAGCAAGAAGATATGGACCAGTAGCGGAATATTGCGCATGTATTCGATGAAGGCGCTGGCCACCTTGGCAACGATCCAGTTACTGGACAGTCGTGAGATACCAATCAGCACACCCAGAATTGTCGCCAGCGCGATCCCGGCAACCGAGAGCCGGATCGTATTGACCATGCCAACCCAGAGGGCTCGGCCACCGGTGTCGGGAGCATTGTCGATGCCGTCGCCGATGCTGAAGTCAGGGTTGACATTCAGGAAGTCAAAACCGGTGTTAATACCCTTGGCTTTGAGGTTGTCACCAGCCTCGCCAACCAGGAAGATCATGGCAAGGATAACGGCGATGAGTGTCACCACCTGCACGATCCATTTGACGACGGTCGCGTCTCGATAGAACGGTGGTTTGGCAGCCGCTGTGGCGGCCAAGGATGATTCTGCGGTGTCTGTCACCCGTGCTTCCCCCCAAGGAATTACTTACAGACGGTGGCAGGAGGGCTGAAACTTGCCAGGCAGGCTTCAGCCCTCGAGTCACCGCCCCGAACCGGTTACCCGATCCGAGACGCTGGTAAACAGTTAGTTAGCGGGCTGGCGGTGGATACATGAGACCACCATTGGTCCACAGGTCATTGACCGAGCCTTCGAGCTGCAGACCGAGTGGAGCCAGGTGACGTGCCCACAAGTCGCTGTAGTTACCGACCTGCTTGATGACCTGGTAGAAGGCGTCGGGTGCGAGACCCATTGCCGACTGGACTTCACCGTCGCCACCAAGGAGGCGACCGAGTTCGCCGTCGGCGCCCACGAAGTCGTCAACATTGCTCTGGTTTACGCCGTACTCGTCGGCGATCAGCATGGCAAAGACCGTCCAGTTGACTGCGTCAGCAAAGCGTGACTGGTTCTGGCCATATGTTGGGCCGAGGGGCTCCTTCGAAATTGGAGCACCGGGGAAGATGGCCCACTCTTGGTCAGCTGGCTGTTGCTCAGCTTTACGACCAACGAGACCTGAACCATCAGTAGTGATGATGTCACAGCCACCGTCGATGAAGTTCTGGGTAACGATGTCGAAGTCTTCGAAGGTGTTCAGCGTGATTTCGATACCGAGTAGGTCAGCTGCTTCTGCGATGTTCTTCTCAGTGGTCGTACCTGCGTTGGTGCAGACAACCGCACCATCAATGTCGGCCACGGTGCTGTTGGACGAGAAGCCGTCGCCCACGCGAGCCATGAGCTGCTGGCCGTCGAAGTAGGTCGTTGGACCGAAGTCCATACCGACGTCGCTGTCGCGGCTCTGAGTCCAGGTGGTGTTGCGGTGAAGTACGTCAACCTCGCCAGTCTGAACGGCGGTAAAGCGCTCAGCAGCGGTAAGAGGAACGATGTTCAATGCGTCCTGGTCGCCGAGGATGGCGGCGGCGGTAGCACGGCAGAAGTCAGAGTCGAAGCCCTGGTAGATACCGTTTGAGTCAGCAACAGCAAAACCGATTGATACGGTCGAAACACCGCAGTTGAGTTCGCCTCGTGCCTGGATCTGCTCGAGAAGATCATCGCCCTGTGTCAGTTCAACGTCGTCTTCGGCATCGTCAGCGTCGTCTGCTGCGTCGTCGGCAGCATCGCTGCTGTCGTCGGCCTGAGCGACGTCGTCTCCTGTGGTTGCGGTGTCGCCTTCGCCGTCGCTGCTGCTACCGCAAGCGGTGGCAAGGAGCGCGAACGCGAACACGAGCGCAAGAAGCTGTGAAAGCTTGCTCTTGTTGTTCATTTATCCCTCCGGATATCCCGTGTCGACATGTGTCGAGAGTCACAGGTTTGTGGTCGGAGGGAACTGTACTCCAGTCGGGCTCGAATTGGTGCAGAGTCCATTAGCAGAAACGATCGTAACTTAGAAATTGCACTGCGGTAATATTCGTCATGCTTCGGTTTGTAGGAGACAAACAGAACGCACATGAAACGTTTTGAGAACAAGGTTGTCGTTATCACGGGGGTGTAAACGGTATTGGCAGGGCGTGTTGTTTTCCGTGTAGTTTCGAGGTTACAGCAGTGGTTGTTGATGACGTGACGGCAACAGCTGGACCAGCGACCGCTCGTGAGCAAGGAGTACCGTCGGCGGTTGTGACAGAACAACAGCAAGACGCAATCTTCACACTTTTGGTCGACGGTGTTGACTTCGGCGAAGGCCCGAGGTGGCGAGATGGCGCACTCTGGTACAGCGACTTCTATCAGCAGCGGGTGTATCGGGTGACACCGGATGGTGAACGACACACGGTGGTCGAGATAGACGATCGGCCGTCAGGGCTTGGGTGGCTCCCATCGGGTGACCTGTTGATCGTGGCCATGACCAGTCGACGGGTGCTCCGTTATGACGGAGAGACAGTCACCGAACATGCTGACTTGTCAGACCTGACGGTTGATAAGTGCAATGACATGGTTGTCGACGCCGAGGGCAATGCCTACGTCGGTCATTTCGGCTTCGACCTGGAAGCCGGCGCCGACTACGCGGCTGCGAGCCTGGTTCTGGTCCGTCCCGACGGCAGCGCGGCAATCGCTGCCGACAACATCGCATTTCCCAACGGCAGTGTGATCACGCCAGACCACACCACACTCATTGTTGGCCAATCGTTCGGAGGTTCCTACGTGGCGTTCGACATCGCCGCCGACGCTACGCTGTCGAACCGCCGAGAGTGGGCGGTGATCCCGGAGACTGCTCCTGATGGGTGTGCTCAAGACAGCGAAGGTGGCATCTGGTTCAGCGATGCCCGTGGATCCCAAGTTGTCCGGGTTCTCGAAGGTGGCCGGGTGACACATCGGATCGCCACACCGCAGCCCACTTTTGCGTGTGAACTTGGCGGACCAACTGGTCACACGTTGTTCGTCCTGATGTCGCCGAGCGCTGATCCCCGTCAGGTTGCCGGTTCTGGCGCAGGCGCGATCTATTCCCTTGAGGTTGATGTCCCGGCGTGAGACGTATGAGGTTTATTGGCGTCAACCCGCCTGCCTGGATACGCACTTCGACGCGCACTGTCTGAGGGATACTTGATGACAGGGTTGTGTGATCCTGATCGCTGATCCGGTCGTCGAAGTCCGGCACCGGCGAAGGCTATTGGTCACCGTTCTGGTTTGAACGCAACAGGTTTTTCTGGACCTTGCCCATGGCGTTGCGGGGAAGGGCGCTGATCACCCGGACGGTTTTCGGATGTTTGAACCGCGCGAGCGATGTGAGTGCGACATCCAGGTTGAGTGCGTCGAGTGCTGCACCGGGTTCGAGTACCAGATAGGCAACGACTGCTTCACCAAAGTCTTGGTGGGGTTGGCCTACGACGGCTGACTCGAGCACGCCTTCGATCTCGTCGATGACCATCTCGATCTCTTTGGGATAGATGTTGAGGCCTCCCGAGATGATCATGTCGCTTGAGCGACCTTCGAGTGTGAGCCGATTCGTGATATCGAGTGAACCAACGTCGCCGGTCGAGAACCATCCGTCGTCGGTACGGGACTCGGCATCGGCATCGGCGCGTTGCCAGTACCCAGCGCACAGGCTCGGGCCGCGGACTTCGACGGTCCCTGTCTCACCTGCGCGGAGTACCCCACCGATGTCGTCGACGATGCGAATTTCGTAACGAGGAAGGGCGTGACCCACGGATCCAGCGGAGACGTTGTCGATCCGGTTTGATGCGATGATGCCAGCCTCGCTCATGCCATATCGCTCGACGATCTGGCGGCCGGTGCGATCAGTGAAATCGGCATGGGTAATCTCTGTCATCGGCGCTGAGCCTGAAGTGAAGAGTCGCATAGATGCGCACGAGTCTGGACCGAATAGGTCGTTGTTGAGCAGGCGGTGGTAATACGTGGGCACACCCATAAAGACGGTGGCCCCGTCTAGTGCGTCGATTACCGAGTCGGGGTCAAAGCGGGGCAGGAACCGTGTCTGTGCGCCGCGCAACATGGTGGGGTGCAATGCGATGAACAGCCCGTGCACATGGAAGATGGGTAACGAGTGCACGAGGATGTCGTCGCTGGTGAACTGCCATATATCGGCGAGCGCTGTGGCGTTGTCGAGCAAGCAACCGTGGGTCAGCGTTGCACCCTTGGGCCGGCCGGTGGTGCCCGACGTGTACACCAGTGACGCAGGCGTGTGCTTGTCGACTTCGGCGATGTGGATGGGTTCGAGTGTTGCGGCCACAGCCACAAGATCGTCGATCGCCACGGTGGGGGTATCGACGCTGTCTACCGCCGACGGGTCATCGACCACCAGGAGCGATGCCCCGGCATCGGTGCAGAAGTAGGAGATCTCGTCGGGTGTATATGCAGTGTTCGTTGGCACGTAGACGACCCCTGCTGCGAGACAACCGAGCCACAAGGCGAACCCGTCGGCTGACTTCTCGGTTTGGGCTACCAGCCGGTCGCCCGGGCCGAGACCGGACGATCGCACCGCGGTGCCGAGCTGACGGGCATGGATTGCGTAGTCGCCATACCGATGCGTCGTGTCACCTTCGATCAGGAACGGACGATCAGCGGGAGCGGTGAATAACTCGTGAAACAGGTTCGACACGACTCAAGCATTGCGGATGGTTCGTACCTGGTGGAAGTTCACAACTCGAACAGGCCTGCGGGTGGGCAAGTATCGGCGCTGCAGTTGTACCAATACGCCTCGTAGTACTCGCCGTTGGATGCCAGATACGGCCTGGTCTCGGGTAGCGGGTGGTAGCCGAGTTGGGTCATGACTCGTTGCATACCAATATTGGTGATGCGGGTACCGATATGGATCGGTGTTGGTTCGTATTGCAGGAGAGTGATTGCGGCCGCCATGATCTCGCGCCCATATCCCTTGCGGCGATGATCGGTATGCACGTGCACGCCGATCGATCGCGCATGCTCCGGTTCAAGAGGTGATGTTGAGAAGCTGGCGGTACCGACAGCGACGCCGGTCGAACGTTCAAACGCGACTAGCTCCGTGTCTCGGTATATGGCAAACAGCTTGCGGTCGGCAAACCGTTTGGTGACTGTTGCGGCCTCGCCGCCGGTCCATCCGTTGGCTTTGGCCGCTACCGGGTCAGATGCCATCTCGATATAGAAATCTCGATCCGATCGCTTTGGTGGCCGAAACTGCAGCCGTTGACTGGCACGTCGCGAGATCAGTCGGAAGCCGCGTTCGGTGTCTCGTTTTCGGGCGAGGTGGATCTGGTCAGAGACGAACAAACCGATCGCAACTGCGAAGAACGCAACGACCACAACCAACACCAACATGAGGTGACAACACTACGACCCCGTACCTGAGGACCCCGTACCTGCGTAACAGCCCTCTCTCTGGATCAGGCGGTGGGTTTGGCGACGGCATTATTAGTAGTGTTCACATTGGTGTAACCGCGCTGGAACATAGGTTTGCAAAAGTGCACGGCATGGGACACATCACGACTTCCACACGCACCTCTTCCAATCGCCGGTCGGTGCCAACAGCTCTTCAGGGCGAGCTGTTTCACGCTTCTGAGCGACTGGTTGTCGCCCCAACTGGCGGCATCTTTGAACCGGCAATGGACTTGCGTCCCGGTCGCCGTATTCAGATCGGCCAGGTTGTTGGTCATCTCAGCAGCGGGGCTACTCGCACGCCGATTGTGAGCCCCTTCGCTGGAGAGTCGGGCGAAGCGTTGGCCTGGTCGGGTGAACGCCTTGTTTCACATCAGCCGGTCATGTGGCTTTCCACCGGGCTCGGTGCACCATGAGCGATGTTGCGGTTGAGAACATGACCAGCCCTAACGCCAGCACCCCTAAAGCCACATCACCGGCGCGTGACCGGATTGTCGAAGCAGTTGCCTCAGCCGGAAGTCATGCCTGGCTTGGACGAGCGCTGACAGTTCCGCTTCGAAAACTGTGGCTTGACGTCGACATGCTGGGCCAGGAGAACGTGCCTACCGAAGGCGCCGTCGTCTTGGCTGCCAACCATCTGGCGTTCATCGACTCGCTGTTGGTGATGTACAGCTTGGACCGGCCGGTGAGTTTCTTGGGCAAAGCGGAATACCTGAACCATCCCGTGGCCCGACGTCTCTTTCCGATGACCGGCATGTTGCCACTCGATCGCACTGGTAAACGTGCTCGGGTGACACTGCGTCGAGTCCAAGAAATCCTGTCTGAGGGCGGCGTAGTTGGTGTGCACCCGGAAGGGACACGTTCCCGAGATGGCATGCTGAACCCAGGTCATAGCGGCGTCGCCCAGATGGCACTGCAAGCATCGGCACCAATCGTCCCGGTTGCCCTGATCGGTACCGATGTAGCCCAGCCCGTCGGCACGATCGTGCCCGGATTCCGTAGCAAGATTGAGATTCATTTCGGGGCGCCGATTGGTATGGGCCGGTGGGCGAGCAACCGACGTACCCGCCGCGCCCGCACTGAACTGAGCGAGGAGGTCATGCAATCGATCGCTGCACTGTCTGGCCAACAACGGTCTGGTCTGAGTCAGCGCAGTCGCTATGTGCCTGAGCCGATGCTCCTCTGACCTAGCCTTGCGAGTGTGCAATTGGACAAGGTCAACGCGCATCAAACGTTCCTCATCCAGGTCGATGGGCCCGACAAGGAGGGAATAACCACCCATGTACTTGGCACCTTGGCTGGCGCCGGTGCAACGATCGAGGACGTTGAACAGATCGTTATCCGTAGCCATATTTCGCTCAATATCGTGGCTCAGATCCCCGACGGGCGAGACCTGTTGAAGGAGCTCCTACTCGTGGGCTACGAGCGGGGCCTGAGCATCGAATTTGAACCGGTCGATGCCACGCCGACTCGCAAACCAACCGGGACCATCGTGACCGTTCTCGGCCAGCGCCTCGAAGCGGCTGAACTTGCGGCAGTCACGGGCGTGGTCACCGACACGGGGGGCAACGTCGACCGTCTCGAACGACTGTCGAAGTATCCAGCATGGAGCTACCAGCTCTCGGTTACCGGTGGTGACGTGCATGCGCTGCGCGAAGGACTTGTTGGTCTGCGTGGCGAGTTTCCCTCCATGGACGTGGCGATACAACCAAAAGGTCTGCCCAGGCGGGCGTTGCGGGTCATGGTGCTCGATGTCGACCGCACGCTCGTACAAAACGAGATGATTGACGAACTTGCCGAGGTGGCTGGGGTCGGCGAGCAGGTCGCCATCCTGACCGAACGAGCTATGCAAGGTGAACTTGATTTCGAAGAGGCACTTCGTGCTCGGGTCAGGCTGTTGGCCGGACAACCAGAATCCATTTTGGACAAGGGTTGGGACCGACTACGGCTCACACCTGGCGCCCGCACCTTCATCGCGACGTTGCGACACCTAGGCTTCAAGATTGCGATCGTGAGTGGCGGCTTCACCTCGATCACCGAACGGCTTAAGGACGAGCTCGGTCTGGACTACGCGTTCGCCAACAAGCTTGAGATCGTTGATGGTCAACTGACTGGCCGACTCGAGGGGCCAATCGTAGATCGACAACGTAAGGCACAAATCCTGCACATGATTGCTGCCGAAGAGGGATTGGCTACCCGCCAGATCGTGGCGGTAGGCGACGGCGCCAACGATATTGACATGCTCGAAGCTGCTGGCCTTGGTATTGCCTTCAATGCCAAGAGCGGCGTCGCCAATGCAGCGGATGCCGAGCTTAATTTGCCCTACCTCGACGCAGTGTTGTTCATGCTGGGTGTAAGTAGGGAAGACATCGAGAGCGAAGGTTCGCTCACAACCGACACCCCGCCGCCTGTGTGAGACCAGAGTTCTCCGAGGATCGTAATCGGGCTCATTGTTCGGACGTGCCGTAGTTGTGCAGAGATGCGCTGGCGGGTGACTGGAAGCGAAAATCGTGTAGGTTCGCCTTCGGCCAGCCATCGTCTGCCACAGTGGCGGGCATGAGAGTGCTGCAGGCCAGATAAGACCAACCGGCGGTTGCAGTCGCGTGGTCGGATGTCTCCCAGTCTGTCGAACCAGGATGGCTCTGGATCGATGTACTCGTTGGTGACGACGCTGAGCCGTTGATTCGTCTAGCCGACGAACTCGGGCTTGATCAGCTCGGCGTGCGCGACGCCATCCACGATGGTGACCTGCCCAAGGTCGACGATTTCGACGATCATCTGCTTGTCGTCTTTCATGGTCTGAGCGAGGACGAGGTCACGACCTATCAGGTGAACTGCTTCTTGACCGACACCCATCTGTTGACCGTGCACCGGCAACAATCACCGTCAATCGATGCCCTGTGGGAACACGTACAACGTTCAATGGATTTGAGTACCGGACGGCCAGACGAACTGCTGGCTCGCCTTGCCGATGTACTCACCCAGCGTCATATGGCGGTGATCGAGGTGTTCGATCGCAGCGTCGACGATTTGATCGATGCAGCGCTGGCTGCAGAACCTACGCTCATCGCTGACCTCACGACTATGCGTTCTGAGCTTGCCCGAGTGCGCCGTATCGTGCAGCCCCAACGCGAAGCGCTTGATGTGCTGCGAAGGACTACCTCGCCGCTGATTAGCCCCGCTGGCCAGCGGCGATTTGCCGATGTGTTCGACCTTGCGTCTCGCACGGCACACGGGTTTGATGCAGCCCGGACCGCGTTAGCGGAAGTGCTTGACGCGTATCGCGGTGCCGAGGCGCGAAAGGCAACCGAGGTCACCAAGGTCCTGACCGTTTATGCCGCCATCATGTTGCCGTTATCGCTGATCGCCGGCATCTTCGGCATGAACTTCGCGAACCTGCCAGCGCTTGATAGCGACCGAGGGTGGATCATCGCGGCTGGGGCCATGGTTGTGGTTTTGGTTGGCTCGTTGGTCGTGTTCGCGGCCCTTGGATGGATCCGACTTCCAAGTGGGCGCAAGGCAGGCTCATTGCTCGGCCGTGGCCTGGTTGAAGCGGCGCGTTCACCAGTCAAACTGGTGAGCACGGTCGTCGACGTCTCTCGCCGTCCTGCATCGCGCACTCGTAGGCGATCAAGCGACCGTAGTACCTGAGACGTTGGGACAACCGCCGTCTACATTTCTAGTTCAGGGTCTCGGGCCGAGGGTCTACAGCCCCGGCGCGATCTATTCATCGAGCCAATGGAGAAGCCGCTCGCGTTCCCGACGGGTTGTTCCTGTTCCGGGCACATAGCTGGTGCGTCGAGCTTCGCGGTCAAGCCAAAATTGCCCTAGCTTCGCGTGAGAGGCGCCACCAGCGGCGAGCCACACCATGGTGTCCGCGCCCTGCTCGGCATTGCGCAATAGTGGGCCCATAACCTTGCCGAAACCGGGGAGGCCAGCATCGACCCCTGGGGTGTCGACCCAGCCAGGGTGCATCGAATGCAGAACGATGTCGGGAGCGAGCTGGGGACCAAGATAAGTCACCATTTCAACCTGTCCCGGTTTGGCTCGGGCGTACGCGACTGCGCCCTTGTAGCTCTGCTCGGACATCTCGATGCGTTGCACATCGAGCCTTTGGGTATACATGCCGCCCGATGACATAAAGATGACCCGGGCTCCAGAGGTGAGCCTGGGTGTGAGCAATTTGGTGAGCAGATACGGGCCGACCAGATGCGACGACAACGTCAGTTCCCTACCTCGGTCTTCGGTTTGATAGGTGGGGAGAAGCGCGCCGGCGTTGTGGGCGATCATCTCGATAGTTGCGCTGCATTTTCCAAGTGCGGCTACGAAAGTTTTGATCGAGGAGAAACTCGATGTGTCGAGCGACAACCCAGTGGCGGTTCCCCTTCGGACAGCGCCAGGGTTGGGACTGGGGCTGGGATCAGCGCTGGCTAGTTCGGCGGCAGTAGTTTGGGCGCGGTCGGCACTGCGACTGGTCACGATGACATCAGCGCCGAGCTCCAGAAGACCAGCTGCGGTCGCCCGTCCGATGCCACTGGAGCTGCCTGTCACCACAGCCGTCTGCCCAGTGAGGTTCATTGGTTCGTCAGGCCAGTCGGCCATCCGACTACGAGCGTCGTAACCGATCCTGGTGAAGCTGCCAACAATGGAGCATTCAAGCAGAACATCCGCGAGCCCAGACGGTGACGGGATTGGACTCATCAAATCTTCCGCACTTCTCGTGTCGAAGCCGTTTCGGCTGAGATTGTCGGTGTGGTGTATCGGGTCATGGGGATCCTTAGTCGGCATGACCGGGGCAGAACCGGCTCTTCGGCGATGGAGCGCAATATTGATGCTTTCTGCTCACACGCTCGTCCATGTGAGGTCTTTAGGCTTTGCCGAACCGCAGTTATCTTTGGTAGCGGCTCGACAGTATCGGGCTCATGACGATCGTTTCTTCTTGGCCCGCTTTGAATAGACACCTGCGAACTCCCAGATCACGACACCGGCTACGGCCGAGAGCACCATCATCAGGAATTGACTGAGTTTGAAGTTCCACGAGAGAAATTCGATCGTCACACTCTTGGTGTTCTGGACCGCGAAGATGACGAAGATCGCAACGATCGTGGCCGCGAGAACAAGCCGGGCAATGAGGGCCTTGTTGAGTGGCTCGTGGGGTTCGGGTTTCGCCGGTGGGTGCTGGTTTTCGCCATTGTGTTTATCCACGGCTCGACTATCGCACATGCATCATCGGTACGCACATGCCTGAGGGTGCAACTTCGTTTGTTCTACGCCCAGTCGTGCGGTGATTGGTAATACTTTCGCCATGATGATGAAGCTGTTACAGGTACATATAAAGGCACGTGAACGGACGGCCACCACCACCACCGATCTCACCGTGATCGGTTCGGTAATTGTTGTTAGCTGATTCATTGGACGAGCAGCGCTGGTGTTTCTGACACGGGCTGCATCTCGAATCTGAATCAATATCGGAAGACTCTGAGGTGCATGGGTTACTGATGCCCCACAGGAAGCTGCGATTATTCGACAGGGTTTGTTTGTTTACTCACGCTTTGAGGCTCGCATGAGTAGAGTCCGATATAACGGTCAGGCCGCCAGAGGAAGCGAAATAACTGTGAAAGAGCGCGGCGAGAGCCGGACGGCACTTACAGGCTTTGCTGAGATCCACCGACAGCAAACCGCTACCGTGATTCTGGATCCCTTGCCTTATGCCGTCGTTACGATGAATGGCAGCGGTCGGGTCGTCGATTGGAATCTTGCCGCCGAAACTCTGTTTGGCTGGTCTTATGCTGATGCTCTTGGGGAGGAGCTCGCTGATCTGATCGTTCCGGAGGAGCTACGCGAAGCTCACCGGGCTGGTCTGGCCCGGTATCTCGACACTGGAGAGACCAGCGCAGTGAACTCCCTACTCACGTTGCCAGCTCTGCGAGCGGATGGCAACCGGTTCATAGCCGAGCTGTATATCTCGGTGTTGGAGAGCCATGGGGGTCCGTTGTTCACTGGTTTGCTGCGTGAGATCACCAAACCTGGAGAAGTCCGCTCCGAAGTTGACTCTGTCCATCAGGCCGAGAGCCGACTCAACCGACTCAAGGTGGTGGCTCGCAACATCCGCGTTGGGCTTTTGGGTTACGAGAAGAGCTTCGAACCCGAGAGCGGCATCTTTGGAATAGTGCACGTCGATGATGTTGCCAGAGCGCAGGAGGCGTTCGTCGAGATATCCGAAACCGATCGATTAGCCAACCCAATCGATCTGCGAATGCGTGCCTCCGATGGCACTTGGCGTGTGATTGAGACCGTCGCCGAGAACGTGACCAACCAACCTGCTGAGAGTGGGCTTGTGTTGATCAATCGGGACGTCACCGAACAACGAGCGCGCGAAAGTGATCTACGTCAGACCTCATCGCGTTTATCTGCGCTGGTCATGTCGCTTGACGATGGAGTGTTCTTTGTTGATCAGGAAGAAAAAATAGCGGTTGCGAATGAAGCCTTTCTTTCGATTCTCGATTATCAGGGCGATATGAATGAGCTGATTGGCAAACCGACATCTGGCCTTCGATCGCTCATTGACGAATTAGTTGTCGACCCGAAATTGTTCAACGTGACCATTGCGGACCGGGTTGCAGACCGAATCCAAGTGTTCGGCGAAAGGGTTGATTTTGTTGATGGGCGCGTCATGGAGAGGGACTACATCCCGGTCGAGCTTGAAAACGAACTCCATGGTCACCTCTGGCTCTATCGAGATATCAGCTCTCAAATAACGCTTGAAAAAACCCGAGAGCACCTCTTGGAGGCAGAGCGCAGACTTCGAGAGAAGGCCGAGGAACAGGCGCGTATGCTCAGGGAGGTAGCGGATCTCAAAACTGAGCTTGTCGCTATGGTGTCGCACGAGCTGCGAACGCCGCTGACATCGATCGTTAGCTTCGCCAACCTCTTAATCGGCGACGATGGTCCCGTCACAGAAGTTGAGCAGCAGGAGTTCATCGGTGTTATCGACCGCAACGCTAAGCGTCTGATTCGTCTGGTCGATGACTTGTTGCTCCTTGGGCAGCTTGAGTCTGGTGTTACAACGATTCAACCCATCACCTGTCGGGTTGCCGACATCGTTGAATGGGCGCTTGCGTTAGCGGATCAGCGGGCCGTCGCCGCTGGTGTGAGGATAAAAAGTTCGGTCGAGCGAGGGCCAACCCTGTATGCAGACCAGGGTCGCATCGGCCAAGTGCTGGACAATCTGCTGTCCAACGCCGTCAAGTTCTCTGAGTCCGGAGGAAGCGTTGATCTCACTGTTCGACGCAATCCTACAGGCTGGGTGTTTGCCGTGAGGGACGACGGTATCGGCATTCCCGAGTCTGAGCAGTCACGTCTCTTTGAATCGTTTTTTCGAGGTGCGGCAACCGCCCAATCCACGCCCGGCACTGGCCTTGGTCTAGCTATAGCAAAGGCGATCGTCGATTTGCACGGAGGTACGATCACGGTCGAAAGTCAAGAGAGTGTCGGTTCATGCTTCGAGTTTGCGATTCCTGATCAGGCACTGTCGTGAACGACACCAGAACCGTGCTCATGATCGAGGATGAACCTGATGTCAGGTGGGCGCTATCCATTTTACTCAAACGAGCTGGGCTCCAAGTCCTGGAGGCAGTCGATGGTCGTTCGGGTCTTCGACTGCTTAACGCAAGCACCCCCGATTGTGTGATTGTCGACATTGGATTGCCTGATATAGACGGTTGGGAAGTGCTGCAGCGGATACGAGATGTCAGCGATGTTCCGGTCATGATGCTCACCGCTCGGCACCGTGAGGCCGAAAAAGTGAGAGGCTTGCAGTCTGGCGCCGACGACTACATGACCAAGCCCTTCGGGAACCAAGAGCTCGTGGCACGTGTCCAGGCGCTGCTGCGACGAGTCTGGTCAGAGGAACCGGCCGAGGTATACGAGGATGGCTTACTCATCGTCGATCCAGCGAGCCATAAAGTTGTCGTCGACGGGCACGACGTTCAGCTCACACCGATTGAGTTTCGGGTGCTTCACGCGCTCATCAAATCCCAGCCTCAGGTACTAACACCGGTCCAGCTTCTCGACCTGGCCTGGAGTGATCCGACTGGAATCGGTCCGGACCGAGTCAAGTACGTGATTCATCGGCTTCGTCGTAAGATGGCCTTCGCAAGCGCCGGCGTATCTCCGATCGATGCCGTGCGAGGTGTTGGGTACCGCTACTCCCAGCCCGGGTGAATCCGACTGGCTTAGCTGCAACCAAGTTGCAACCGAGGTCCCTCACCCACATCCATATGCTTTGAGGTATGAAAGGCCTCACAAAAAATAGCAGATGTGACCCAGTCAAATCTACGCCGGACGGGCTTCGGCGCGAAAAATGGTGATCGCGTGTCTCGAAAGAATGGATTACCAGGGTTGTGAATCAGCCAGCATCAACTTCGTCACCTTAAGAAGCCTGATCACCTGCTTCCGAGATGTCGGGGCCGACCTTTGCCCCGATTCGTGCGGAGCCGGTGACGTCGAGAACGACCGTAGTGGCCTGGTCAAGACCGTCGCCGGCCAATGACTACTTACACCGCAGCGCCCAATGATTCCGCGACCATCATCATCGTCGAAGATGATCCTGACGCAGCCCGATTTGTGCAACGAGCCCTCGATCGACCCGGATTTGAGGTCGTGAGCTTTAGTCGTCCCGATGAGGCACTAGAAGCACTCAAACGCTTGCCCTGTTCCCTCTTGTTATCCGATGTCCGGCTACCGGGAATGACCGGCCTTGATCTTCTCCAGCGAGCTCGCCGGTACGATCCACAGCTTCCGGTGGTGCTGATGACCGCCTTTGCAACCCTCGAAGATGCCACCTTTGCGTTACGCAACGGGGCCGACGACTATCTACTGAAGCCGTTGAACGCAAAAGTCCTGATCGACACAGTATCGAAGGTCGTAGCGAAGTGCCGGGCGGCACGAGATCGGGTGCTGGCGATCGGTGCTCATCCCGACGACGTCGAGATCGGTGTTGGTGCAACGCTCATCGATCATGTCGACCGCGGTGATCATGTCACGATTCTTACCTTGAGCCGGGGCGAGAGCGGCGGTGCGGTGTCTGATCGCATCGAAGAAGCCGAACGAGCAGCCGAGCTCTTAGGTGCCGCACTCATTCTCGGCGACTTACCCGACACGCGCATCTGGACGAACGGACCGACGGTCGATCTCATCGAGGACGTTGTCCGTGGCTTGGCCCCGATGATCGTTTACACACACAGTTTGCACGACGTACATCAGGACCACCGGGCTGTTCATCAAGCCTCGTTGGTTGCCTGCCGAGCCATGCCTCAGGTATTTAGCTACCAATCTCCCTCAGCAACCGTGGACTTTGCGCCGCGCCGTTTCGTACCGGTCGATGCGACAATCGATCGCAAGCTAGCGGCGATAGCGGCCTATCGGAGCCAGACAACGAAGTGCTCCTATTTGGCCGACGACCTGCTGCGGGCAACCGCTCGCTACTGGGGACGATTTGTCGAATCCAATCACGCTGAACCGTTAGAAATCGTTCGACAGCAAGTCTTGACACGGTCCAATTCAGAATCAACCCAACGAACCATTGATTTAAGGGAGGTCGACGGCTATGTCCTCTCATCTTCATAACCCCCGAGTACTCGTGACGGGCGCAGGCGGCCCAGCCGGCGTCTCCGTCATCCGCTCCCTCAACGCCGAGGCCTACGTGTTCGCGATCGATATCGACCCGTGCGCGGTTGGGCTCTACCTCGTTGGAAGTGGGAGACGCGCGCTTGTTCCCCGGGGCGAAGATTTCGATTTCGTTGATCGAATAATCGATCTCTGTCGACGCTGGCAGATCGATGTTGTTGTCCCGACGGTGGATACTGAGCTCCTACCGTTTGCAGATGGTCGGGAGCGTTTTAAAGAACTGGGTGTCGAGGTTATTGTCGCCTCGAAGCCTGCACTTTTGACATGTCTCGACAAATGGCTCCTGGCCTGCACGGTCGAGTTAACGGTTCGCTGTCCGGTCACCTATTTGATCGACGTCGAGTTCGATCCGTTGGAATTTCCGTCGTGGCCGGCTATTGCTAAACCGAGGCAGGGAAGCGGGTCCCGTGGCGTGCAGCTCCTCGATGGACCCGAAGATCTCAGCCGGGTACCTCGGGATGGCTCATTCATCCTCCAGGAGTATTTACCGGGCGAAGAGCTGTCGGTCGACGTATACGTTGACTGCTCGGGCGAGCCGATCGGTGCAGTGCCTCGGACGCGCTTGAAAGTCGACTCGGGGGTCTCGGTCGCAGGTAGGACGGTGCGAGACGACGAAGCGATACAACTTGCGCTGGACACTGTGACCACCGTTGGCCTAACCGGTCCAGCCAATGTGCAGTGCCGCCGGGACCGCGACGGGCACCTTGCGCTCTTGGAGGTCAACCCCCGCTTCCCCGGCTCGCTTCCACTGACGATTGCTGCCGGATTCGACATCCCGAAACTGGCGCTCAGTGAATCACTGGGCTACTCGGTCGATCGCCTAGTTAGCTTCGACGAGATCGGCATTGTTCGTCACTGGGAGGATGTGATCATCCACGCTGATGCAATCGCAGAGATGAGCGCTGCTGTTGAAGGACGGGTGGCATGAGCATCGATCTCACGGTAGATGCACACGTGCACTCGAACTTTTCCGATGGACGAGATCATCCGGCGACCAACGTGGCGGTTGCTTTGGGACGCGGTCTCAAAATGATCGGACTGGTGGACCATGTGCGCGCTGATACAACATGGCTCCCTGAGTTCAGTTCTACCGTGAGGCGCCTCAACCTTCGGTCACCAATCCATGTTACCTGTGGGGTTGAGGCCAAGTTGCTCGATACCACCGGTCGACTCGATCTGCCTGGTTCGCTGCGAGAGATCGATTCCATCGTGGCTGCGGATCATCAAGTACCCATCGGGTCACAGACCTATGTGCCTGCGTCCGTCGCTCGGATGATCTCCGACAAACAGTTGAAGCCGGCAGACGTGATTGAGAACATTCTCGAGGCGACAGCAGCTGCCGCTGAACGGTATGACAACGTGTTGATTGCCCACCTGTTTTCGGTCCTGCCTAAGTGTGGACTCACCGAGCTCATGGTCTCAGAAAATCAGATCACAGCGCTTGGTCGCCGGCTGGCAAACGCAGGCGGACGCGTCGAGATTTCCGAGCGGTGGGCTTGCCCTTCAGCCCACACTGCGAAGTTGCTCCGGGCTGCTGGAGTAGAGCTTGTGGCTTCGACCGATAGTCACCGTGCCGATACGATCGGGCGCTACTGCCATGTAGCGGACGTCGCCGGGAGTCTCGCCCTCGTCTGATGTCGATGCTACGAGAAGCTGTCGTTCTGGCCGACATGGTCGGTCGCTGGACCTTGGTGGTCTTGGTAATGCTGGGTGTATTTCCTCTTGCCACGGCGTCGTATCAGTTCGCTATTATTGGCTTGCACGCGGTGCGCAACCACTATGGCAAGGTTGAGCCTCGGTTTCCGCGCGTTGCGATTTTGGTCCCTGCGTGGAACGAAGCAGCTGTCATCGGCAGCTCGATCGATCGTCTCCTGCTGCTCGATTACCCTGCGGATCGGCTTCGTATTTATGTCGTCGACGATGCCAGCACTGACCAGACGCCGGATGTCGTCATCGCCAAGGGCCAGGAGAACCCCGGCCAGGTCGTGCACCTAAGGCGGAAGAAGGGAGGTGAGGGAAAGGCCCACACACTCAACCACGGGCTGAAGCAGATCCTTGCCAACGATTGGATGCAGGCGCTTCTCATCATGGACGCAGACGTCATCTATGAACCCGACTCGTTGCGAAAGATGACCAGGCACTTCGCTGACCCTGAGGTTGGAGCGGTCACAGCGTACATCAAGGAAGGAAGCAGGCCGGCGAACTGGATGAAGCGATTTATTGCCTACGAGTACATCACTGCCCAAGCGGCGGTTCGTCGAAGCCAGAACGTACTCGGAGCGATGGCCTGTCTCGCCGGCGGCGCCCAGCTACACACCCGCGCCAACCTCGAAAAGATCGGGGGTCAAATTGATACGAGTTCACTCGCTGAGGACACCTTCACCACATTCAAGACGCAGCTTGCGGGCAACAAGGTTGTGTTCGACGGTAACGCCACAGTCTGGGCCGAAGAACCGGCCGACATCGACGGCCTCTGGAAGCAGCGATTGCGGTGGGCGCGAGGCAACGTGCAGGTCTCGTTTCGCTACAAGAAGCTGTGGTTTCGCCCGAACCCTGGGCACCGGCTTGGTAGTTTCAGCTTTGGTCTTTCTTGGTTCTGTTTGTTTCTGATGCCGATCTTCATGATCCTCGCCTCGGCCAGCCTCACCGCCCTGTTCTTCATCGATTTCCCGCTCTCTTGGGCGGCGTTCAAGTTGCTTTGGATCGTGAACGCTATTTGTTACCTCTTTATTACCACTTACACGCTGATGATCGACCCCGATACCGGACGAAGAACTTGGCGTGAGGCTGTGGGCTTTCCCGGTCTGATCTCGCTTGCGATGATTGTCTATGCCTGGTTCCCGAAGCCGTTCAGCTGGGCCATGCTCGGGACGATGGAGCTGATCCACATTCCGACTACAGGCCCGGTTCTACGATTGGTGATCCTGTTCGCCTACGTCTGGCTGGCCGGATCTATGCTTGGCGCCTGGGCGGCAAAGTTGACCGAATCTCGCCGACGCCTGAAGTGGCTCAGCCCAATTCTTGTCTATATCTGTGGGTATGGGCCGTTGCTGTGCGCCGTCACGTTTACCTCGTACATCAAGGAAGCACGAGGCGCTGAGATGTCATGGGACAAAACCGAGAAGACTGGTCAGGTCTCGATGCCATGACGTCTGACTTTGACAGTAGCCTCGCCGATGGACGGACCGCACGAGAGGCCCACGAGGAAGAGGTGGCCGCTGTTCAACGCGTCGAATCGCTCGTGCCACCGGCTCGTTTCGGCGCACTTATGGTCGAGTGCCGTTCTGCACAGGGTCAGGAAATAGCCGATATGGCCGCGCGGTCCAATGGCTTGTTCACGCAGAACTATCTCGAGAAAGCCGAGCGAGGCGAGCTCACACTCGACGGCGGACTCATTGGGCAGCTTGCAGGTCTCTACGAAGTCGATGCCGGACCAGTCGTACCTCTGCGGTCTGAATTGATTTTGGATCTTGACCGGCAGGAGCTCAAGGTCGGCGACACGGCAATGAGTTTCAACTCGATACATGTCGAAGATGTGCTGCAGGGCTACGTCTCATTGGTCTACAAGCTGCGTGGTCAACAGCCGGGCAGCGGGCTTGTCCTGCGTGACCGAGACCTAGACGTGCTGTCAGCCAGCCTTAGCTACAACGAGCCTGAGCTGCGTCGCAAGCTCGATGCCATGACGTCTGACTTTGACATCAGACTCGCCGATGGACGGACCGCACGAGAGGCCCACGAGGAAGAGGTGGCCGCTGATCAACGCGTCGAATGGGGTCTGCTAGTCAAAGAAGTCATCGCGTTTTGCATCGTGATCGCCTTACTTGTTGCCCGACAAATGTGGTTTGTCTGAAAACGAACGAACCGGTAGCCATCTTTCACCAAGGGTGCCACCGCGACGTTGATGCGGGCTCGGTTGGCCTCACTGGAGCATCTCTCTGCGAGAGCTTCTTCGTTGACATGGACTTTGAATACGGGACGTTCGGTGCCATTGACGCTGAGGGATTCAGTGTTATTCGCACTCGAGGCCGATTGTGGGCGATACGAGGCAGAAGGTGCTCGCTGAGCGATTCAAAGAGTTGTGACCGGTGGACGAGTGGTTCAAACTAGGTCGTTCCAGATTCGGCAAGTCGAGCGAGTAGATCATCACGCACAGACACGCCGGCTTCGCGAGCCTTTGTGTCGGCGATACGCCAGCCATGGCGAGACGAGTAGACCAGCGGTGGTTCTCCGAGCCGACCTTCGCCGACCGCGGTTACCCGGGCAAAGAACAAGACATGATCGAGACCTTCGATCCGGTCCTGTTCGATCCGGTCGAAGATTTCACATCGCAACCACGAGATGCAGTTCACCACGATCGGCAAACCATCGATCATCTCGATGTACTCGGGCGCGATGTAGTTGAACTTGCGCCCCGGATACGAGAAGTACTGGCCCTCGGCGACCTGATCTCCGGCCAGGATCGAAACCGAGAACTGGCCCGATGCTTCCATGAGTGGGAACGTGTCGTGTTTCGGTGACACCGAACACAACATGATTGGTTCTTCGAACGACACCTGACTGACCCAGTGGGAGCAGTACGCGCGGGTCACCCCGTCATGGGTTGCACCCACAACCTGGACACCCTTGGCCATTTGACCAAGGCAACGCTTTACATCTCTAGCAATCACTATGTTCCCATTCGCCTTCGGCTGCTCCTGGCATGCGCCGGCGACGAATTCCTAGGTCTCCCCGGTGTTCGTCTCTCACGCCTGGCGTGTCGGCTTACCCCTGGGTGCCAACAGTGAGTTCGTTGAAGGGGACACCCTTGTCGACCGAGATGTCGCGAGGCAGGCCCAGGACTCGGTCACCGATGATGTTCTTCTGGATCTCGTCGGTGCCGCCTGCGATTGACGACATGAACGATTGCAGGGCCATGCGGCTCCAGCTCTCGCCATTCTTATCAAAGCCATCGTCGTCGTCGGTCCAGGCAACCATCTGGGGGCCGACGAACTCGTGCAACATTTCCCGAACGTCCCACATGATGTTGGAACCATGCAACTTGCCGAGCGAACCGCCAGGCCCCGGAGCCTTGCCAGCCTTCATTTCGGCGCGAGTGCGCATTGCTACCAGCGACTTGGCAGTCTCGTCTGAGTAGATCTTCATGAGCTTCTGGCGCACGATTGGATCGTGGATGAGCCCAAGTTTGGTGGCCTCATTGCTGAGCCGGTTGTAGAACGGCGTGTTGATGCCGCTCTTTGAGCCGGTGCCGATGGCAACACGTTCGTACATGAGCATGGCAGTGGCTTGATTCCAGCCATTGTTTAGCTGGCCAAGCAGCCAGGTTGCTGGCACGTGCAGGTCGGTGAAGAACACCTCGTTGAAGTGTTTGCCACCATCGATCTGATGGATCGCGCGGATCTCGATGGCCGGGTCACGCATGTCGACCATAAACATGGAGATGCCCGCGTGTTTGGCCACGGTTGGATTGGTACGCGCGACGAGAATGCCGTATTCGCTCTGATGGGCAAGCGTGGTCCAGACTTTCTGGCCGTTGATGATGTATTGATCACCGTCTCGCTCCGCCTTGGTCTGGAGGCTGGCGACGTCGCTGCCAGCCCCGGGCTCGGAGAACATCTGGCACCAGATGTCTTCGCCAGCGATACCGCGTGGCATGAACTCGGCCTTGAGTTCGTCGGTGCCAAAGTCGTTCATCACTGGCATACACATGCCGTGGCTGATGGTTAGGTCGCCGGTGCAATCCGGGAATCGGGCGTATTCTTCGCGCCATGTGCGCTCGTGTGCTTTGGTCAACCCCTGGCCACCGAATTCCTTGGCGTAGGTCAGCCCGGCTAAGCCTGCGTCGTACAGCTTCTTCTGGAAGGCCCGCGAGTGCGCAACCGACTGATCGCTGCGGGGGTCGGGTCCGTCGAGAACGAGCGGTTTGGCGTTTTCTTCGAGAAAGTCGCGGCAGCGTTGACGAAAGGCATCCATGTCGGCGGTGGCGTCGACGGTGGCATCGGTCGTAGTCATGTTGAGATCCTCCGTCGGCCAAGCTAGCGCCCCGTTCAACGCGGGCGGAAGCCGACGTGCAACTTCGATTTCAACCGCAGAAAGGTAACGGCTGCCATCACCTGCTGTGACGGGTCCGGGACTGAGGTTTCAACAACGAGATTCGTGACGACCGAGGTGGCAAGGCATCAGGGGCGGAGACGTATCGAAGACACCACTGGCGCATGGACTGTCGCCGTCGATCCGCTACTCCCCAACAGCACGAGTGTTTCTGCCAACGGCTACTTGCTTATCTGTGAAACCGACGGCGTGATCGAAGCTGAGTTCTCACTACGGGCAGCCTGGAGCAGCAATCGAGCGACGATCCGACTCAACCACCATCGGCTCTTGATGGTCGAGGTGGTGACCAGAGTGGTTGTTCAGACTCGACGACCGAATGAGTCGACGGCTTCGTCGGCCATCAACCGTTCGAGTGTGGCTTCCGGTTTGTCCTGGGCTACTTGGCGAACTCGGAAGGCTGATTCAAACAGCGCCCAGATGGCGCCATCGGAACGTTCGACGATTTCGACACCACGCAGACCACGGAGTAGCGGTATGGACTCGGCGTCGGTGACTCGAGCCACCGAGTAACTCGTTGGTGAGAGTTCTACCGGCGCATTAAATTCGTTTTCGAGTCGGTGTTTCGCTACTTCGAACTGCAGTGGACCAACGGCAGCGAAGATGGGTGCCTGGTCGCCAACGTCGGGAATACGCAGCACCTGGACGACACCTTCTTCGTCGAGTTGTGCAACACCAGAGCGAAACTGTTTGAACTTGCCGGTGTCTTTGGCTCGAGCGACCATGAAGTTGGTCGGAGCGAACGCTGGCATAGGGCGCCATTCGACAGGTTCGTCGACATAGACGGCATCGCCAGGGCGGAAGCCGTTGGCGTTGACTAAACCAATGACATCGCCGGGAAAAGCTTCGTCGAGTGTCTCGCGGTCAGATCCTTGAACCGAATGCACATATTTGGTGGTGACGGATCGTTTGCTTGGCCCGTGGATAATCGTCATACCCCGCTCGAACCGGCCGGACGCCACTCGGAGAAACGCAATGCGGTCTCGGTGGTTCTTGTCGGTGTTGGCCTGAACCTTGAATACATGACCGCTGAAGGGTGAGTCGATGGGCCGAGGATCATCGTTGATGTCGAGGCGGGCTGGAGGAGACGGAACAAGGTCGACGACGGCGTCGAGCAGACGGCCAACACCGAAGTTGGTGAGCGCGGAGCCAAAGAAAACCGGCGAGAGTTCACCTGATTCGAACTTCTTGCGATCAAAAACCCGATCTACGGCGTCGAGTAATTCGACCCCTTCGAGTGCTTCGGTCGCAAGCGCATTGTCCATGAGTGCGGGACTATCGATCGGGCTGACCAGTTCGGGGGCCATGGTTGAACCATGTGCCACTCGGGTGAACTGCACGTATTCGTTGCGCAGCCGATCAATCACGCCATCGAATGTGGTGGATTCGCCCACGGGCCAGGTCACTGGGGCCGGTTCCAGGATCAAATCGCGTTCGATTTCGTCGAGAAGATCCCATGGATCGCGACCGGGACGATCCCATTTGTTGATGAACGTCACGATGGGCACGTCGCGTTCGCGGCAGACCTCGAACAACCGACGAGTCTGTGGTTCGATGCCTTTACCGGCGTCGAGCACCATGATGGCGGCATCGGTCGCGGCGAGGACCCGGAATGTGTCTTCGCTGAAGTCTTTGTGACCAGGTGTGTCGAGCAGGTTTAGTAGGCAGTCGCGGTAGGGGAAACGCATGACCGTCGAGCTGATCGAAATGCCACGCTGCTGTTCGATCTCTTGCCAGTCGCTGGCGGCGGACTTGCCGCCGCGGCGAGCCGCCACCGAACCAGCACCCGCCGTAAGCACACCGGAGTACAGGAGGAACTTCTCGGTCAGGGTGGTCTTGCCCGCGTCGGGGTGGGAGATGATGGCGAAGGTACGCCGCCGAGCGGTTTCCTCGATGATCTGATTGGTCATGCGCTTGGTCTCTTCGGTTGATCGCCCAGTTGGTACTGCAGTAGAGCTAGGAGCTACAGGACAACATGGAACAGCCTGCCCGTTCCCGCGCCCATTCCGGCCGCTTGGTGAAGAACTCGGCGTGGTGTTCTGGCTGTTCATCGTAGGGATACCGAAGTAGATCGAGCAGCTTGGCCACGCCGGAGAAGTCTCCATGGTCGACCTGGTCGATGGCGAGTTGGGCCATCCAGTTGCGCAGTACGTATTTGGGATTGACGGCATCCATGGCCAGCTTGCGTTCTTCGGCTGAACGAGCATCGACATCACAGCGGTCGGCCCAGGCTCGGAGCCACTCGCCCATTTCCTCGATTGCTCGTTCGGTGGGTTCGCTGTACCACGCGTCGGCTATTGGTTGCACGAGGTCGTAATCGCTCAGATCTTCCGCGTTTTCCACATCTACTTGGGCCAAGTTGCGATGGAAGATGGTCATGTCGGTTTCCATGATCTGAAGCACACGACCAAGCTCACCGAAGAGGGCATTGTCGTCGTCGCCAGCGAAACCAATAAAACCGAGACGTTCGGCCATCATCGCGTTCCAGCCATCGCCGAATTCGACGGCGTAGGTGTCCAGTACTTCTTCGAGTGGTTGGACGTTGTCGCCGTACAGCGGAGCGATTGCGTTCGCCAGTTGCACGAGATTCCAGTGCGCGGCCGATGGCTGGTTGCCGTACCGATAGCGACGACCCTGGGCATCGGTCGTGTTCGGAGTCCAGTCAGGATCAAAACCCTCGAGCCAGCCGTACGGGCCGTAATCAATGGTGAGGCCAAGGATCGACATGTTGTCGGTGTTCATCACCCCGTGGACGAAACCGATCCGCATCCAGTCGACGATCATCTCGGCGGTCAATCGCACGACCTCGGCAAACCAGTCGGTGATCACATCGAGTGGCTGTTCACCGTTGCCCTCGGCAAGGTCAGGGAAGTCGGTGCGTATTGTCCAGTCGACCAGTCGACGTAACTCGTCGAATTCACCACGGGTTGGGAAGAGTTCGAAGTTACCGAAACGGACAAACGACGGGCTGACCCGACACACCACGGCCCCGAGTTCAGGGGCGGGATTACCGTCATAGAACATGTCGCGCATGATTGGATCACCGGTCAAGGTGAGACTGAGTGCTCGAGTGGTGGGAACCCCGAGATGGAACATTGCCTCGCTGCAGAGAAATTCGCGAACCGAAGATCGCATAACTGCGTAGCCATCACCCCGCCGGGAGTAGGGCGTGGGACCGGCACCTTTGAGCTGCAACGTCTGATGGCCGTCGTCTGGGGTGAGGACTTCGCCGAGAGCAATCGCTCGACCGTCGCCGAGCTGGCCGGCCCAGTTCCCAAACTGGTGGCCGCCGTAACACATGGCGTAGGGATCCATATCGGCAGTGATCAGATTGCCGGTGAAGAGCTGCGCAAACTCATGGGACTGGGCTTGTTCATCGCTGATGTCGAGCATCTCGGCGACTTCGGGCGAATACACCACCAATTCGGGTGCCGATGCTGCGGTGGGGGTGACCCGGCTGAAGCATGCGCCATTGACCTGACGTCGGACATTGTCAACGTGGTCGTCGGCAGGAAGATCGTGAGTGAAGCGGTTGGTGAAGTGCAGGCCGAGCGGGTTCGTTCCTGTTTTACGAGAGGCAGCAGTCATTATTTGTTTCTATCAGCACGCATCCGCGCCGCTATGTTTGCCGGGTGACTGATGGTTCAGCTCAGGCGCCGGCGGGCTGGTACAACGACCCGCATTCGCCGGATCGTATGCGATATTTCGATGGCGAGATGTGGACCAACCACTTCCACGAGCCAGGAAAGCTGCCCGACATCGGCAGCTGGTTGAGCAGCACTTTTTCTGTCTTCGGCAACTATTGGCAGGGAGCCGCAGCCGTAGCGCTCATCGTGCAGCTCGTTGGCAGCCTGGTGATCTGGGGCGGTGTGTTGTTTGCCGCTCGCGACATAGCGATCGTGAACGAAGAGCTGGTCAATTTCACGGCTGGCACGGCGGTGATCATCATTGTGTTGATCGTTGCAGGCATCGTGATGCAAGGTATTGGATGGCTGGCGATGAGCCGATTCCTGCATCGGGCGCATTACCAGGCGAACCCAACTGTCGGGGATGCGTTCAGCCATGCTCTGCGCCGGCTGCCCCGGTTTCTGGGTGTGATGGTGATGTTGATCCTTGCCGGGTTCGTGGCAATCATGGTGATTGCTGTGGTCACGGTCGCGGTTGCGCCGGTTGGGGTGTTTCTCGTCGTGGCGGTGATTCCGGTAGTGATCTGGGCCGCGACCAAGCTGGCGTTTGTGTTCAACGCGGTGGCGATAGCTCCAACAAATGTGTCGGCAATTCGGGCATCGGCCGAGGTGTCCGGGGGGCGTTTTTGGTCAGTTTTTGGCCGGATCTTCCTCTTCACCCTGGCGCTTGGCCTTTCGGTCAACGTGGTGACCGCCACGCTTGGTGGGCTGGCCTCGTTCGTTGATCCAAACGCGGTTGCTTTGAACTTCGAAATCCAGAACGATGATTTCTTGGTTCAGGATTTCAAGGTTGTCGACCTGTTGCCCTCCTCTGGTGAATTCGTATTGGCACTGGTGATCAGCAGCGTCATCCAGGCGGCGAGCGGGCTGATCAGTACGTCAGCATTCGTCCGGCTGTACCTCGATAGCGGCGCGCCAGCAGAACTGGATTAAAAGCGCTGCCGTTCTGAGTTACATGACGTCGCGGCGTTGGACCGCAACCAGACCGACGCCGGTGGAGACCAAGGCCCACGCGCTGAGGGCCGCAACAGCAGCTGGGCCACTGACGTCGGTTGTGACTCCGGCTAGAACCAGGGCGAGGCTGTTCGGCATCCACGATGCGGTGCTGTTGGCCAGTTGCACGATGAGCGGCGGGGCGACGATTAGCATCAGGACCACACCGGTCACGCACCCCCGACATTGCGGACCACGGCGCCTATGCCGACTCCGAAGACGGCGCCACCCACAGCGACCGCACTTACCTGAGCCAGCACGGCACGAAACCGTTGGCTGCGAACGCCACCGGTGACTGATGGTCAACTTCGGTTGAGATGAATGTTCTGGAGCCGTCGAAGTCAGGTGTGGCGTTCATGGTGAACGCGTTGATCACGGTGATGGCAAACAATCGGCATTGTTGTGGCCACTTGCCTTTCCTCCGTTTGTATGGGGTCAGCTATGGAGTAGGACTTCGGCTTCGATCTCGACAGGTATTCCAAACGGCAACGATGTCATGCCGACCGCAGATCGGGAATGCCGGCCTACATCAGGACCGAACAGCTCCAAGATCAGGTCGCTGAAGCCGTTGATCACCGCTGGTTGTTGGGTGAAGTCAGACCCGCATCGCACCATGCCCAAGGCCTTGACCCAGTGGCTAATTCTGTCGAGTGTGCCTAGTTCACGATGCAACGACCCCAGCATGGATAGGGCGACAAGCCGGGCGGAATCGTACCCCTGATCAACAGAGATGTCGTGGCCTACGATGCCAAATGGCCCGGTGACAGTGCCGTCGGGCCCTTGAGGGCCATGGCCTGAGACAATGGCCCGGTTGCCGCAGACGTTCACAAACGAGAACGGCAGTTGCACGTCGGGCGGCACAACAACCGGGGGAGGCAATGCCAATCCCATTGCAGTGATGCGATCCTCGATCTGTCCCATGGGTCGACCTTAGTCACCGACGTGGGGGTGAGGGTCTAGCGAGAGCCTCGGCTGATCAATGCGGCACCACACAGGATGAGTGCAGTTCCGACGAGTTCAATTGCACCAACGGATTCGTTGCGGACGATGACTCCAAGCACGATCGCCGTAACCGGCACGAGGTATCCGACGAGCGAGCTGCGGGGTGCGCCGACCCGACCATTGAGTGTGGCGAAGAGGGAGCGTGCGATACCCGTGCAAAAGACACCCAGGATCACGATGGCGAGGGCCGGTTTCCATTCGAACCTTGATTGGGACAGGCCCCATAACCCCCATGGAGCGAGCAAGACTGAGCTGATCACCATGGCTCGGCCCATCACCGCAGCGCCGCCGTATGCCTGGGCGAGTGGGGGCAAGAAGTTGTTCGAGATCGAATAGCCGGCGACCGCGCAGAACACGAAGAAGACACCGAGTGGTTCGGCGTCGGTCCCAGCCAGGTTGGCCCCCGCGATGGTTATCGCGCCACACAGGCCGATGATCAGCCCGATGATCTGGTTGCGTTCCGGTGCTCGGCGCAACATGGCAACCGATAGAAATAGCACCAGAATCGGACCAACAGAATTGAGCATGCCAGCGACCGAGGATTCGACTCGTTGCTGAGCCAGTGGGAAGAAAAGTGCGGGAGCGGTGTTCCCGGCAACCGCCACAACCATCATGGCTGGCCAGGTCGACCGAGGCATGGATTGGCGAGCCGATGGCACGAACGCAAGAAGGCCAGCGCCGAACACCATACGGAAGAGGGCGATGACTGCTGGATGGAACGAATCGAGCCCTATGGCGATCCAGAGAAAAGATGATCCCCAGATCAGCGAAATGGTCAGCAGAAGTGCCCAGTCGACCCGGTTGAAGTTGCCTTGGTTCATGCCATCGGCGGCAAATCGACTGGAGGCAGGTGCGGACACCAGCGGAACCGTAACCAGTACGGTTCCGAACATGCGTCTCATCGTTGTTGGATTGGTCATGATCCTTGCCCCGATACTGGTGATAGCCGGCTGTACCGACGACCCAACTCTCGCGGGGCCGGCGAACGCCGGCCCGGCAGTCACCGCAGAGAATCTACGCGAGGCCGAAAACGACGGCCTGTTCCCCACTGTGGTCGATGCCGCTGCAACGACCAGCGGTGGCTCGTCATGGCTCGTCAACGTGACCCTGTTAAGCGAATACGATTCGCCTGCTCGTTATGCCGATTCGTGGCGGGTGCTCGACGCCAACGACAACGAACTCGGTATCCGGGTCCTGGCCCACGATCATGCGGGCGAGCAGCCATTCACCCGGTCACACACCGTTGACATCCCGAGTGATGTCACCACCGTGTTTGTCGAAGGCCGCGATCAGATCAATGGTTGGAGCGGCGAACGTTTCGAACTCACCCTCGACCGCTAACCCAGCAGATCAGCAACCAGGACTCGCAGTTCGGGTTTGCGGACCTTGTTCGACGCGGTCAACGGAAGTTCGTCGACAATGAACACATGGCGAGGCACCTTGTAGTTGGCCATACATTCGCGGCACCACGCGATGAGTTCTTCAACATCGGGTGCACCTTGGGGGCTGGGCACGATGAAGGCGGCACCAACTTCTCCCATTCGTTCATCAGGCACGCCGATAACTGCGGCGAGACCCACGAGCGGGTGTTCGACCAAGACACGTTCGATCTCAGCCGGATAAGCATTGAAGCCACCCATGATGAACATGTCCTTCATCCGGTCGGTGATGTCGATGTATCCGTGCTCATCCATCACCGCGATGTCACCGGTGTGGAGCCAACCATCGGCATCAATCGCTTCGGCCGTCTGCTCCGGCGCATCGAGATATCCAGGTGTGACCTGGAAGCCTCGGACCCACAACTCGCCTTCGGTTCCGGTTTCGACATCGGCGCCGGTTGGGTCGACCACCCGAAGCTCGACGCCTGCAGGGGCACAGCCCGATGTAGTCGCAATAGTTTCTGGTGAGTCGCCTGGTCGCGTATAGGCAGCCAGGCCCGAGGTTTCGGTCATGCCATAGGCGGTCATGATGGTGTCGAAGCCGAGACGGTCGCGCATCTCGATGATCATCTCGACTGGGATCGAAGCGGCGCCAGTCACACATGAACGCAATGATGAGATATCGAACTGATCGAGCTCGGGGTGGTTGAGCAAACCTTGAAACAGTGCGGGCGGACCGGGGAACACGGCGACACGTTCGCGCTGGATCGTGGCCAACACTTGGGCAGGGTCATAGATCGCGACCGGCAGGTTGAGCGCGCCGAACATCAGGCACACGATGATGCCCGAGTTGTAGCCGAAGGCGTGGAAGTACGGATTAACCAGCAGGTAGGGATCGCCAGGTTGCACGCCGAGTCCCTGGCCGTAGGGATGGAACACCCGGATGATCGCGCCGCCGACGATCTGTACACCTTTGGGATGTCCCGTAGTCCCCGAGGTGAACATGATGGAGCCGACATCGGTTGGCGCAAACGCATCGGTGCGACGTTCGACCTCGGCCTGGTAGTCGGCGGATTCTGGGCCGTCACCTCGGGCCAGGAAATCGGCGAAGTTGATGGTTCCTGGAGCCCCACCGCTCGTCAGATCGACAATGGCCTGCAACATGGGAAGGTGTTCGGTGGCCAACGAGCCGCTGTAGTCGGTGTCTAGGAAACCATCGGCGACGAACAACATCTGTACTGACGCGGCGTTGAGAACGTAGGCGGCCTCGTTGCCTTTGAATCGGGTGTTGATTGGCACAAGTACACCGCCGGCTCGCGACACTGCCAGTCCGGCCACGACCCACTGCCAGCAGTTCGGCGCCCACACCGCCACGGTGTCACCGGCCTGTATGCCTGATGCGATGAACGATCGAGCCGCTTGGTCAACGCGTTCACCGAGTTCTTGGTAGGTGAGCATTACATCACCATCGCGAATGGCGTTGCGATCTGCGAAGTGTGTCGTCGACGCCCGAATGAGCTGCGGTATCGATGCGTGATCTGGATCGAACCCCGGAATAGTGCTTGTCCCCATGCGATGACACTACGACGCTCGGATAGAGCAGTCCTAGAGAACTAGGGTCTGGTGATGGCAACTGTGACTGTGAACGACACCCCGATCCGCTACGAAGACAGCGGTGGCGACGGACCCGTCATCTTGTTCAGTCACGACTTTTTGATGGACCACACCATGTTCGATGTCCCGATCGCGGCGTTGACCGACTTCGTGAGCGGTCTCTGATCCAGTGCCTCTTCAATCCATGGATCTTGTAATTCGTAATGGCACTGTCGTAACGAGCGGCATCGAGGCAGTCACCGACGTTGGCGTTCGTGACGGGGTGATCATGCAGCTTGGTGGCGAAATGACCGGTACTACCGAGATCGATGCCACTGATCGGTATGTGCTCCCTGGTGGTATCGATGCCCATGTGCATCTCACCGCCCCTGGTACCGGACCTGACAGCTGGCGGTGGGTTGATGACTTCGAAGTCGGTACCCGCGCCGCTGCAGCTGGTGGTGTCACCACGGTCGGCAATATGTCGTTCCCCCAGCCGGGTGAGCAGATGAAGGCTGGCCTGCTGCGAGACAATGCTGATGCCGCAGCCAATGCCATCGTCGACTATTTCCAGCACACCGTGTTGCTCAATCCTGACGACGAGGGCATCGCCCAGATCGAAGAGTTGGCTGCGGCCGGCAATCCGAGCATCAAGATCTTCATGTCGTTCCGTCGGTTCGATCGCCACCTCGACGGCTTTCTTCGGGCCATGCAGGCAGCTGCCGACGCAGGCTCTGTGGTACTGGTGCACTGCGAAGATCCAGCCATCATGCATTGTTGTGGGCACGCACTCGACGAGGCTGGCCATACCGACGCCAGCCATTTCCCCAAGTCGCGACCGGTCGAAGCCGAACGTATCGCGACCGAACGGGCCGTTGGGTATTGCGCAACTACCGGCGCTACGACTTATGTCGTTCACCTATCCAGCGCAGCGGCGCTCGACGCCTGCCGCAAGGCCCGTGCACGCGGTCTGCCGGTGCATGTCGAGACCCGGCCGATCTATCTGCATCTGAACGAGTCCCGTTTCAACGAACCCGATGGAGCTAAATACGCCGGCGCTCCACCACTTCGCACCGACGCAGATCGCGACGCACTCTGGGCCGGGTTGAACGATGGGACCGTCAGCACAGTGTGTACAGACCATGCGCCGTGGACGCTCGACGAAAAGCTGGACCCGACGCTGACAGCGAGCGATCTTCGCCATGGCATGGCCGAACTCGAGACACTCATGCCGGTGTTGTGGAGCGAGGGGGTCGTCACCGGCAAGATCTCGGTCGCTACATTTGTCGAGGTCACGAGCACAACGGCTGCCCGGCTCTTCGGCCTGTATCCCCGCAAGGGCACGATCGCCCCTGGTTCTGATGCCGACATCGTGATCTGGAATCCGAACGACACCCGCACGATCGACGGTGCCTCCATGCACTCGAATGCTGGTTATTCGCCGTACGACGGCTGGCAGGTCACCGGCTGGCCCGAACTCACAATCAGCCGGGGTGAGATTGTGGCCCGAGCTACGCCTGAGGGAATTGATGTTCTCGGAGCACCGGGTCGAGGCCAGCTCGCGGCGCGAACTCGAACGCTCAGGTCGCCAGCGCGGTGATCAGCGCTACGAGGTTCACCGCAGCTGCGCCACTGACCCAACGCTGAACCCACACTTTCAGATCAGCAACCTCGCCAACAACATCACTTCGGAGTTGGGCCATGTCGCCGGTGAGGTCGGTGCGGAGTTGGGCCATGTCACCTCTGACCTCGCTTCGGAGTTCGGCCATCTCGCTAGTGAGGTCAGCGCGCAATTCGGCCATCTCGCCATGGAGCAGTGCCGTCTGGGCGTGCATGTCAACCCGGGTCACGAGCTGATCGGCTGGTTGGTAGGGGAGAAGCTGCATGAGGGTGTCGGCGGCGGACCCACCTAGGGTCACTTCGAGGTTGTTAAAGAGGTCGCGTCGATCGCTTTCGCTGATAGTCATGGTGCCCGTTCGGGTAATTCCACGGAAGACCCTGGGTCGCCGGTCTTCGAAGGCGTAGACGGAACCGTAGCCCAGCCCTGTGACAGCCGCCACAGGTTGCAGGCAACGAACGGGTTGTCGTTAAAGAGCGGTTAACAGGCTGGGTCGATAGTCGGCCGGTGGTTGGAAACCCAACAGGCTGATCACGGTGGCGGCGATGTTGGTTAGGCCGGCGTCGGCGAGGTCACACAACCGGTAACGCTCGGGATGCTGACAGGCCACGGCAAAAGGCACCGGGCTCAAGGTGTGCGAAGTCTTGGGCGAACACACGCCGTCCTTTTCGGTGTACATGATGTCGGCATTGCCATGGTCAGCGGTGAAGATGACCACGCCGTCGAGTTCACCTACGACTACCTCGATCAGTCGGGCCAGAGCGTCGTCGAGCACTTCCATGGATTCGATCGTGGCTGCCAAATCGCCGGTGTGGCCGACCATGTCGCCATTGGCGTAGTTGATACGCCCCCAGTCGAACTGGCCGTTGCGCAGCAGTTCGATCGTGGCATCGGTGATCTCGTTCGCCTTCATGGCTGGCGCCTGATCAAACGGCACATTGTCGCTGGGAATCTCGATATAGGTCTCGAGCGACTCGTCGACGTAACCGGACCGATTGCCGTTCCAGAAGAACGTCACATGGCCAAACTTCTGCGTCTCGCTAATCGCGAAACAGCGCATGGCCTCGGCTGCGAGATATTCACCCATCGTGTGATCGATGGTTGGCGGCTCCACGAGATAGTGGCTAGGTACATGGAGATCGCCGTCGTACTGCAACAAGCCGGCATAGAACACGTTGGGGTGGCTGCCACGATCAAACTCGGTGAACGTCTCAGCTTCGTACGCCTGGGTGATCTCGACGGCGCGATCGCCACGGAAATTCCACAGCAGCACGGCGTCACCGTCGGCCATCGTGCCGATTGGTTCACCGTCATCGGCAACAACGAACGCATCGAGGTATTGATCACCTTTCGGTTTCAGATCGCCGTCGGATTCGCTGTACATGACATCGACGGCTTCGGCCGCAGTGGGGAACTGTCGTCCGACACCATGGGTGTGGCAGTCGTAGCCTCGTTTGACCATGGGCCAGTCGGCGCCGTAACGGTCCATGGTGATCGTCATACGTCCACCGCCGGACGCAATACGGAAGTCGACGTTGTGGTCGGCGTTGACCGCGGCCAGCACCTTCTCGGTGGCCTCGATGTAGAGCTGAGCCGAACGGGCAGCGACATCGCGCCCGTCGAGCAGGATGTGGAGCCGACACCGAGTCACACCCTGGATGGCGGCCTGGTGGACGATGGCGTAGAGATGGTCGGTGTGTGAATGCACATTGCCGTCGCTGTGCAGACCAATCAGGTGCAGTGTTCCGGGGCGCCCGTGGCGGAGCAGTTCATGCCAGGTCGCTGAGTTCCATATTTCGCCGATTTCAATCGCGTGGTTTATGAGTTTGGCGCCTTGGGAAATGATCCGGCCAGCACCTAGGGCGTTGTGGCCAACTTCGCTGTTGCCCATGTCGTCGTCGCTGGGCAAGCCGACCGCAGTGCCGTGGGCCGCGATGATTGTCGAGAGTGGACCATGAACGAGCCGGTCGATCGTCGGCGTGTTTGCCTCGGTCACCGCATTCGATGGGCCTTCGGGAGCATGACCCACGCCGTCGGCGACCACGATTACGACCGGACCCGCCGGCTTCGTCAACGATTCGTGCGGTGCAAGCGAAAGAGCCATACCGCTCAGGATAATGCTGTGGGCTTCGGTCGACGTCGAGGCCGAGCGGCTGGACAGCTCATGTGACCGATAATGGTTGCACACGGCAGCTAGATCACTGCGCGAGTTACGACAACGCCGATGGAACTCAATGAATGAGCACAGGACGTGCTTGCACGTGGAGCTTGGGAGGGCTAGAAGTGCGCTTCAGATTTCTTCGCCAGGTAGGTCGGGCTAAGTCCGGTACGCGAGACTTTGTGTCATGGGCGCACTTGACGGAATTCGGGTAATCGACGCCGGCATCATCGTGCAGGGGCCGCAGGCTGGGCAGACCCTGGTTGATATGGGCGCCGATGTCATCAAGGTCGAAATGCCGGGATTGGGCGATCAAGCGCGGTGGATTCCGATCTCGGCAGAAGACGCTCGGGCGCCGTATTTTATTGCCAACAATCGAGGCAAACGCAGCATCACGCTTGACCTGCGTCTGCCCGACGGTGCCGAGGCGTTCCTGAAACTGATCGAGACCGCCGACGTGGTGATCTCGAACTTCAAGGCGGGCACACTCGACGAATGGGGCGTGGGGTACGAGGATGCTGCGGCCCGCAACCCTCGCATCATCTATGGCATGGGCACCACGTTTGGCCCCGAGGGTCCGGCGGCAGCGCGCGAAGGTGCCGACTTGGCCGGCCAGGCTGCTGGTGGTCTCATCAGCACGACCGGCATGGACGACGGAGACCCCACACCGGTCGGTGCGGTGATCGCGGATCACATCGGTGCCCAGAACATGACCATCGGGATCTTGGCGGCAATCGTGGCTCGAGAGCGCACCGGTAGGGGCCAACGAATCGATGTCTCACTGTTCGGAAGCCAGCTCTACGCGCAGAACTCTGAGTACACGGCGTACTTCTTGACCGGGGAAGCGCCTGGCCGCGCCAACCAGGGGCACCCGCTATTGCCCGCGGTGTATGGGATCGTTCCTACTTCCGATAGTTGGATTGCGCTGGTGGGGGTGCCGCCGCAGCAACGTGAGGGTTTCTACGCAGCGATCGGCCGGAGCGAGCTGCTCGACGATGAACGGTTCCAGCCTTTCATCCTTGACCCTGATGATCGCAAGGAGTTGTTCGTCGAACTCCGCAAGACGTTCGAGACTCGCACGACGGCCGAGTGGGGCGTGGCGCTGACCGAGGCTGGTTGCCGGTGGGCACCGGTGAACGACTACGCCGCAGCTACCGCCGATCCGCATTCGATGATCAACGGTTATATGCAAGATATTGATCACCCCGAATACGGCAAGGTGAAGATGATGGGATCACCCATTCGCATGTCGGGCACTCCTGTTGTACCTGGCCAGGTTTCGCCTGAGCTCGGTGCCGATACCGAGATGTTGCTGGTGGAGCTTGGGTACGACTGGGACCAGATCGGTGCCATGCGCGAGTCAGGTTCTATCTAGTTCTGGTGGATGCCGCAGACGTGTACGAGATCGTCGTGTATGACACCGCCGGCCCAACGTCGTGGTGGCACGACCTGCTCCGCCGGGCACGGCGCGGTGGCCCGGCGGATGCCGGTGGCGTACTCATTCGGTGAGGCACAAAGAAACCGGTGCTGAACTCTTCCGCCATATCGAAGACGGAGGCGACGACGAGGACCACCTGCTGCGCGGCATCGAGCACGATCTTGCTTCGATGACTGCCGACGAGTTCACCGCCGCCTGGCGTTGAGCTCTGGTCTGCATGCGCCGCTCACTAGTGCACGCCCCGTTGCCGGTTACGTTCTAGCGATATCCAGGAGGATGGTGGCGAGCTCCTGCGGCCGGTTCATTGGCACCATGTGGTTGGTGGCGATTTCGTGATAACTCCAGGCTGACGATGCTTCAGCGTGACGAGCGGTTTTCCAGAACGCTGAGTTGTCGGCCTCGCCGGGATCCGCGCTTGCCTTGATGAAGGTACGCGCCAGATCCCAGTCTTCGAGCGGTTTGGATAACGACACCGGTTCGGTCAAGGTACCGACCGGCTGATTGGCCCGGCGAGCATCTGACCATGCGGTCGCCTCAGGCGTGTCGAGTTGTCGAGGTATTGGTGCAATGGCCCAGTCGTTTGCAGCATCGATCATTGCCTGACCGGGTGGCCCGATCACATCGGTTGCATTCTGTCCATTAGCTGGTAATAGCGCATCGAGATAGACGAGATGCCGGACCTTGTCGCCGATGTCATCGAGCAGGCCAGTCACGACCATGCCCCCATAGCTGAAGCCGAGCAGCATGATGTCATCGAGGTCTTCGTAGAAGATGGTGTTGCGCACATCTCGCATATGCAGACTCAGCGTGACCTCGGGGCCAGCAAGATGTGAGCGCTCACCTATGCCGGTGAGACTGGGGGTGAACACTTCGTGCCCCGCAGCAGCCAACAACGGACGTACCTTGCGGAATCCATACGAACCGCCCCACGCCCCATGAACCAAAACCATTGTTGCCATGGCGGTTACGTTAGGAGACGGTCAGCCAACCTGCAGAACCCGCACGAACTCATCACGGTTGTCGACGCTCACAGTGAGCTCGCGCAACTTGATCGGGTACAGCACCGCTTTGGCTTTAACGGCAGGATCAATCGTGATCTGTACCAACTGATCACTGCGGCCATTGACTAGCCACCGGCCGTTCCAGCCATGCACCCCAATCGAGAGGACCTTGCGGTCGAGTGCTCCGACAGTGGTGATTGATGCCAACGGAATTGAGGCGTTGAAGCTCCATCCCATGCGTACATCAAGCGTGGTGTCGCCAATATCGAGGTAGGCCGTGGACTGGGGCATACCGGTGGTGATCAGCAGCGGAGTAATTCGGCCATAGGCGATGCCGAAGCGCATGAGGCGAGCCTATGTGTCGCCGTCTATGATTGGCTTCGCTGCGGGTGTAGTTCAATGGTAGAACATCAGCTTCCCAAGCTGAGAACGGGGTTTCGATTACCCTCACCCGCTCTCCTGAAAACCGGCCGATCTGGCCGGTTTTTCCCTGAAATGATGCCGATCGCCGCCTTTGCGTGTCTGCGGTTGATTGCGAACGTTGGTACGACTTTCTGCGCCAGGCATGGGGATGTAACGATTGACCGCCGGGCTGCTCAGTGCGACCGCCCTTTTGGCCAGTTTTCGGTATCTGTTCAATTTGAGAATGGTTATTGTTTTTGGTACCCTCAGTCAATGGCGAAAGGTTCAACGCAGACCGACATTTGCATTATCGGCGCTGGTCCCCACGGGCTTGCTGCTGCGGTGCATCTTCGGCAGGCAGACCCCAACCTGACCATCACGACCATCGACCGACGTCCATCGTGGCTGACGACATGGTCCGAGCAGTTCGCTCGAGCGGAAATCAAGACGCTGAGATCACCAGCGATCCACCACCCCGCACCAGACCCCTACGCACTCCCCGACTTCATCCGTTCCCAGGGCCTCGCTCAATCAGGTTTGCCGTACAACCTGTGCCTTCGAGCAGTTCTGCCGCTTCCTCATCGACCACTACGACCTTGAACCACCGTTGGCCACACCACCATGGCAGATCACAAGCCGTGGCCGTGAACTCCGCATCGAGTGCAGCGATCACATCATCTCGGCCCGCAACGTGATCGTCGCAACCAACCCGCATCGACGAAATATACCCGCTTGGATTGAACCTCTACTAGGCCAGAGAGCTGGCTTGATCGCAAGCGGCTATGACGTCGATCTGCGAGCCTTGCCCGGTCTCGATGGAGACCGCGTCGTCGTTGTCGGCGGTGGCTTGACGGCCGCGCACCTTGCTCTGGGCGCAGCCTCGCGCGGCGCGACTGTCCAGCTCATCAGTCGCGAGAATCTACGGGTGCGCGACTTCGACACGGCACCCGGTTGGCTCGGACCGAAGTACCTTAACTTCTTCCACGCGGAACTCGACCCGGCCCGGCGGCTCGCGATAGCGAGCAAGGCGCTGGCGGGGGGCAGCATGCCGAATTGGGTTCATCAGAGGCTGATGGACATTAGCGGAGCGGGCCAGATTGACTTGCGGGAATCCACCGTGGTCCGCCGAGCGACTCTTTCTCCCGACAAGACGGGTCTCCTGGAGTTGAGTGACGGTTTGACCGTGCCGGCTGACCGCGTGTGGCTAGCAACCGGCACTCGAACCGACGCGAACGCTATTCGATCGCTGCGCCCGCTTCTCGATGATGTTGACTCCATCGGGGGCCTACCCATCGTCGATACCAACTTGCGCCTGGGTCCCCATCGCGCCTTTGTCATGGGCCGGCTTACCACTCTAAGTCTCGGTCCAGCGTCCGGAAATCTCTGGGGCGCGCAACGGGCCGCACAACGCATCACCCAGTGCATAACCGGTGTCGACCTTGAGTGCACCGGCATAGAGACCACCGCGACCCCAGCGCCCCGCCCTTAAGCCTTCATATCCACGACCTAACTACCACAACAAGGAGCATCCTGATGGATTTGTCCGAGTACCTCGATTCGACCTCACTACTGAGCTGCACCGGTTCCGTTACGCACCGCTTAACTTTGCTCCCAAATGGCAATGTCGAAATAAAGATCGGTGCCGTCACCGCGCTGGTGGACCCAACGACACGGACCGTCATCCGCCCACGCGGCTTCACTATCCCTGATCAGGTCTTGGATCACGCAGCTGCACTCGCTCGGACCAGTCAACGCTGACACAGCGGGACGCTTGTTCGCCCGTTCAGCCATCGCCATTCGGAAGATGATGATTGAGCTTGCGCGCCTTCACTGCGAGATACCGGTCGTTGTGGGGATTCGGTTCAACCATCAGAGGAACCCGCTCCTTAACGACCACCCCATAGGCAGAAAGTTCATCGACCTTTCGAGGGTTGTTCGTGAGCAGCCTCACGCCGTCAACACCAAGGTCGTCTAGGATCTGTGCAGCGTCGTCGTAGCGACGTTCATCAGGCTGGAAACCAAGCGCAATATTTGCTTGAACCGTGTCGAGTCCGCCGTCCTGCAACACGTACGCACGAATCTTGTTCGTAAGGCCGATGCCCCGTCCTTCTTGGTCGAGGTAGACGATCGTGCCCACACCTTCGCGACTAATCATGTCGAGCGCCGCGTGCAACTGGGCGCCACAGTCACAACGCAGCGAGCCGAAGATGTCTCCTGTCACGCATGATGAGTGCACACGGACCAACGTTGGGCCGGCGGCTGAGCTCGGATCTCCTCTAACAATCGCGGCATGTTGGGCCCCTCCGGTCCCGTCATAGGCGTAAGCGACAAAGCCACCAAACACGGTCGGCAAGAGTGCGGGGCCACCTCGAACGATGTCCACGTCAGCGCTTTACGTAGGGCGACGTGTGAGGCGAGAGGAGTTCGGCGACCTCGGGATCATCGAGTGCTTCGGCGGGTGGCGCACAACACAGGCAACGACCCGCGAGTGCCACCATTAGATCACACTGCACAGCATCATCAAGGCTGTGTGTCGAGATCATGACCGTCGTTCCCGACGCTGCAACAGAACGCACGACCTCGGCGACTCGACTTTGGGTGTTGACATCGACCCCGGCAGTCGGTTCGTCGAGCAGCAGTATGGGAGATTGCTGCGCGATGCCCTGCGCCAAGAAGGCGCGCTGGCGCTGCCCACCCGACAAGGCGTGAATGGGTGTGCGCCGATGAGCCGCAAGATCGACCACGTCGATGGCCTCGCGGATCAGCCGCCGGTCGTCTCGGGTCATCGGTCGCAACAGACCACGGGAACGATAACGCCCTTGACGCACGACGTCTTCAACCGTCAAGGGCAGATGCGTGTCAATGCCACCCGTTTGCAGCACTTCGGCGACTTCGCCGCCGACGCTCACGCTTCCGGTCGAGTGTCGCAGTCGCCCACTTATCACGCCAAACAACGTCGACTTGCCGGACCCATTTGGACCCATCACCGCAGCGATACTTCCCATAGGTACCGCGATGGATACCCCGTCGAGAGCGAGTCGATCACCGCGATGGGCATCGACGGAATCGAGCACTACGACCCCTGGCTGGGAGCTTTGCATCCGATCAGAATACCAGTAGTGAGACTGAGTCTCACAATCAGTCAGATGGACCCATCACAGGACCTGAGTAAACCGGGCGTTCGACTGCGCCGAGGCCAGCTACGCGGTTTGACAGTCGACACACACCCCGAGCAGATCCAGACTATGCCCCTCGACGGTAAAGCCAAGCTTCTTGGCCACGTCATCAAGCGCCTTGTCGAGCGCCGTTTCCGTCTTGGCCTCGAGCGAGAAGTCGAGGACGTCACCACACGATGAACAAATAAGGTGATGGTGGTGCTCGGTCAGGTGCTCGGCCAGCTCGTAGCGAGCAAAGTCATCTCGCGTAACGATCCGAGTGACCGCCCCTGCGTCTTCGAGGATGGTCAGGTTGCGGTAGACGCTTGACTGCGCCAACGAATCATCCTCCGCAAGGATCTGCATCATGGTCAGCGGGCCCCCGCCGGACTGCAGTACATGTACGACACGCCGCCGACTCGTCGTGTATCGCTGATCCTTGCCTCGTAGCAGCTCTGCTACCTCTGCATCTAGTTCAAGATCAACCACTCGTTGAGGGTAGTCGAAACTGGGAACGATTGAGAATGACCGGTCCTCCCGAACGAGCGAACAGTGCGGGGTCAGTGGGAGTGATGAGGATCGTCGAGAATGATGTCGTCGCCGACTTGAAGGAAATGGCCCCCGAAGGCTCGTCGGAGATGGGTCTCCGTCAGCACCTCGTCGGGCGTGCCAAAAGCGATTGCCACGGTGTCTAGTAGGAGCACGAGATCACAACGGCGGGCTTCGTCGAGACTGTGTGTGGTCACGACTACCGTCTTGCCATCGTCGACCTCCTCGTCGATCAGATCAAGAATGACTTGCCGGGAAGACATATCGAGCCCCGTCACCGGCTCATCGAGCAAGAGGACATCGGCCACCTGTGCGATGCCTTGAGCGACAAATGCTCGCTGACGCTGACCACCCGAGAGTTCATGGAGCTGACGGCGAGCGAGGTCGGTAATACCGAGGCGATGCATTGACCGCTCGACAGCATCCCGGTCGGCGCGGCCAAATCGTTGAAACATGCCGAGGCTCGCGTAACGACCAATACCCACGGTGTCCTCCACGGTGATCGGCAGGCTTTTGTCGACGTCGGTCGATTGCAATACCAAAGCAGCCGCCTGGCCGTAGACCTCGACCGATCCCGCCGTTGGTTCACGGGTTCCCGCGATCACGCTGAGCAGCGTTGACTTGCCTGACCCATTTGGGCCAATTACTGCCAACGACGAACGAGCAGGGACTCCTATCGAAAGGTCCCTGATTGCGACGGTTTGACCGAAGTCAACACGCAGATTCATCGTGGCAATAGCGGTCGACACTCGTACAAGCTACGAGAAACAAAAGCGAAAACGATTCCCGTTCTGGTTGCGGTCAGCACCTTTAGCGCTCTACGGTTTACGAAACGATAGTGATTCTCACTCTGGAGTATGAAATGAAGTCTTGGCAACGGGTTGCGCTTGCGCTAATCGCCGTGTTTTCCCTTCTCGCCGCATCGTGTGGTGGCAGCGGCGACGCCGCGGTGACCACCGAGGTGAGCCAAGCAGACGCCGCCACGAGCGCCCAGAGCGACGAGCGGCCCGTTGTCGCGGTCACCACGAATATCTTGGGTGATGTAGTGGAACAAATGGTCGGCGACTACGTCGACGTCGTCACGATCATGCCGGTCGGTGCGGACCCACACGACTTTCAGGCCTCAGCGCAGCAGATTGCGCAGCTTGGTGACGCTGCCGTGCTGATCATAAACGGAGCCGACTTCGAAGCAGGCTTGATCGATGTGATCGAGTCGGTTGAGGCCGACGGAACGCCGGTCTTCAAGGCAATTAGCGCAGTCAGCACGATCGAGTTCGGCGACGAAGACCATGGTGACGAAGACCATGACGACGAAGACCATGACGACGACCATGGTGACGAAGACCATGACGACGACCATGGCGACGAAGA